>Ga0181393_1000965_pt1 | contig 10598 bp, 25 predicted proteins | sample 16SPOviralmetaG_FD_130122 | JGI IMG/M metagenome (GOLD analysis project Ga0181393, IMG submission 130122) | Marine viral communities from the oligotrophic San Pedro Time Series (SPOT) site, San Pedro Channel, CA, USA - 16 SPOT_SRF_2010-10-21 | ecosystem: Environmental > Aquatic > Marine > Strait...
TATTCAGAAAAGTCATCAATAAATTCTGGTAACAGATTAAATTCTGAAGCTATTTCTTTAGCTTTATCAATGCAATGTTCATTGAATTGATCAGAAATATATAAATCATCATCTTGATTCATAATCTGATCTGGTAATGGGTTGTCAATCATTTTCAATGTCCTTTTTTAGTGAAAGTTCAAGGTTTATTGCCTTTAAATAAATATTCATGCTTTCTAAATCTTCATCACATAATTGATCTACTATTTCATCTATTGTGTGAGTTACTACCTCATTTACTGGGTGATCTTCATCTGGATGCATTTGCTGTATCTTTTGTAAAAACAAAATAATGTTAGCTAGCATATTGAATGAGAATTTAAAATTAAATTCTTTTTTTTCAAGTTCTTCAAAGTTCATAGTTTTCGTTAGCGAATTTTCGTGTATGTTATTTTTTAATAAAATATTTGAGTCTATCTTCATATTTTTCAATATTGGCTAGAGTTTCAACATCTTCATTATCTTCATAATCATCACAATATCTATCGTATTGTTCCATATTACGATTAAACATTCTTTCTAAAAGATCCTGTTTAACTTGATATTCAGATACTATTTCAAGCCTTCGATCTTCTTCCCAGCTGACAATATCAGGATCATTGATAACCTCATCATACCAACCATAAAAAGTTGATTTGTGAACATCATCAAATTCTCTCATACATCTTTTAACTACTTGATTCCTATTGAGTTTTTTAACTCGAATAAGTTCTTTCATCCTTTCTCTACAGGATTCTTTATTAGGATTTTCTTTTACCATTTAAGCAATCCTGTAACCTTCAGTTTGTAGTTGTATCGACCAATCTTTTATAGAGTTCCAGGATAAAGTAACTTCTTCGCCTAGAATACTTTCAGGATCATTTTCTTTAGTCATAACAACAAGAATTTCATGAATATTTTCAATATTCACTTCCCAATGTGAAATACGATATTCAACTCCATTAGGATTAGTAACAATTGCATGATTTAAAGTTTCAAGTCTAATTGCTGAACATTTTTCTAATTTCATTAGTTTTCATCCTCATCGGGGCAGGTTTCTTCAATCATTACAAGCTTTTTAAATCCCTCTATATCATCGACATAAGGATTTTCATTACTTATTTTTTCAATCCTTTTCATTGCGTGTTGTCTGTAACTATGGTGTTCTGACGCTAAATGATTGATTAAATTAATAATCGTTACCTGATATTCAGGCATTAATTCTCCTAATCGATGTTGCATGACGATTAAATGACTTTGTGTCTCTCTCATGATTAATTAAATGATATAAGGTTATGCATTCATGATATCATAGAATTAGTATACTAACAAAAGATTCATGAGCAGTATTAAAAGATTTATCGAAGATCACAACATATCTTCAAGCGATGAATTTAAACAGCATCTAACCAGGATAAATAAATCTAAATTAGATAATAAAAATTTAGATATCCTGATTAACTTACTTTTGATTAATTACTTAAGATCTAAGCATTAATTATTTTCAAAAATATTTAACTGTTTATAATCTAAAATTGAAATATAATATAATTTTTTTAATATTTTGGTTACTTTTTCTTCTTCAGTAATAGCTTTTAAACTATCACTTAAAACACTATGAATTAAGCTATATTCTTCAAAATTTAAATAATTTTCATTATCTTCTTTTTTTATATCTTTAATTGTATTTTCTTTTTCTATACTATCTATAATTAACTGTCTTAACATATGTGATCTATTAACCATGTTAAAACGTTTTTTACATTGTTTATCTATGTATTTTATTTGATCACTTGTTAAAGTTATTTTAACTTGGTCTGTATGCTCAAGTGTACTTAATCTTTTTTTATTCATGGTTAAACCTCTACTAATTGTTTTTTATTACGTTTAATAAGTTTTAAAGCTTCTCCAGCTTCACTTCCTTTTTCTTGCATCCCATGTAAAAGAAGTGCAAAAGGTTTATTTTCAAAACATAAGCTATCATCTTTATCTATTTTTAAATTAAGTTTCTTTGCTTCAGCTTCACTAAATACAACTTTACTATATTTACTAAAGTATCTTTGATCAATCAAGTGATCAAATTTTGATCCGTAGCTGGCTACCATATAAAAATTATCTGGTAGAAATACTGTCATAAATAAATCTAAGCTTTTACTATAACAATAAAATTTTATATCTTTATTTAATCGAGCTACATTTATAAAAGCTTTTAAGTAAATGATATTAAAGAAATCTCCTGACTCATGTATGCGAAATTTATTTATATTCTTTTATTAGCTTTTATTGATTCATTAATTAAATTAGTTAACCCGTTAATATCTTTTTTTACTACATAACTATTAATTAAATTATAGTTATATCTCCTACTTTTAAATACGTTAGGGTAACGTAATTCTTCACTAGCAGCAAAGCAAGTGAACATACTTTCAGGACCTCTATTTAATACTCTTTTATCATTCTTAACTGTTACCCAGGCTTTGCAATTATTGCTACCTGGGCAAGTTATACCAGCTGATATCGATAATATCAAAGTATCTTTAGATAATTTTGCATTACCTTTACTTAATTTTAATAGATTCATTTTTTATAATCTCCTAAACTAACTTATTTTTTTTAACATCGATAACTGCTAGTTTTTTATCATCATCGTATCTAACATTTAAATATTCTATATTCATACTTGAAACATCATCTTTATTAAATAATCTTCCATTATCTGGAGAAACAAAATTCATATTATAAAAGTCTTTTTTACTTTCATAATATTCAAATATCTGTTTTTTATTTTTTAAAACAGAATGTTGAGCTGGGATGCAAGTTACATTAATCATTTTTTTAATTAAATAAGTTTAAAGTTTTAAAAGAAGTTTTTACACTTCTATTATGTATTTTAACATATATTTGATATATGTTAATGTCATTTATTATTAAATATCTCCTACATTCTGTAATCTTAAAATCTCTCTTAATACCTCATCACATAATCTAATCTTTTTCTCATTTTCGCACTTTAACTCTTCGCTAATATCATTCTCATGATATTGATTCTCATTGTATCTAATCATCCTTTCTTGACTAACTAAGTCTTCCAGGTATCCTAATAATTCAGGTTTCATTGTTTTTAATTAAATTAATAAAGTTAATAAGAAACTATAAAATAGTTTCATAAAAGGATATAACTAATATCCCTTTAAGAAAATATTTTTATTTTTTATAAATAAAATTAAAAAGTTTTTTAAATGCTATTGGATCTCCATAATATAAATTTCCATAAAAAACAGAATATTTAAAAGGATCATCTAATAATTTAAAAATTTCATTTACTCTTATTTGTAATTGTTCAATCTCCAGCTCTGATAATCTGTCTTTAAATATTTCTATAGTTGGCGTATCAAAATGATAATCTAAATCATTTATAACTAAATCTTTTATAAAGTGTTTAGCTTTTTCAGGTGTTGTTAGTTTTTTATTAAATTTCATTTATTCCCCAACATAAACAGAAACTACCGAAATCATAATATTCTTTATTATCTCTAATTACTTTATTTATTTTTTTATCACAGAATTCAATTATTTCTTCAATCATTTCTTCTGTATTAGTTTCTTCATTAGTATAATATTCAACTATTTTATTAAACTCTTCTTCTTCAAATTTTGGACACTTCCAACCGTTCCAACTTTCCTTAATATCATAATATCCTTTAAATTTAGGACTATCAGAATCTAACTTATTTCCACAAGGTAAATAAAAATATGCTTGTTTCATTGTTTTAATTCTCCCTTTCTTCTAAAGTTTCTTTTATTCCTTTTAATCCAAGTTCGCTATCTTCTAATAATTGTACATATTCGTTTATTATCTCCCACATATAATTTTTATCATTTGAACAATGCAACATAATTTTATTTGCTATATTATTTACTTCACTACTCCACCCATTATATAAATTAAATAATTCTCCATTACACCAATCATATAAAATTTTTTCCAATTCTTCTAATTCTTCTTTTTTATATTCATAATCACTTCTATCTAAAGTAACAAAATAATTTCCATTATTTAAAATTTCTAAATATCCTCCATTGCTATAAATTCTTATTTTTTCGGTTTCTTCTCTTAAATCACATATTCCCCAATTATCCAACATAACTTGATTATTTCTATTAATCTCAAAATAATCTTTTTTCCAATCGTTATAAAAAACAAATTTCTTTTTATTTGTTTTTAAAGTTTCTGTAAAATTGTTCATTGTTTTAATTAAATAAAGTTTGATAATAAAACTATTTATAAAAATAGTTTTTTAAAACTATCTACAATTAGATAGCTTTAAGAAAATATTTTTATAGTAAATAATCTCTATCAATAGAATCTTTTAATTCTTCCAATTGAGATTGTGGTAAAAATTGAATAATTGATTTAATGATTTGATCATTATTAAATTTTGTTTTTAATAAATCAATATCATTTAAAATTTCAATTCTTAATTCTTGAGTAGTCATAATTTTTTAAAATAGTTTTGTGTCTTGTAAATGGATAACTCTATTTTTTATTTCTAATTGTTCTTGTAAACTTTTTATTAAAAGATTCTTTTCATTAATTAATTTTTTTTGATCATTAATTAATTCTTCTTGATCTTTTATTTTGCTATGTAAAATATTTATCATTTTTTAAATCTCCTTTAATAATGTTTGAATGATTGTTTCTTTTTCTAATTGTTTACACGCTAAACTTTTACGATTAACTTCACAGTCAATCTTCGTTGACTTATCCAAACTTGAACTGAATCCAAAGTAAAAAATAAATCCTACTGTTAGATATAAAAATAAGTTTTTAATCATTTTTTTTATTCTCCTTTTTACTTTGCTTTACACTTTTAATAAAAGCTTCCTTAATCTCTTTTTCACTTGTTTTAGTTAAATCTAACTCAATAGATTCTCCTTCTCCAAAGGTTTCAAAAATAATACTTGGCATTGGTTTAATTAAATAATTTTAGTGTGTTTAGCTTTATTAACTCTGTGAGAGTGTTTAAGCTTAGATAAGTATATTTAACTTAGATAGATAAATATAGTTATTAGAGAGGATTTAAAGACTAGTAAAGTATTTATATCCTTACATAATATTATATCAAAAATATATAAATATGTACATGAATATTTAAAATATTTTTATTATTTTTTTTAAACTTATGGGGGGAGTATTTTAAATTTTTTTTGGCCTGGAGCGTGCGTGGGTAACCTAAATATATTCTGGTTAACTTTTTGGTTCTATGCGGATAGCAAGTTCTGGAGCTTGGATATTTACTGTTTCGACAGATTCGCCTACTACTTTACCTAGGCTGTCTAGGATTTGTGCGGCTGTTTGAAGCTGACCTTTTGAGATTGCTTTGTTGAATAATCTCATACGCATAGCTTGAAGTCTGGGAATCATTTTATCTCTTTCTTTAAGCCAATCTTCATCATTCCATTCTTTAACTTTTTTCCAATCAGCCCAGCCTGTTACTAAGGAGACTCCTTCTTTTTGAGAATGTTCTATTACTAATTGGCGAGTTGTTTTACCTTCAAGTTGTTTTGAGTATAGTCTTTGACAACGAGCTTCTATAACTGCTCTTGAGTTAGAGCCTCCTGAGTATTTTTGAACTCTGGGTTTACGTTGAGGAGCTGGAAGATCGTTATTAAAGTTATTTATGAAAGAGGAAGAAGCCACAGACTTACTTGCGAGGTGTATTTACTGAAATAATAACCTAAAAGTAAAGGAATAGGCTATAAATAGGGGGTATTAGTTGAAATTTCTGTTATTTTTATGAATATGGCAGTAAAAAATGCGAATGATATAAGTTTAAGGTATGCACAGGGGGAGGTATTCAATAGTGAGAAAAGATTTAGAGTGCTGGTTGCTGGAAGAAGGTTTGGTAAGAGTTATTTATCCTGTATCGAATTGCTCAGAGGAGCTATCAATCGACCTGGCGAGGTTTATTTCTATTGTGCTCCTACTTATAGGATGGCAAAGGATATTGCGTGGAAGGAACTGAAGAAGTTAGTGCCTAAAGTGTGGGTGCAAAGTAAGAATGAGACTGATCTGAGGTTGGATTTGATAAATGGATCGAGTATTGAGTTAAAGGGAACTGAAAATGCAATGGCATTGAGGGGTAGAAGTTTAGCTGGTGTTGTTTTGGATGAGGCAGCATTTATGGATCGAGATGTATGGGCTGAAGTTATTAGACCTGCATTAGCTGATAAACAGGGTTGGGCTTTATTTATTAGTACTCCTGATGGTACTGCGAGTTGGTTTTATGATATGTGGTGTTTTTGTGGTGAAAGGGAGTGGGATGATTGGCAGAGATGGAGTTTTACTACTGTTCAAGGGGGTAATGTTAAGGCAGAGGAAGTTGAAGCAGCTAGAGGGCAGTTAGATGCAAGAACATTTAGACAGGAGTTTGAAGCTAGTTTTGAGAATCTTACTGGATTAGTTGCTGTTAGTTTTGGTGATGACAATATTGATAAGACTGTGGAAGATTTACATATGCTTCCTTTGTTAATTGGGCTTGATTTTAACGTAGATCCTATGGCGGGGGTCTGTGCTGTTAAACACGATAATACACTATATGTCTTTGATGAGATTATGCTGACAGGAGGTGCTACAACTTGGGATTTTGCAGAGGAGGTTACGAGAAGATACGGGATAGATCGAAGAATTATTGCCTGTCCTGACCCTACGGGTAGTGCTAGAAAAACAAGTGGGATTGGTGTTACTGATCATACGATACTGAGAAGGAATGGTTTTACTGTTATGAGTCCAAAAGCACCCTGGAAGATAAGAGATAAGATCACTGCTGTTAATACTGCGTTATTTGATGCTAATGGTACAAGAAGAACACTGATACACCCTAGATGTAAAGAATTGATAAAAGCACTTAGAACTTTAACTTATGCACCAAACACAGGATTACCTAATAAAAACTTGGGAGTTGATCATGCTTTTGATGCTTTCGGGTATTTATGTCTTCAGCAGTTTAATTTGGCAAAACCAGAGACACTAGGTCAAACTTCGTTTAGAATATACTAAGAACTACCTAATTCTTACTATGCCTTACCATACTGGGATGAAAAAGAAGAAGAAAAAGAAAAAGGGAGGTAAGAAACGTGGCGAATGTTCCTGTAAATAAAGCTTTATATTCAAGAGTAAAATCAGAAGCTAAACGTAAGTTTGCTGTTTATCCTTCTGCCTACGCTAATGCGTGGCTTGTACGAGAGTACAAAAAACGTGGTGGTACTTATCGAGTGGAGAAAAAACGTGGCAAAAAGTAAGCCAAATCCTAGAGCAAAGGGTGGTTTAACTCGTTGGTTTGAAGAGAATTGGATAGATGTTAAAACTGGTAAACCTTGTGGTCGCTCAAAAGGCGAAAAACGAGGTTATCCTGCCTGTAGACCTAGTAAGCGTGTATCAAGTAAGACACCTAAGACAGTAGGGGAGATGACAAAAAGTGAGAAAGAAAGGTTTAAACGTGAAAAAACTGGTAAAAAGAAGATAACCTATCAACATAGGCGAAAAACTACTAAAAAAAAGAAATGACCGAAGTTACTGAAGAAATGCTCGACATTATTGAAGCAGTGAAAGGAAAACGTAATCCTGCTTTATGGGACCCTAGATGTGAACAATATCAAAGAAAACTGTCAGAAGGTACTGTAAAAAAGTCAACTACAAGTTAAACTATCTATAAATACTCTTTTTTCTTTGGATCATGGCATTTTTTCGTGGAGAAGAAGGTTCTGTTAAATTTAAGAATTCTTCTGGTACAACTGAAACAGTAGTTTCAACTACAGGCTGGACATTAGATACAACAAAAGACACTCTTGATGTAACTGCTCATGGAGCAACATCTAGAAGTTTTGTTGGTGGATTAATTTCTGGATCTGGTACTATTGACTTTCTTTATACAGCAGCAGATGGTAATGAAACAGCAAATCTTGTTGATGATGTTTTAGTAGCTGAAGATGCTGGTGATGCTGTTTTTGAATTATTTTTGGACACATCTGGTACTAAAAAAGTAAGTTTTAGTGGTTTAGTTACAGGAACAACTTTATCTGCACAAACAGGTGATCTTGAAACTGTCAGTGTAAGTTTCATAACATCTGGTGCTATCACCAACGCTATCTAATGCCTAAAAAATCTTATTCAGCCAACCAACGTAAATTAGCTGCTGTTGCTCCACCACGGGATAAGATTACTGGTGCTGATTTTAAAAAGCTAAATGCTAAAAAGAAAAAAAGGAAAAAGAAGTGAAACTCACTACTCGCCAAAAAAATAAACTCGAATTACATTCTGAGCACCATACTGCAAAGCATATGGAGTTTATGAAAAGGCGAATGAGAGCAGGAGATACTTTTACCCAAGCCCATAAAAAGGCACAGGCAAAGGTGGGAAGATGAGAAAACGTAAAGGTGTTAGCTTATCTGTAGGTAGAGGAGAAAAATCTAAGTCAGGTGGTCTTACTGCAAAAGGTCGTGCGAAATACAATCGTGTTACTGGTAGTAATTTAAAAGCTCCTGTTACTAAAAAATCAGGCCTTACTGAGTCAGAGAAAAAAAGAAGAAAGAGTTTCTGTGACAGAATGGAAGGCATGAAAAGAAAAATGACTAATATTAAGAAAAAGAATGATCCTAATAGCAGAATAAACTTAGCTCTTAAAAAGTGGAGGTGTTAACTAATGACTTATTCAATTCCAGGAGACATTAGAACAAAAATACAGACCTCTACATCTGTTGGTGGTATAGATAGTCCTTTTACTAAAACCAGAGCAGTTTTAGACATGATGAAAGGTTGGGAAGTAATGAAAGCTGTTAGTGAAGGTACTGAATATTTAAGAGAAAATAGTGAGGCTTTTCTACCATTAGAACCAAGAGAAGATTACACAGCTTACATGGCAAGAGTAAATCGTGCTGTATTCTCTCCTTTTACACAAAGATTGATAAGAGCAGCTACAGGTTTAGTTCTTAGAAAACCTATTGCTTTATCTGGAGATCCTTATTGGACAGAAATGTTTAAAATGGATGTTGATGGTTGTAAATCAGATTTAGATGAATATGCAAGAAGAATATTGATGTGTTCTCTTACTTATGGTCAAAGTCATATTCTTGTTGATTATCCTGCACCTTCAGGTGCATTAAGTCTTGCAGAAGAAAGAATGCAGAATCGTAGACCTTATTGGATAGAAGTAGATCCTAATAATTTATTTGGTTATAGATTAGATAGAGAATCTAATTATGGAAACTTAGTACAGGTAAGAATTGGAGAAAAAGCTGTATTACCTGATGGTGATTTTGGAGAGAAAGTATTTGATCAAGTAAGAGTTATAGAACCAGGTAGGTACAGAGTTTTTCGTAAAAGTGATCAAATTGATGCGATGTATGACGTTGATGATAATTCTTATGCTGGAGAGTTTGAAACTGGTACTACAGGAGATGATTATAAATTAGCTGAATCAGGTAGTTTTTCTCTCGGTGAAATACCTCTTGTTACTATTTATTCTGGTAAAACAGATAATTTAACAAGCAAACCACCTTTATTGGATATTGCTTACTTAAATCTTGCACATTTTCAAAGACAGGCTGATCTTATTCATAGTTTGCACGTTGCATCTCAACCAATGCTTGTGATGGAAGGATATGACGATCAGACAAAAGATTTAGCTATTTCTGTTAATTATGCAATGGCAACTCAGCCTGGAAATAAAGTTTATTATGTTGAACCTGCTTCCAGTGCATTTGAAGCTCAATCATCAGAAATAAAAGAATTACAGATGCAAATGGCTACCTTGGGGATAAGTACTTTGAGTCAACAGAAATTTGTAGCTGAAAGTGCTGATGCTAGAAGATTGGATCGTGTTGATACAAACTCTATGCTTGCTATGGTTTCTATGGAATTAGAACAAAAGTTACAAAAAGCATTTAATTTATCTGCACAGTATGTAGGAATAGAACCACCAGAAGTAAAGATTAGTAGAGATTTTGATATTGAAAGATTAATAGGACAGGATATTACAGCATTAACATCTCTGTTTGATCAACAAGTTATTGATAGAGAAGAGTTCAGAGATATTCTAGTACAGGGAGAAGTGTTACCTAGTGCCAATGAGACAGAATCAAGTTAGTATACTACTATAGAAATAAATTTATTGATTTCATGGCTAAATCCCTAGATCGGGTATTACAAGCTGATGGTTCTTACAAGTGGGAACTTGTAGAACCTACACATGAGCAGAAAATGGGAGATGATCCTGTTACTGCTTGTCCAGCTCCTGAACCAGTTGTAGAACCTGTAAAGAAAGAAGCATTAGAAGTACAAAAGGAAACTATTGCTGACTTTGAAAAAATGACTAAAGCCCAACTTGAAACTTATGGTCGTACCATTGGTCTTGAATTGGATAAAAGACATAACAAGGCACAATTAATTGCCGAACTTAAAAAATTTACTTCAGCTAACTAATTATGATCGAAGAACAAGTAATTCAGTCTGAGTCTGTGACTTCTACTGAACAGCCTGTGGCTGAAACTGCTTCACAACCAACACAACCACAAGCTCCTAA
>Ga0181393_1000967_pt1 | contig 10582 bp, 14 predicted proteins | sample 16SPOviralmetaG_FD_130122 | JGI IMG/M metagenome (GOLD analysis project Ga0181393, IMG submission 130122) | Marine viral communities from the oligotrophic San Pedro Time Series (SPOT) site, San Pedro Channel, CA, USA - 16 SPOT_SRF_2010-10-21 | ecosystem: Environmental > Aquatic > Marine > Strait...
GGACTATTTGTACTAAAAGTTCCTCTTGAACCACTAACATTAGGAGTTGAAATTCCAGCTTTATAACAAGTAACTACAAGTTTTTCAACTTTTGGTGAGCTAGTTGCACTCGCATTAATTACATTATGATTTCCGAGTAAATTTGTGTCTATCCATAAGTTGCTATGAGTTCCAGCGGATGCAGAATTACTTAAATTAACACATGCCTGTGACGTTTCTGAGCTTTTTATACCTACATTAGATAAAGAAGGTGGTTGTATCTGATTTGCTAGATTAAATATTTGATCTTCAGAAGTTACAAAACCGCTGTTACTAATTTGAATTTGTTTTGCTGATAAAGCATTATAAAGAAATTTTCCTGACCATATGCATCGGTCTATATTAGCTTGTCCACTATTAGCATAATCCCATGTAACCTGAGTTCCTGTAAAACTTGCTCCTGTAGTAAAGAAAATATTTGGCATATATACCGCTTGGCCCGAAGGTATTGCTCGCTTAAACGTAACTGTATTTGCGGAAGTGTCATGTTGAAATACATTTCCTCCGAACTCGTGGTCTGTTGCGTTAGTATAACCTCCTGCGTCTACAGACAATGCTAAACGAGGTATGCTAGTTCCATCTCTCAATGTGTCAGTCCCATTAATCCAGAGAAACCCGACATCAGGCAATGATTGCGTTCCTACACCATGAACTCCTTGAGCTAAGGGAACATTAAAAACTTGTCCAGCTACTCCAGTTCCAGTTCCTAAAGTAATCCATTCGCCTTCTACTGTTGAAATCCCCGCCGCTTCAAATCTAAATTGTGGATTTGACCCTGTTGACCCTAATGATACAACAATTGGAGTAGTTGTTGATGTATTTTTAATTAGGCACTCGCCGAAAGTAATGCATCGAATATAACGCAGATCAACAGTTGATTGATCTATCGTTAATTTAGCACCATCGGTAATCAGTATTAATTCATTATTAGCGTAAGCACCACTAATTACTGAGTAGGTAGAGTCTGTCGATATAGTTGCCATTAATCAATCTCTTCTACAATTGCAATATAATGAGCATTGCTATGTTTATAAGTTTTTTCGCTTATTTTTTCAGTCTTTTGTATGTGAAAAACTACAGATTCAGTAATTTGTAAATCTGTATTATCCATATATGCAGTATCAGACTTAATAACTAATCCTAAAAATTGATTATCAGTTGTTTTAATAACTTGGTAATTTTTCATGCGTATGTTTTAGTAAAAGGTTTTAAAGTTCCATTCGCGTTAAAACCGCCAAAATTACCGCTTAATGTTTTTCCACTTATTATATCAGTTATAATAATTGATTCTAATATTCCATTAATATCATACATAAGAGCGTGGCTAAACAATTGAGTTGTTTTAGTTGAATCAGTAAAAACATCGCATCCAGTTAATATTTCATCTGTGTAAATAGGATCAAAATAATAATTGCTATATCCAACTTTCTTTTTTAAATCGATTATATCAACTTCAGCACCATTGACAGTTAATACATTACTAGCAACAGTTACACGCTTAATTGATTCAATTATATCAACAGAATTATTAGATTCAGAAACTTGTATAGAACTGTTGTTTTGATTTACATTTACAGAATTATTATTATTTTCTATCTGTATTTGACTTATATTATTAGATACGTCAATTGTAGGATTTGACAAATTGACAACCTCAATAATGTTTCTTTCTTCTGTAACATCTATAGACATTATTTTGTTACTTCAGGATGAATTTTTAAAGATCCACCAAGTAAATTTTTAACAATTCCTGATCCTGTAACTAATTCAATATCCCATACACCAGATAGAGGCGCGGATATTAACGCGGTTACTGTGCTTGGAATAGTTATTGTTATAGCACCATCTGCACCGCCTAAAACTATTTGACCGTTTGCAGTAGTTGCATCAAATAATGTTGTTGAGGCTTTATACGATTCACGACCCTGACAGCGCGCAGTATATCCACTATTATCAATAGGACTGCCTGCGCTGTCTTTGTAAGTGATTTGCAAAATAGCATCCTCACCTTGCGTAAAATTCCAATCGTATGACCCTGTGCAACTCATTATTTTACGGGTTTAGGATGTTTTAATTTTATTTTTTCAATTTCTAATCTCCATCCGTCATACCCATGATGATATAATAAGTCCATTTGATTTACAATTGTTGGGTATTCATTTTCTCTTTTTTGCTTGTAACCTTCCTCAAATTCATATTCTTCACATAGATCTATACATTCTTGGGTTGTTAATGGATCTATTTCTAAGCTCCAAGACATAACTAAAGGCGTTGTTATATCAAGACTGCTTCTTATTCCTTTACCATACTTCCATTCTATAGCTTTTTTTAATTTGTAAATTTTCATTTTATAATATTTCTGTAAGTTTAAATTCACATTCTGAAATACCGCCTAACTCTCTTGATGAAGCATTTCCATTTATTGCAGTAGTTCCCGATGAGTCACATCCAATCCTAATTTTATATGTCCTTGCGACAGTAGAACCAGAAATAATCTCGTTTTTAAAAACTACTCCAGTACTATTTCCACTACCATTAGCGGGAATACATGCAAAAATAGCATTTGCTTCAGAATCTTTAAAAACCGCTAGACACCCTGATTGAGTTGAAAAAAATATATTTCCAAAAAGTTCTATCACTAAAGTTGAACTATCACTTATAGGAGTTATAGTTGCAGAAAAATATTCGTCCCCTTCTGTATTCTGCGGTATAGTGTCATCAGATGGGATAATATTAGTGCCAGTCTCATAATTTGTTTTTTTATGAGATACAGATTGTAAAATTTTTTTTCCTACTAAAAAATTATTTAAATTACTCATAATATTTTCCTTAAATTGCTGTTACCCATTCTGATGCTGTATCATCCCATATAAGAACAATTTTAATATTTTCACCGTCTGATTGTTCTATTAATAAATCTGTGGCACTTGCCATTATATTTGACCCATTACGACCAACTGTAAGAGTGTTTCCATTTAAACCGCTATCAGATTTAATTAATGTAATTGTTTTACCATCATCTGCGCTTGTTGGACTTGCAGGTAAAGTTGCAGTAAATCCACCACCGCCAATCTTACACAAATAAACACCACCAAAATCGGCCGTGAATCCTGTTGTTTTAACGCTTGCTGTTGCACTACCGCCACCGATAGTTTGAATTGCATCTCTTAATTGAGTTGTTGACGTATTATCAAATGTTGATCCACCCGCAACTAAAACCGCCTCAATCTCCTGTATCAAGGAATTGATAAAATAAGGACTAATAAAACTGTTTGTATCAGGGTATTTATTAGTATTGACTTGAGCTTGAGCAGTCAAAGGAGTTGAACGCCCACCACTTAAAAATGTATTATAATGTTCCATAATCTTTAATAGTTAAATATTACCTGAGTATGCGCCGGTTTCAACTCATTTATTACACATTCAAGTATGCTTGTGTCAATTCCTAATTTACTGTAATTAGTAGTTGTATAAATATCAGTTGAATACCGCGCGTAAATTGTTTCTATGCCTGCAACATTAACATACCATACATAAGGATGAGTAGTATAAGCATATTGACTAGCATATTGATTGAGTGTAAATCTTGCACCGTCAAATTCAGTGATTGTAATCGTAAATCCTAAATCACTTGCAATCTTAATATAGTAATCAGCATTTTGTCCACCAATTGACGCAAACTTAGTAAGTAAGATCTTTTTTCGTTCTGCTGTTGTTAATTGTAAACTTGCATAACAAGGTGATGGCAAACCGTATTCATGCTCCCATTCATCCAAAGATTCAAGGACTGATTGAGGATACATTTCATTTATTAAATCGTTTGATCTTTCGTCTAATTGCCAATAGGCATAAGCTAAAGCAAACAACAATTTATACATTACAGTTTCAACTATATTTTTAGCTTTGAACGCTTCGCCTTGTGGCAAATTGTTAGCTAGTGCCTGCCTAAACTGTTCTTGTGTTCTTGCCATTAGCTATAAGTTATTGTTCCAACTGTTAAAATATTATTACTAGAACTTGCTGTAACATTTGCAACAGGAGCCGTCACTGTGTTGTCAGTTTCTCCGCTTGCTATTGATACCGCTTCTCTTATTTTAGAAATTAAAATTGTCCCGCTTGGACTTGCATCTCTAAAAAACAAATCGTTTAACTCTGCTGTTACTGCGGCTTGCACTGTTGGAGTATTAGGAGTTAAGGTAATATTAATTGCTACCGGTTCAGCCACTGGAGCCGAAACCAATACATTAGCAGTAACCGGCTTTCTTGTTGTTGCGTCAATGTAAGTTTGAACCGCTGTAACATCTGCGCTTAATGGTATTCCGTCAGAATATTTATCATCCATCATAAAGCGAACTCTTACACTTCCTAAACCATCTTCTAATCCTGTGGCCCATGCTCTAGTAACGCTTGCAACTTCTTTTGCCCATGTTGTAAAATCATATTCAGCCCCGCCCTGCGGAGGTTGACGTTTACGAGTGAGGATACGAGCTTTGTAATCTTCATCGCTTTCAACATTGCTACCACCAATTAAGCCACCGCTCGCAACTGTTACGCTTGAATCTAAACCGGCTATAGGTGAAACAAAAGTTAATGAATCACTTGCTAGTGCATTTGTAGTTAATCCAAAATCAACAGATTCAACAGGAATAGTTACAGTTCCGCTAGATGTTATTCCTCCAGTTGTTACTCGATATTGTATTCCGTCTGAACGCTGTAATAATGTTCCTTGAGGTATGCTTACAGAATCATTACCAGTTGCGGTTACATTTCCACTTGACGCAGTTGATTCTAATCGATCAATCCCGATGGGTGACCCATGCAAATCTAAAAATGATGAATCCGCTGTAGTAACATAAATTTGCTTAAATAAATATTTAAGATATATGTAGCATCCATGAACTGCTAGTGCAGTCATTTTAGCAATGCCATTTAAAAAACTATTTTGTAGTCTTGGATTAGATCCCTCAATTTCAGATTCTAACTCATTATAGTTTTGATCTCGTAATTCTTGCGGAGTTGGAATATTAAAGCTCATTATTCAAATTGTTCCCATGTAAAGTTAAATGTTTTATTAATATTGCCCAAAGGCCGGATTAATTCAACTTCTAATGCTGTAATACCTCTAATTTTGTCTGCATGATAAACTTGCAAATTGTAATCTTGAGCAATTCCTTTTTCAACATACCAGTCTAAAGCTTCGCGAGCATAGATTTCTAATTCTTGCAATGTTTCTAATGTTTGCTTGCGTCTACCTAGTAGCCATATTCTTGACCCTATTATAGACTCGTCATCTTCTTTTATTGAATCACCTACCCACCCGCGCGAATTAGGAATTGAATCATCATTTAAACTTCTTCTATCCGCTAAAATAGAAATAATTAAAGAGGTATATAAATCTTTGTCAGTTGATAGATCGCCATTTGAACCGATTGATATATCAAAAGTTTGATTTGCTTCATTCCATGCGAGTATTGCGTCTGTTTTTTCAATGCTCATAATGGGTTCCCTGTGTTGCTACTTCCTGTTGTTACTCCGCTATGAACGTGAGAATCTAATGTTATACCATTGCTAGTTATATCTGCATCAGTATTTAAAATTGTTCCGTCAAATGTATAAGTTTTGCCACCAACTGCAAATACAATACTTGACCCGCTTATAGTAATTGATGTTGTTCCTACTGTATGTTTTATTTGACCGTTAGTAGTTACTGTCTTAGTTCCGTTTACATTTGTTTCAATAGTGCCATCTGTTATTTTAGCAAAACTATTGTTTACTGTTGCTGTTATTTCTTCGCTTGCACTGCTTAATATTTTATTATCGCTCAATATTACTCTTGCTGTAGCCTCATTATATAGCATTACATCACCATCTTCTAAGATGTCTTTGCCGTATCGTTTATCGTCTACACATATAACAGTTGAATTGTCTTTATTTCCTTTATAAGACAACATAACTCCCCTGCTTCCAACTAATGGCCTAGACCTAAAACCATATTGACACAATTGCTCAACATCTGATCTTAACTCTCCCGCTTTACCAGATACTTGTAAATATTGCTTGCCTTGATCTTGTTTAAATCTTTGCAATACTGCCCGTGTCAATAAATTTACTATAGATGAACTCATAAACCAAACTCCTTAAAATATGGATTCTCTTTTTTTGATTTGTCAAGTTTTAGTTGTGGAGGCTGTGCATATGTATCTGGATTGACTAATTCCATTTCACATATCTTTCCTGTAGGACTAAACGAATTAATAATTCTTGATATTAATAAATTTTCACTCTTTGCGCCTATTCTTTCAGATTGCAATACACAAGTTTGATTTAAATTAAAATACCATCCTTGCAATTTAACAGAATAGGTAATTGATTTGCCTTGTCTAATTGTCGCTTCCCATTTTGCACGCTGTAAGCATATGTCATTATCAGCAACACCATCTACAATAATAATTAATGGCCTGTGCCTTACTTCACTATCAATTGCAATTGCTTGTGCTTGCGTTGAATCTTCCTCGCTTATAAATGAATTGCTTTGCTGATCGCCTTTAACAATATATTTTGAATATCTGTTTGAGTAATCAACGCTTGCACTACAATCAAGAATGTTTTCACCTTCAATAAAGTTTAATCCACTTGATACCGTTCCAGCCCTATCAATTACAATATTGCCATCACTGTTAGAATATAAAAGCAAACCTTTTTTTATTGCTTCATCTTTTATGAAATCAAGGATTGTTTCACCTTGTTCATAATTTGCAGTTTCAATTATATTTCCTGTGTCAACATTTGAACTTACAGTTATTCCAAAAGGACTTGCTAGTGCATTAATTAATGATTCTAATTTTTGATTCTTAAATTCTGATTGTGTTGCGTCAGGAGTGCAGTCAATCAAATCGCCTGTTTTACTTCGGCCACTAATATTTATTAAGTTTCCATCACTACCAATTGCCGGCTTTGCTTTATCAATCCATCCAGTAAAACGCTTTTTATCATTTGCGTATATTTCAACACTATCACCCGCTTTAATATCTGTTATTGAACTTGCCCAAAAATTAGTAAGAACTGCATTAAATGAATTTGCAATAGAATCTATTCCTATGTTTATAGTTCCAGAATTTGCACCCTCAAATGATTTACCATTTATATTAAATTGCATACTCATGAAGTAAGGACTTCTAAGTCTTGACCCATAGGAACGAACAAAGGATGTTTTATTTTATTGTCGTTAACAATTTCTTCATATCGCAAAGAATCACCGTATAATTCATTTGCTATATAATAACTTGGCACAGTTGACCCATAAGCAATAGTTTTAATTTCTGGTAATAGCTCGCTTGATTTATCTAAATAACCAACTGTAGAGGATCTAAGATTAATTAAATCAGTTCTTACTTGTGACTGTTCAGATATTCCAGCTTGTTCAATTCTTGTATTAAACAAATCTAATATCTCATTTCTTCTTTCGGTTACTTGAGCCTTTGAATTAAAAGTTTCTTCCGCGGTAGACTTAGACATGATCGCCAAAGAAAACGAACGAAAACTTTCAGAAATTTGATTATTGTTTTCTGTTTCTTGGGTCCTTGATGGGGTGGTATATTTACTAGGTTCTGTAATTGGTTCATACTGTATCAATTGCTTGGTTGCTTCGTATTTATCATTTGCATTTTGAAATATTGCGTCATAATCGTCAAATAAATCAGAAATAGAATTAATATATGTTTCAGGATTAGTTGCAGTAATATTTAAATTATCCTCAAATGATGCAAGATTTCTTATAAAGTTACTTGCTTTTTCAGCATTTTTAATTCCAATCTTTATTGCACTTTTAAAAGTGTCAATATATTGCTGAGTAACATTAATTGAAGAATTGGCAACAAATCCAGAAAAGCCGGCAACTGCATAAGTTAATGGGAAAGCATCCATTAAACTTGTTTTTATATCATCATATAAATTTGCAATTCCTGAATCAGTAAATAATGAAAAATTAGGAAATGTATTTGCACCGGCTTCAACAAATTCAAGCCTTATTGATCCTTTACCTCCTTGTCTGCCATTATCAGATATACTGCAATTCTCAGTAGGTTTAACTAGTATATTGCCAAATGTAGGATGTATAAGCGTTCCGCTTGTTCCATTGTTTTCAACAGCATTTATCAATCTACTTCGCTGAACAATATAATCATCTCCTAATAAATAAGCATTAAAAGAAAATGTTTTTGCTTTGCGGCCTAAATCCTCAACAAACGGAATGTTTTTATAAGGATATTCATGCAAAGAATTACGTCTGCCAAAACCTATCTCAGAGGTATCAACATAGAATCTTATACCGCGAAAGCTTGCACTTTTTATTTCTTCTCTCCATCCCATAATATTAAGGAGTTATTAAACCCATATTAACGTCAACATTGTTTAAACCATTGTCAGAGCTTGCAGATTCTAATATTGGATTTCCATTTTTATCAACTGCCAAATTAACAATTACATTGTTATTGTTATTTATATTTGATTCACTTGCAATGGCATTAGCTCTTGCGGGTTGTATTGTTTCTTCTTTTTCATCATCACCGAATGGATTTAATTTACTAAAAAATCCTCCTACTTTACCCCTTACTTTTGCTCCTAATTCAGCCGCTCCACCAGTAGCATTTTTTATAGTTTGAGTTACTTTTTTAACTTTATCAGTAATTGAATTAATTGTTTTTTTAATTGAATCCATAGCAGAGTTAAAAGCCATAGTTATATCTTCCCACAATGAATTAAACCATTCTTTAACCGGCTCCCATGATTCTTTTATTTTTTCCAAAGGAGAAAAACCTAAAAAGCCTTTTATAAATTGATCTGCAAATTGAACGGATGCAACTATTGAATCCCATATAGCTATAAAAAATTGTTTAAATTCTTCCCAATTCTTAATTAGCACTAATGCTCCTGCCGCTAATGCCGCAACAACTAAAATGATAGGGCCACCAATAACACCGGCAACAGCTGAAACAACAGATCCAACAAATCCAAATACTGCACCTAGTCCTGATATGATTGGAAGCAATGCACCAATTGCAATTTTAATAGATCCTAAAGCAATTAATAATGGCCCAATTGCCGCAACCAATGCAGATATAATAAGAACAGTTTTTTTCATTTCTGGTGACATATTTTTAAATCTACTAATTAACGGCTTTATTGCATTAATTAAATCTAATACAATTGGAATCATAATTGCGCCAAATTCAGCAGATAAATCACTTGCTTGAGCTTTTAATATTTTAATTTGATTTGCTAATGAACCTTGTGATCTTGCAAAATCACCTATCGCATTACCTGATTGCATGGTTGCAAGTTTAAGAGTAGCTATCGCTTTTCTTTGTTGCTCTGTTTCCTCAGTAAATTTACCAGCAACAGTCATGGCTTCTACCATGTTCTTGACCATTTCTTCATTGATAACTATGCCCAATGATTTCATGGCTTCGCGCTCACCTAGCAATCCACTTGTTAAAGCCTGACTAGCTCTTTCAGCAGATATATTATTAAATGATCCTAAATCTGCCGCCAATTTTTGAACATCTTCAGACATTGAAAGCGCGGCTTTTCCTGACATTCCAAATCCAGTTAATAAATCTCCTGTGTTGCTTAATAACTTTTGAGATTCTTCACTACTCATGCCATAGTCTTTAGCTAAAGCATTTGCAACTTCTTTAGATTGTTTTGCAACGTCTTTAAAAACTACATTAAATTTGTTTGCAGTTTCTTCAGCGTCAATTGCAGTTTTTACCATTACAACCCCAGCCGCGGCTATTGGAGCAGTCAATCCAATGCCTAATTTTTTACCTAAATCAATTGAAGATTTACCCATGTGTTTAAGGGTTTTACTAGCTCGATTTAAATTAGAATTAAATGTTTTAGTCTGTGCAGTTGCGCGTTTAATTCCTGCGCTTATAGCATCATCTAATTGAATTCTTATAGACTGGACTAATTCTGCCATTATTGCTTATCAAAGGATTTATTTATTTCTATTGTTCTGTCCATCCAAAATCGCATTTGCGAGACTGTCATATTTTCAACTTGTGAGATACTTTGACCCAATCCTTGAGGATGAGCCAAGTATCCCATCATATCGTAAATATTAGCCTCGCTTAAACGAAAAAAGGGATCATCGCATAAGCAATTTTAGTCAACTGCTTATACGGTAAACTATCCAGCGACCCACTAGCAACACCCGATAAAGTTTCAGCCATTTTAACAACTTTTACAGCGTCAAAGTGAATCTTTTCTTGAGTGTCAACTGACATAACCATTCCAATTTTTTGGAACTCTTTGCCTGTTGGTTCTCTTAGTGTTATTTCAGTTATCTTTTCACCAAAATTAATAATTGGCTTGGATAGCTGGATAGTTATGGATCCATCTTCATTCTCGATGGTTTCTTGTTTGGTATCTGATTTCTTAGTCATAATTTTATGCCGCTATTTCTTCGGCTCTATTTGTTTCAAATCTAAGAGTAAATTTACCATCTGCGACAGTAACTTCAACTTGATTAATTTGATAGGCA
>Ga0181393_1000975_pt1 | contig 10550 bp, 10 predicted proteins | sample 16SPOviralmetaG_FD_130122 | JGI IMG/M metagenome (GOLD analysis project Ga0181393, IMG submission 130122) | Marine viral communities from the oligotrophic San Pedro Time Series (SPOT) site, San Pedro Channel, CA, USA - 16 SPOT_SRF_2010-10-21 | ecosystem: Environmental > Aquatic > Marine > Strait...
AAAAAATTAGAAAGAAAAAGATTACAACAAAGGATTAATTATCAAATCAATATTGATAAAGAAAGAGAAAGAAAGAAATTACAAATGAGAGAAGTGAGAAATAGACCTGACTTTGTTAAAATTAGAAGTCATAAACAAGAATGTAAAGATAGATGGAAAAGAAAAATAAATTTTCAAAATGGTAATGCTCGTGTATTAGATAATTTTAATGATAATTATGAAACCCTTTATAGAATATATCAATCTACTAAATTTTGTGATGATTGTGCTATTGAATTAAATACAGGAAAACATAATCAAAGAAAGTGTTTGGATCACTGCCATAAATCAGGTTATTTTAGAGGAATTGTTTGTCATCACTGTAATTGTAAAAGGCGCTATTAAATATTAAATTTTTTAAATTTTTTTTTTAATATAATTACTTATAAAAATGGACGGAAGTTTAGAACATCAAGAAATTCAACCAAGTAATGTTGTATCTACTGGCGTAGTATCATTCAAAAATGGCAATCCCGTAATTCAGTTTATCATTGGAGAACAAGATAAATATCTAATTGGTTCATCATTAAGATTTTGTGGTGATATTCAGTTTAAGGATAATGCTAATGTTCCTGTTTCTGGAAGTCAATTAGCTGTTAATTCTACACTCGGTGCCTACGCTATGATTGACCAGCTTTCTTTATCTTCTCAGCGCTCTAAGCAATCTATAGAATCAATAAGACATTATGGACGTTTCCTTGCTACATACTTACCTACCCAGAGTAATATTCAAGAATCTATGGGTCATATGAACGCAACATCAAATATGATGCCTAATATTGAATGTGAAAGGTTAGGATTTGTTAATAATGCTAATGGTTCTGCTGCTGCTGATAGAAACTCTCAGGGTTCTCCTTTCTGCCTTAACTTGCCTTCTGGTCTCCTAAACTCTCAGCAACCTATTCCTTTAAGTTCTACTTGGGGTGTTGGTGGTCTCTTGTTAGAAATAAGACTTACTCCTGATTCTCAGATGTTATTTGCTAAGAATCACGCAAGTGGTTCTCTTACTGACCCGTTTTATGAACTTCGTAATCTTAAACTTATATATGAATGTGTAAATCCTTCTGCTGAAGTATTAAGCCGTCTTAAAAGTCAAAGTGGTGATACTCTTGAATATAATTCTGTCAGTTCTTATTACACATCTGTCAATTCTACAAATGCTATTGTAAATTTCAACTTGGGTATTAAGAATTGTTTAAGTGCCTTCTTTAATATTATTCCAAGTTCCAGACTTAATAATCTTTCTGAAGATGGTTTTGCTACATTACCATTTGTAAATTCAGGAACTACTGGTGTAGCTGAAATTAAACAGATAAATTTCACAAGAAACGGAGTCAAATTCCCACTTCAATATAATGTTGATACGAATGTCAATCCTAAATTTATTCCTACGGGAACATCATATTTCCCTGAAGATCCACAGGTATTAAGAAATGCTTTGGATTCATTAAGGCCTTACTCGGAATACAAGAAAACTCAAGTTTCTCCTACTACATATACAAGAGGTTTAGATACTAACTCCCGCGATAGTGCTATGCCGCATCAAAGTTTGTTCTTTGTTGGCGTAAATTTCGACAATATTTCCAACCAGGGGATTGATTTTTCCAACTCTACTCTTGGTATCCAGATGGAATTATCCTTAACTACTGATTCACCACAAACACTTTTCTTGTTTGTACATAATAAGAATACTTTGGTTTTCTCGCCGAATGGTCTGCAGGTTGTGAATTAGGGATTACAAAATATTTAAATTTGATTTAAAGTTATAAAAATTAATTATGTGAAATGCCCTATTTAGATAAAGAAAAACAAAAAGCATATAAAAGACAATATTATCTTGATAATAAAGAAAAAAATAAAGAAAAGAAAAAACTATATGATAAAAAATATAAGGAAGAAAATAAAGAAAAAACAAGAGAATATAATTTAAGATACTGGGAATCACCCGCATATAAAAAATTAATGACATTAAGAAACTGGAAAAGACAAGGTATTAAATCAGATAATTATGATAAGTTATACGATTATTATTTAAGTGTAGAAACTTGTGACTTATGTGATATTAATATACAAGGCAAACAAAAGAAATGTTTGGACCATTGTCATAGAACTGGTTATATGAGAAATGTAGTTTGTCAAAAATGTAATCTTCAAAAACCTAAATATGAAAGATTATATACAGAAGTTTTATTAGACCTACATAGATATTTTAGTAGATTAAATTAAGTAAATTAAATAAATTATAATTTTTTATTTTTTATTATAAAATGAGTGTTAATCAATCCCAAGTCCCTGAACTTATGAAATTAGGTCAAATACCGACTGATTTGGAACAAAGAGTTGATACAGATGTATTAGAACCTGTCGTATTCAGTCAAAGTTTCTGTCGTTTTCAATTACAAAATAAAGGTTTCTTACATTCATTTAGTAGTATTGTTCTTGCTTTAGATGCTCCAGCCGTAGCAGCTAATCGCAACGCAACCCTTCCTGTTAATGTAGGGATTCATTCTCTTATTGAAAGAGCAACTCTGAAGGTCGGTGCGCAAACTATCTGTGAAATTGAAGATTTTGCCAACTATATGGGTTATAAGAGTATGTTTATTGATAATGCTATTAATCAAGAAAGGGAGTCTGTAATTAGTGGTAGAATTATGGCTCATCAGCTTGTATATGATACTACAAGTGATACAAATGCTAAAACCTATACTCTTGATACTAATAACTATCCTCTTAATGATAAAACAGTTCCAGCAGGAGCAAGGCTTCCATCTTATTCAAGCTCAGCTTCTTTTAATGAAGACGGTATCCCGCCTAAAGATAATTTAATTTTACACAATACTCCAGAATTAAGAGTAAGTCTTGCCGACCTTTTCCCATTTTTAAGATTTAACCAGCTCCCGCTCTATATGATAAATGAACCAATTAGTATTGAGTTAGTATGGACACCTCAAAGTTCTGATAGACGCTTCTGTTTCCCTGAAAATGGTTCTACAACTGAAAGACTTGATATTACCCAAAGTGCTGTCAAACTTGTTGCTGATTACATCTATTATGATGGTGATACTATGAGTTCTTTTGCTGATGCTAATAAAGAAATGAACTTTAATTATGTTGATTACCGCCTTGCTAAAAGAACTTATGACCGCACTTCTACAACCAAACAGATTCTTAATGTTGGTGGTGCTGGTCGTATTGTCAATAAAGTATTTATGGCTATGGGTCTATCTGATACTGGTGATTCTTTATTGAATGATTATATTGCTCGAGGACCAACTATTTCTGGTTCTAATCAAGGTCAGTTAACTTATAATGTAAGATACAACGATCATTTTGTTTATCCTATTGACCGTAAGTCTTCTGCTATTCAGTTCCACGATATTGTTCAGACTGAAGGTAATGTCCCTTACATTACAAGAGAAGAATTTGTAGCAAGTGGTATTACAGGTGAAAATGGTATTCTTAGTAATCAAACCAGAGCAGCTTATAATGGACATTCTCCATCAACAGATTTAACTAACAGATTTAATTATCAAGCAACAAGGCTCAACCGTAACGAAAGAGTTAATAGCAGAGGTATTGAAGTTGAAACTACATTAGCTAACGCAGTTGGTGGGGGAACAGACCCTACATTAAGAGTATGGATTGAGCTTGTCCGTTCTGCTACTCTTAATAACGGTCGTATGGATGTGCTTTATGCCTAAAGTATCTTTTGATAATTAATATATTTTTTCTTATATAAATGAGTAATAGTTTTACCGATTTAGATATTCTTGATTGCAACCGTCAGAGTAGCACTCAAGCAACATCAAACAATAATGAAAATAATGCTATGTGGGAGAATAAATTAGGTTCAGGTATTAAGATAAGTGCTGGAGATCAAATACAAGTAAATTCAGCATTTATTAGTGAAGAAGGAGCTGGTGATGAAAATACAATTGAGTTTTCAGGGAAGTCATTAGGTAAAACGTCCTTAACTTATTTAACTCCCGAAATAACTGGTTCTTTTGATAGAGCTGTAAGTAAATCAGGCGCTCAAAGAATTAAATGGACAGAATTTACAGATACTGATGTTGATATGGCTGATAATAAAGCAAGTGTAGTTATTGAATTTTATAAGAATTCTAATGGAGAAAATTATTATCAATTACCGAGAAAATATTTATGTATAAATTCTCAACTAACAGCAAACTATTCAAAGAATCTTTTTTATGCTCAAGAAGATTCTGTAAATACAGGCAAAACAGGAACAAATGCTGGTGGTGGATTACCATTCTTTCAAATAAATTTCTTTTCATCTACATCATCAAAGTTATGGTATGTTGAAGATGATTATTATTATTTTGGTGGTGACATATATGATACAACCGCAGATAATATTGGTGGTCAATTTTATAAAATAAGAAATGATAATTCAAGATATACTATTTATGTCGCAGAAGATAATTATTACGTAAGTAAAAATGATGATTCTGGAGCTGATAGAGGTATAGCAAATTCTGCTCCAGCAACTTATTGGGTTAATGAATTATCACAAAGGAAATATTTAAGATATAAAGAAAAAATTGATTTAGAAGTTAAAACGGGTTTTAATTCAGCACAAGCTATTGCTGATGATATTTCTAACCAACTTAACGCTACAGGAGAAGTTGAGAATGTTGATGTTCCTATTTCAGTTGAAGACCCTTACTTTAAACCAACAAAAAAAGTTACTGCTTATCTTGAAAGTCCTACATATAAAACTTTTCTTGCGACAAATGTCACTGATGCTACTGAAGATAATTATGATTTATTTAACGCGAGTCACGCAGCTGATGCTGTCCCAAATCAACAAATCGTTAATTTCATAAACCAAACAAATTTCATAGGTATCAAAAGAGCTGATTTATATGATAAAGGATATAATGTAGCACACACTATGACTGATAGAATAGGACAACCTATAACACCAGAAGGTCCGCATTTCTCATTTTTATTAAATACCTTTTCAGCTGGTGATGAATATATTGATACAAATATAGGTTGGACTGAAGATAATTTAAATACATTAAAGGCTTTATTTGATGAAGAACAAAAACATCCTGAATTATTTACAAATAGATATAATGATTACGGGACAAGTTCTTTTTCTGGTTCTGGAACAAGTGCCTCAAACTCAATATTTTTACATATAGCACAAAGAAGATATAGTGATGAAACAACTACCCCGAAAGTATCATTATCTCAATTAGGATCTGATAGTATCCAAAATGCTTCATCATCATTACCATTAACAGCTACTGTAAATCTAATATCTATGCCTATATTCTTTTATAGAGACTCAAATAGAAAAGAAGATGCTGATGGAGGAACAAATGAAAATGATTTGTATTATGGATTTGCTAAAAAGACAACTGAAACAATAGGAAATAATTTACGAAGTAGTATATCATTTTATGTTGGAGCTGATAATACTAAAGTTCAACCACCAGTAGAATATAGAAATTATAATAATTCTGCTCCAACTGGAACTCAAATATTAGGAACAACTCTTCTTGGATGGGATACTCATTTTACAGCTTATTCAACGGCTGCTATTGCTTTATGTGATGGTTATTTACAAGCAAATTGGAAATCAACATTACAAACAAGAACAGACCCATTATGGATAAATGGTGAAAATACGACCTATACTACTAATGTAGCTGTAGCTCCTAATGCGAGTTCAGCAGTAGAAGTTTCGCCAATAGACCAAACACCTTATATAGCAAAAACATTTTTAGGAGCTAATAATCCATTAGTAAATTATAATGCTTCATCAAATAGATTTTCATTATCTCAATTACATACTCCTGAATATAGTGGAAACAGGGCTGATGCTGGTGGTTCGGATGATGATAATAATGTAACTCATCCTCTTAATCCTGATGCTGATAAGCCAGTATTCAAAATAAATAAAAGAAATAATTGTTTTTCTTGGACCACCGCATTACTTCCTTATAATGCTATTGTGACACCAGCGGTAGATGGTTCAGCAAGTTTTACATTAGAATTACCTAATTATAATTTGGATAGATACAAAATTTTTGATGCTCAAACGGGTATCGTAATTAGTGATTTTGGTTTTGATGAAAAGAATTGGAACAATGGTTTATGGGGAATGTTAGGATTTACATATAATCAATTTAATGCTTCAACATCAGCTAATAATGATATTACTGAAAGACTTACAACAAGAAATAAACAATCAGTTCCTTATGCTTTTACAAATGCTCTTGTATCAGCTTCTGATAGTATTGATTTTAATGTAAATGCTTGGGGAGCGCCTGCTTATAATTTACAAGTTCCTGTAACTAAAAGTTGGAATGGTAGTGGTGATACAGGGGAACACGTCGGAAAAGTATCAAATTTTAAACAAGAAGATCCACCACCTATTACAAAGCTTCAGACAAGTATTGAATTAACGGCAACAAATTTACCTCGTAGAATGGTAAGACCTTATTATTGTATAAGGTCTGATATTATAGCTGAAAGTCATTATTTAGGAGGTGCGGAATCAGGGCAACTCTTACCAGTTGTAGCAATTGTAAATAAGATAGATGGATATGGAGATTTTTATTTTGGAACTCAGAGTCCATTTGTATTTACAGCAACTAAATCAAGAGTAATAACAAGTATTAAAACAAGTGTACATTATCCTGATCAAACATTCGCAAACGTAAATGGTGATTCAGGTGTTATATACTCTATAAGAAAAAGTCAGCCAGCCGTAACTAATGTTGTTGAAGAACTATTAGGTGAAATGAATAAAAAAGAACAAAAACAATTTTTATCTAAATTTTAATTAATATGAACGCATCTGAATGTAATGGTTCTTGTGTTGCTTGGGTTGCTCCACATTTTCTTAATGCTTCTAATGCTTCTAATGCTTCTAATGCTTCTAATGCTTCTTCAGTCAACGAGCATTCTATTGATAAATTAGTATCTTTTATTATAGAAGAAGGATTTGATATTGAAAAGATTATAGAACAATTGGAAGATTATCTTGCTGATGTAGAAGAGGTTTGGAGCGAGGAGGAACTGGATTATGAAGTAGATGAGAATGGTTTTCATTCTTTAATCTAAAGAGTAAATTATTTTTTTCCTTGATACTTACTCTTGTAAAAATTTGATTTTTGCTAAAATCTAATTGTAAATACAACAATCTATAATGGCTACTATGAAAAACAAACAAACCGCTCGCAAGATGACTATTGATTCTGAAAAGCTTGATGAAATATTGGGTATGCTTCATACTCATCAACAGCAACAGAAAGCTGAAATCAAAACACTGAATCAGAAATATCAAGAAGCTGTAGACAAAATTGCTTCATTGGAAGAAGAAGCTATTAAGGATGTAAAAATAAATAGATTAGAAGAAAAAATTGCAAACCTTCAAAAGTCTAATAAGGTTTTGAAATCAAATATGAACTTCTATAAAGTATCAAAAGAAGATTTGGAATGGGAGTTAAAAGAACTAAAGGATGATATCTGGCTACATCCTGATTATGAAGATATTGAAGAAGCACTTGCAGAACAAGAAAAACAAATAGAAAAAGATAATCTTGAATCAGAAAATGAACTTATCACCAAATTGATAGAAGATCTTAAAAATGCTAATATCAAAAATAAAAAAACTTTTCTTGATACCTACATAGTGCCTAACTACTATACACCAGTGCAAATAGGTCTTAAAGATGATGAGGTAGAAGGTTTTAAAGAATTTATTAAGCAATGGGCTTGTAGAGGAGAAATGTGTGAAATTATGAAAGAATTGATAGAAAATTTTAGAGATGAAGAATAATTACAAATAGTATTGTAGCAAAGCCCCCACATTAGTCCCTCTTTTTTTACTCAAAGATTTCAATAAATTAATTACTTCATTATGTTCTTCACTCAATTTGCTAATAATTTTAAACAATAATGTAGATGAAATATTCTTACCAGTTTTTTCATTAAAGAACTTTGTTAGAAGAATACTATACTCTTGAGAGTTAGACAAAGTAAATACATCATCTCCTGCTTTTATTTCAGTATTTTTAAGATAGTTTCTATACATCTTTGCTAGTTCAGGTGGTAGTTCATCAATCTTTTGACCTCCACTTTCTTGGCTACCAGCTGTTTTATAAACATTTCTGATAAAGAATAATTTTTTTGTTTTAGCATCTCTCCATAAATAATTTTTAGTCAAGTCTTTTTGTTGTGATTGTTTCGTTACAAATATTAGATTATGAAGTTCGTTTCTAAATGGGAATCGAAGATGAGTATTCAACAATAGATAAATCATATTTAGTTTTTTATCATCACCCTTTTTGATATCATCAGTCAGAGACCTCAATACAAGCATAAGTTCTTCTTTTGTAATTAGATTTTCGCTTTGATTATTAGTTGTAGGAACACCAGTTTTCTTTCTATTACTTTCAATCTCCTTTTTATTTTCTTTTCTATATTTAGCTTCTTGTTCATCAAAAGCTTTGAATTCTTCAAGTGTATGAAAGTTTACTTGATTCAATCCTTTCAAAAATATTTTTAGATAACCATAAATAGTTCTTTTTGTATTTACACTTCTTGAAGATTGCTCAATAGTTAGGATTACATTCGTAAAATCTTCTATCCATCTATAATTTTCTAAAAGTTCATCAGCTTTTTCAGCACTATCAGCCAATCTAATAGGTGTAATAACTTCTAATTGTAATCTTCTTATAGTTTGTGTATATTGTTTAAGAGTGCTAATCTTGATATTAGGATTTGCTCTGTAAATAACATTTTCAATATCCATTCTGCTTTTTATATAATATAATTCTAAAACTTTAAATATTTTCAAATTTATTAAACTACTAAAATTACTAATTTATATTAAGTTAAATATCATAAAGAGTATTAATATTAACACTCAGTATTAAGGCAAAAAAAAAAATAATAATAATAACAAAAAAATATTATAGAAATAATTTTGACAATAGTTTGTCAATAATAATATAATGAGTTAATACTCAGTGTTAATATTAACGCTGAGTGTTTTACGATTAAGTTAAATATCATAAATAATTATATATCCTAATGTAAATGTCTAAACCTATTGCTCCTTATATTTCAGTTATTATGCCTATATACAATAGGTCTAAATGGCTACCTTTGATTACAATAAATATAAAGAATATGTTATATCCTAAAGATAAGTTAGAATTTGTTATATTAGATGATTCAGAGGGTGACCCATTATTTTCAAATCAAGAAGAAATTGATAAATTTCAAGAAGAGATAAAACCAGTATCATTAAAGTATGTTAGGGATAATAATAAGAAAACTATTGGAGCTAAAAGAAATAAATTAGTGAAACTATCCACTCATAAAATTATAGCTTGTATGGATTCAGATGATTTATATTTTCCAAGTTATTTAGATTATGCTGTAAGTGAATTACAAAATAATAAGTTATCTTGTGTAGGTTCAGCTGAAATGTTATTTTGTTATCCGCACGAAGATTATAAAGTTACTGGTATTAAATGTAAAGCAGATAGACAGATCCACGAAGCAACTATGGTATTTACAAAAAAACATCATCAGGCTTGTAGAGGTTTCGCATCCAAAGGGGTCGGAGAAGGTGCTAAGATGTTTGATTTTATGAATAATAAAAAGATAAAACAATTATCAATTATGAATATTATGATGTGTTTATGTCATCAAGGTAATACTTGTAATAAGGATATGTTCAAAACAGCTATGCCTATTAGTGGTGAAATAGATTCTGAAGTAAAAAAAATTATAAATAATATATTAAATATTGATGGCATACGGAAGCTCAACACCACCACCGAAGATGAAGCCAAAGCCGAAGATGAGCCCGAGCCCGAAAGTTGCTCTGACTCAGAAACAAAAGGATAAGTTAAAAGAACATTCAGTTCATCATACACCCAAGCATATGACTATGATGCGTAAATTAATGCGCGAAGGTATGTCATTTACAAAAGCCCATAACAAGGCTATGAAGGAAACTGGTAAATAATTAATCTTCTTCTTCTTCTTCTTCTTCTTCAGAACTACTACTACTTTCATTTTCTTCTTCACTGGAAGTAGTATCTAAATCAGGATTTTCACCTTCTTTTTGTCTATGTTCATTAGCTAATTCTAAAATTTCATAAACATAAAAAAGAGGAACATCTTCTAATACTTTATAAATATCTTCGGCAAACGACTTTATTTCACTATCACTCAATTTAATTTTCATAATCAATAATTATAATCTTTTATAAAATTTTAAATAATATTTAACTTTTCTTTCAAATATTCTTTAAACTTTATTCTATCTAAATTTACTAAAATAGACCATAAATTAGGATCGGATATAGGATTATATCTTGGTTTACCACCTTTATTTTCAATTTTATCTTTTGTTTGTATATTGATCATTTTAGGATATACACCAGTAATCCAGTTATCACAACCCCAATTTTTAATATTAGGATTAAAATAATATCCAAAAATTTCCATATGTT
>Ga0181393_1000978_pt1 | contig 10523 bp, 11 predicted proteins | sample 16SPOviralmetaG_FD_130122 | JGI IMG/M metagenome (GOLD analysis project Ga0181393, IMG submission 130122) | Marine viral communities from the oligotrophic San Pedro Time Series (SPOT) site, San Pedro Channel, CA, USA - 16 SPOT_SRF_2010-10-21 | ecosystem: Environmental > Aquatic > Marine > Strait...
AGGCGAAGGCGGCAAGCCACGACCCGATGGCCACCGTTGGCGGATCTGACAAGGAACTGTGTCAGCGTTTCATCGACACTGACGGCCGCGTGTTCCTGCGCGGGCACGACTCCGACGACCCGGCGCTCTTCCGCAGCGACACCAGCGGGCTCCTCGCGACCCAGCCGCTCAACGACGCGCACCGCAACCTCATTGAGGCAACCGAATCGCTGTACGTGGTCGCCGTTGCGCGCCACGGTCGCGACGCGTTCGATCATCGCGGCACCGGCTACCGTGAATCGGTGATCCGCAAAGAGACCAAAGCCTGGGAACGGGTGCAGCGCGCATGGTCGCGTATGCCCGCCCCGATCCGTCGCGCATGGGACGATCAAAACGGCAGCGGCGGCGAGTTTATCCCGACTCCGCTCCTCGCCTCGCCCATGTGGCAGTGTCAGGAATACGACCCGGACGGATTTATCAACCTGTTTGACAGCATCACGATTCCGTCTGAATCGGTCGAGCTGCCAGTAGGGAACGCCTACCCCGTACCCTATAAGGGCGGCGGCGCATCGGGTGACAACCCGGCAGCGCTCGCAAAGGCGACCGTAGGCACTGACAAGCTCACCCTGAGCGCTTCGCCGATGTACACCATGGTGCTGATCCACGAGGATGCGAGCGCCGACAGCATCGTGGCCGCCTTCCCGTTCATCCGCGACGCCATCAGTCGCAGTCTCGCGATGGGTTTGCGTCTCTGCCTGATGAATGGCGACACCGCTGCAACCCACCAAGACACGATTGCGAGCTGGAACACCCGCGGCTATTTCGGCGCGCATGACGTTGGATCGATCGACTACCGGCGCACCTTCCTCGGCTTGCGTGCTGTCGCTCTCGACGACAGCAACGGCGTCGACCGTAGCACACACAGCCTCTCGACCCTGTTTAGCGACATCAACGCAGTAGGCGGTCCGCGGTCCGTGCCCGGCGATATGCCGATCATCACCTCGCCAGAGGGCTACCTCAAGAACTTTGTCGGGTTGTCCGGCATCGTCAGCGCCAATGACTACGGCAACCGCGCGCCAATCGCTACCGGTGAGGTCGCAAGCATCGCTGGCCACCCGATCATCATGACCGACGCCATGAGCGCCGATCTCAACGCATCGGGCGTCTACGACAACGTGACGAAAACCAAGACCGGTTACGTCGTGCTCAATCGCAACATGTTCCGCCGCGTGCTGCGGGCCGGCGCGACTGTCAGCCTGCAAAATGACATCACGGTTGCCGGAACCTACATGCGTGCGCGTCAGCGCGTAGGTTTCAAGGACATGAGCAAGAGTGCCGACAAGGCTGTCCGCTACGCCTTCAACATGGCCACCTGAGGAGCTATCATGTCTCAATCCAACGAATTCTACACCGCGCAGCTCTACATCCCTGTGAACAGCGCAACCGCTGGCAACGTCGATGACCTGTTTTGCGTCAATCGTCTCGGCGGCAAGGCAAAGGTCACCGCTGTTGACTACGTGTCCGACGGCGGCGTGACAGCAGACAACAGCAACAACAAAACGTTCACCGCGTCTGTTGCTGGCGTCTCGATTGGCTCAATGACGACGAACGTCGCAGGCACTGGGACAATCGCAGACGGCGGAGTGGCGTCTATGACGCTTTCCGGAGCTGGCTCCAATCTCGTAGCAGAGGGCGGCGCAGTCAAGATTGCTCTGACTAAAGCCGGCTCTGGTGTTGCTGTCGCTGGCACTGTCGCCGTCACACTCCAGCGCGTGCGCGCCGATTGATGGTGATTGATCGCGCCATACGGGGCACACGCTCTGCACCTGCAGTGCCTTTGCGGGCGCTTGTGGGCGAGGCGCGATCAGTGATCGAGCAGGTTTCGTCCGGCTTGCTTGATCAGCATTTGGCCCCGTTGCGTCGTGCAGAAATGCGCGACCAGCGGCGGCCGTCGGTCGTTTACGCGATCGACCAACGGGCGCAACACATCGCGCGGGGTCTGTGATGGCGCTCGCGACTGCAGCACAAGTGCGCGCGCTTGCACCAGGGCTGTCGACAGCCGATGACAGCACGATCGATGCGCTGATTGCACGCATTGACAGCGCGTTTGCGCGATACTGCGGGCATCCGCTGCCTGACAGCGGCGCGCAAACGATGGAGGCAGCGACCTACACAACGCTGCCGGGCCGCTATGACCTGGGCATCGAGCAAGATCGCGCAATCGCAACGCTACCGACGCCGCCGATTTTGTCGATTGCATCGGTGCACGTGGACCCTGAGCAGGATTACGGCAGCGATACGCTACTGACAGCAGCCGAATACGTCGCCGACGGTCGCCGGGTCGAGCTGCTCGTAGGTGCGACGCATAGCTGGTCTGAGCTACCGCGAGCCAATCGCGTTGTGGTGTCGGCCGGGTACGTGACTGCGTCGCACCCGGTGCTGACAGAGGCCGCGATCGTGCAAGCAATTCACCAAATCGGCAACACATCCGCAGCGGGCTCAGACAGCACGAGCACACGCGCCGGCTCGCGTTCGGTTGCGCCGCTGTCGTTGCTGCCTGAAGTGCGCGAAATGCTGTACGACTACCGTCTCGCGGTGCCGTGATGGCGGAAACGTTGACCCCAGAAGAGTGGGAACGTAGGTGCAGCGAAGCCGGGCCGCGGCTTGCACGGGTGCTGCAGCGCAAAGCGGCTGCTCTTGCACTGCGCATGCAATCGCGAGCGGTCGACAACGCAACGACTCGGCTGAATAAGCCTACCGGCAACCTCCGGCGCTCGATCGCCGGTCGCGTAATCCAAACGGGCCGCACGGTTGCCGCGGTCGAGGGCGTATCGTCTCAGCTCTCGCTTTTTGGTCGCACTGTGCAGGGCTCGCCGCTGTCGGTTGTGTTGTCTGCGGGTGGCCGCGTGCAGGGTGCGGCGAACGTTATTTACGCGCGCATACAAAACGAAGGCGGCACAGTGCGACCGGTCAACCGTCAATGGCTCGCGATTCCTGACAAGAGCACGAAAACCCCAGCCGGAAGGCCGCGGTTTGCATCGCCGCGCGACTATCCTCGGCCGTTGTGGTTTCATTTGATCCAAGGCGGCGGCGGCAGGAGCGCAAAGGCTGTGCTTCTTGAGCGCGTCGGAGGCAAAAACGTGGGCCGCTGGTGGCTGCGCAAAGAGGTTGAAATTCCGCCGTCGCACTTTGCCCGCGATGCGTTCCGTGCAACTCAGGCAGAGACGCCGCGACGTTTGAGCGACGCGATCGAAGTGGCTTTTGACGTCGGCAACACGCAATGAGCGCACCCACTAACCGCAACACGATCGCGAGCGCGATGACCTCCGTTTTGCAGACCATCGACGGCACGGGATCGTTTACCTACAACCTCTCTGGCACTGGACAGGTCGAGCAGCTCGATCTTGACGGGCCGCCAATCTCCCGCGTGCGCCCGTATGTCGCGTTCCATCTGGGGCCGCGTCAAGACATCCGCAACGGCGCGGGCGCAGACCTGTCCCAATACGGCCAAACCATGAGCGTCGATCTCGTGGGCGTCGTCACAGGTGGCGCGACGCCCGGCGCTGCAGTGCAGGCAGCAAACAACTTAGAGGCAGACATCATCCGCGCGTTGCACGCATCGCGCACGCTCGGCTCTGCTGCGGTGCATGACCTCTCAGTCTCAACTGAAATTGTGACCGGTCCAGAGGTCGACGGCCGGCAGCGCGACGCATACGTAGCGATGACGGTTGAGCTTTTTTGGGCGAGGATCTAATGAGCTGGTACGACGACAATAAGCAGTTTCGCGTGCCAGTCGCCGTCAACAACAACAGCGGCGCGGCTACTATTGACGCATCGATCACGATCCCGGCTGATTTTGGGCTGTTCTGGTCGCAGGTTTCGACAAACGGGCATGATCTGCAGCTCACAGACGCCGACGGGTTCACACGCCTGACATGGTCGCGTCAGACGTGGGATCACGCTACCCGCTCGGCAGTGCTGCAAATTAACGATTGGAGCCCGCAAAGCGCCGACGCGACTGTGATCGCGTGGCTTTATTTTGGAGACGCGTCGCCAGTCGACACGGCCACATCATTCAGCGTCACGAGCGCCAAAGCTGGCCGCGTAATTAGCGGCAAACCAGCACCGGCTACGATCATTATCCAAGCGCAGTCGCTGCTGATTGACAACGACGTTCCACAAGCTCAATACTCGTGGCCGCCGGGCCAGTCGGGCTACGTAGTGTTTGACGTGTCCGATCATCTTGCAAAACAGGCGGGACCGCTTGAGGGCAAATCGGATTTCGAGGAGATCGCTGCGGTGACTGTGGAGACCCGCAACGGCGGCACGCCGTACGTAGGCGGCAACACGCCTGCAAAAACGCGCGTCAGTCAATACGACGGCCGGGCGCTGGTCTGGATGTACCTCACGGGCAGTGTTGACGGCCAAAACTACATCGATGAAATTACTGTTACGACCACCCTCGACCGCGTGTTTGTTTTCGCCGCGCGGCGTGTTGCCGAAACGGCAGAGGAGAGCTGATCATGTCTGTCATTTTGGGACGCAACGCGAGCGTCGGTATCGGGTTCGAGTCGACCGAGGGCACCGCGGTGGCTGCAGCTCGCACTGCGCGTCTCGCAAGTCTGACTCTCAACGTCGCGAGCACACGCGCACGCATCGACGATCTCAGCCTGGGCGGCACAAGCTACCTCAAAGCGCGGTATCTGGAGCAGGTCGAGGTGAGCGGTAGCATGGAGATCTTGTGTTACTACGAGAACGGATCGCTTGCGTCATTTCTCCGCGCCTGCATCGGCGGGACATGGGCCACGACCGGCGCCGGGCCTTACACTCACACGCTGGCTCCAGGCGCAGAGCCGCCGGCCGTGACGTTCCGCACCGCGCGCGACACGCTCAACACGACAGGAGCGCTGCAGCGCGGTGACGTGATCGCCGGCGCTCGTGTGACCTCTGCAACGCTTTCCGCGCAGACGCCCGGCATCTTGCGCCTCGCTATCAATTTTGTGGCGATGTCGAGCACACCCGGCAGCGCGCCGAGTCCATCGCTACCGGCGCACGATGATCCGGTCTTGAGCCACGCGGCCAACCGATGGCGCTGGAATTCCGTGGACTACACGCCGCGATCGATCTCGCTTGATCTTGAAAACGCTGTTGAGGGGCTGCGCGGTTTTGGCTCTGCATCAATCACGGGTGCAGCCGTCACCGGTATCCGAAACGCGCGCATGACGGTTACCCGCTACAAAAGCAACGACAATTGGGCCGACGCAAACACCGCAGGCACAGAGTCAGACGGTGACATCACGTTTACGTCTGGCACTGATCAATTCCGCATCAACCTTTTCAATGCGCAGGTACCAGAGGCCGTGACGCTCGCCGCTCAATCGGTCGGGCTCGTGGAAGAGAGCGCCATTTTTGAAAGCCGCGATGACGGCACTGATCCGCCAGTCCAATTTGTGCTTGTCAACGACGACGCTAACGCCGAGGACTCATGATCGATCTCGCCGCCATGACCGCGCCTACGTGGTTAAAGACTTCTGGTCTTGTCGGTGGTGATCGGCCGCTTGAATTTGGCGTTGTGCCGCTACAGCCGGCCGATTTTGCAGAGTACGCGGGTACGCTGTTTGGGCTCGTCGCCGCGTCGCAGGATCCGAAGACAGCAGAGCGAGAGCTAAGCCGCGGAGATCGGGAGCACATCCAAATTATCGCGTGTCTGGCAGTGCGCTACGTGCGCGAACCCCACGGCGAGCAGATGCCGATCCGGCTCGTGCTGAACGAGGCCGATCACGACCCATCTGCAGGCCGCCTGCATGTCACATGGTTGACAGAGGACGATCTTGGATGGATCGCAGGCCATGCCATGGGCCGCTATGCAGAGGCAGCACTGCGTGCGCGCCGATTTCGCCAGCGATCCCCGTCTGATTCACATGATCGACGAAACGGCGCGCCGGTTTGCGACGACGCCGGGCCGATGGCTCACGAGGCCAGATGATGACCCGATCGTTGCGCTCTGGCTCGATTTGCTGCTCTCGCGTGCGTGCGCCGCGGCAGCAGTCGAGACACAGCGGCAATTTCTGCAGCGCAACAGTGACGGCGTCATGTGGACGATGTCGGTCCCTGGCTCTTGAGGTGACCTGATGGCCAGCGGAATTGTTGAGTACATCGTACGCCTCACAGACAAAACAAAAACCGGCACCGCGTCTGCGGTCAAGGGCTCACAGCAGCTCGAAAACCAGACGAAGCAAACCGCGCGCGCGGTTGATGACCTGGGCGATGAGTCTGCACAGACCGGCCGACAGCTTGACCGCATGGGCAAAGAGGGCCGCAAGGCATCGGGCGGGCTTGCCGGGCTCACCCGCGGCGTTTCCGGGGCGCTGTCAAGCGTTGGCGGGCTCACGGCCGGTGTGGGTGGGCTTGTGGGTGCGCTCGGTGTTGGCGCGCTTGTGGGCACCCTCACGGCCGCTACATCGGCTGCGGTTGCGTTTGGGCAAGAGATCGCCGATCTGCGCAACGACATTACAGACGCAAGCACACGATCTGGCATCGCCACAGACACACTGCAGGGGCTACGGCTCGCCGCGGAGGGCTCAGGTCTTGCATTTTCGGCGCTAACGCCAGGGCTTGACCAATTTGGGCGCCGGCTTGTGCAAGCTGCCGAAGGCGGCAACAGGACTGCAGAAGCGTTCGCAACTCTTGGCGTTGACGTCGTCGACTCTGCAGGCAATTTGCGCACCGCGGATGCAGTGCTACGCGAAACGCTGTCAGCGCTCAACGGTATGGAGAGCGGCGGTGAGCGGACTGCGCTGGCTCTTGAGACTCTTGGCAAATCAGGCGGCCGCCTTCTGCAGGCCCTTAGCGGGAGCGAGCTGGAGGATTTTGTTTCGCTTGCTCGCGATTTTGGCGTCGACGTCGGCCCAAATGCCGCGAAAAGCGCCGGAGATTGGCAACGCGCCAGCGCAGAGCTATCGCTCGTGGTCGATGGGCTGAAGGCGTCGCTCTTTGATGCGGTCGGCGGTGCCGATGCGCTTTCCGCGGTAGCCGATGAGCTGATCTTTGCCTTTGCTGCGCTGTCGGGCGGTGCGTCTGCGGCTTTTGACAGCTTGAGCGAGTCATTTACGAGCGCATTTGCACCGCTCGCGACGCTCGCCGATGCGCTCACTGATCTGATTGACGGACTGCAGGCGATCGGGCGCGGTGACTTTTCAGGCGGGCTGGACAGCCTGACAGACGCCGCGGCAAATTTAGGGCGAGCGCTCACAGAGGCACCAGCAGCGCTCGCAACGGCATCGCGCGGCGTTGGCGTCGCAATCGGTGACGCTGTAGCCGCAGGCATCGCCGGCGCTGTCAGCGGCGTGACAGGCGAAGGCGCGCAACGTGTTGCGCAATTGCGGCTCAGTCGCGCACGCATCCGCGGCGGTAGCGCAGCAGGCGTCATAACGGCCACACAAGGCACAGACGGCAGCGGCGGAGGTGTCGACACGGCTGCAGCGGTTGCGAGCGCCTCACGGGCCGATTTGGCGGCTGCAGCGGCTGCAGCGGCCGGGCCTATGCGAGAGGTTGGCGCATCTGCATTCGAGCTCGGTCAGTCGTTGCGCGCCGGCGCCGCAAACATCGATGCGCAGTTCGACGACATCCAAGCGGCACTCGATGCAGAGGCGATTGCAGCGACCGCGCAAGCGCGCGCGGATCGCATCGAAGGCGCACAAACCGGCATCAGTGTGACCGGTCAGGTTTTGGGTGGTGATTTTGGCGGCGCGATCTCCAGCGGTGCCGCGTCGTCAGGTCTTGCTGGGTTGGGTGTCGCCGGCGCTGCGGTGTCAGGACTGCAGACGATTGGGCAGGCAGGCGCGAAGGGCATCGAGGACGCGCTGAACAGCACGCGCGATGACCTGATCGATGGGCTGGAGGCGTTGCCGCGGCTTATCGGCGAGGTGTTGCCACAATTTGCCGTTGATTTGGTCGCTACGCTGATCCCGGCGCTAATCGACGCAGGCCCGGATCTGTTTAAAGCGCTGCTCGTTGAGCTGCCGGTGACTTTGGCGCGCGCGCTCGGCGAAGTGCTCCGCGACATCTTCGCCGGCCCGCGGGCAGAACGTGGCGAGCGACTGGGACGGGCATTCGGCACTGCAGCAGGGCTAACCTTCGGTTCCTTAGGCGCTATTGGCGGCGGTCGCGCTGGTGAGTTTGTCGGAGAGCGTGTTGATGATGTACGCGAACGATTCAACAGCGGACGCACCGCATCCGACGGCCAGCGGTCAACCGCGCGCGCTGCAGATCGCCTGTCCAGCAGGTCCACACGGCCGCGCAGACGGCAGACCGTAGCCGCATCAAATCCGTTTGACGCGCTCGCGTCGCAGTATGATGCACAGTACGGCACGTATGGCCGTGCGACGTCAACCACAATCCGGCCTGCATCATGAGTCAGACTGCGATCTATTGGTACCCGATGGGCAGCGGGAACGTGCAAACGATCACGATCCCGCGATTTATCACGACCCTTGAAGACGATGACCCGGAAGTGAGCGCGGCGACGTCTGAAACAATCGCAGGCGGTATGCGTCGTCAGCTATACGGCGACTGGCGCAGAGTCGTGATCACGCGTCAGCATTTGCGGCCAGAGATCGCAGACGAGGCCGAGGCAATACGCGGGCTGCGGTCGCTGCAATCGCACCTTTTGGCTGGGTTTTCAATCGGTGTTGCGGTCGGCACTACTGCAGCATGGGGCGGGTTCACTGTGTCGGGAGCACCGCGCGGCACGTCTGCAATTGGCGTGCTCGCGAATACCTATTTGCCCTGGTCAAGCGCGGGCGACGTTGCGGTAGGCGATGAGATTGTGCTTCAGTCTCGGTCGCCTGTGGGCGCGCGTGAGGTGCACCGCGCGGCAAATGTGATTTCCGGCACGAGCGGAGGTAAGATCATCACGTTGCAGCGGCCTACCTACTACGATCATAGCGGGTCGATTTTCGTACGTCGTCGCACATTTTACCCGCATCTCAAAATGCCAGAGGATCAGCTCGAAACGCCGATCGTTACATCATCATCGAACGGTCAAACGTTTGATTTTCGGCTTGAGCTGCGGGAAGACGTCGCGGAATGGTGGGCGCTCAATGACTCCGGCGACACGCTCACGGGCGCATCAGGTCAACCCGGCGCCATGCTGGAGCGTCGACGTTTTGGGGGCCGCTGATGGCATGGTCGCCAGTGTTTATCGCAAACCTGTCGCGCTCAGCTCGTGTGACGTTCGAAGCGCAGAAGGTGCCGACGTTCACGATCGTGCCCGGTGCGGCAGGGCTTAGTGTCCGCAGCGATCAAATTTCGGCAGGCGACCCCGCAATCTCGCCGGGTGCGGCGCTTGCGTTGTCGGCGCAATCCGTCTCGATCCCGTCGTTTGCTGTGTCGTCGGCTCAATGGCGCTTTGCTGTGTGCGGCATCGAGTCGGGCCGCGACATCGCTACAGCGCTACCACGCGGTAGTGCGTGCGAGATTTTGGCCCGGCAACACGTAGGCGCGGGAATCATCGCGCCAGAGCGCATCATTTTAGGCCAGTCGCGCGACGTGTCCGGCATCGGGCCGCAGTCCATCGTGTCAGGCTGGGGTGCGTTGTCGCTCGTGATCTCGCGACCGCTCGCACGCACATCGCCGTCTACAAATGATGCAGCGCTGTTCGCGAATTGCCAAGACGCCGGTAACTCTCTCGCGCTGTCGAGCGCCTTCAACAGCGGCGCGACATCGCTGCAATTTGCCAGCGCACCACCAATGCAGCGCGAAACCAGTGCGACCGGTGCTGTGCTCGTGACACCGGTGAGCGGCGCAGATCCGTACATTGTGACGTACACCGGCGTGAGCGGAAACAACCTCACAGGCGTTAGCGCGTCGGCAATTTTCGGCACAACACGCACAAACGCAGGCGCCGGGAGCGTTGTGCAAGAGGTCTGCTTCATCAACAAGCACCCAGTATCGATGGCGCTGGCAGTGCTCACGAGCACCGGCACCGGCACGAACGGCAGCGCCGACACGTTGCCAGAGTCGTGGGGGCTTGCAGTGCCTGAGTCGCTGATCGATGTGCAGGGTTTCACCGATGCGGCTACAGCGCTCAACGCATCGCTGCCCAGCGGCTCGTTTTTGGTGCACACGGTCGAGACGACGCCACAAGGACCGCCCCTTACATGGCTGCAGGGCGAGCTATCCCGCTACGGGCTGTGGCTGTGCACGAGGCAGGGGCAGATTACGATCCGGGCTGCGCTCGATTACTACCGGCACCGGCCGGCGACAGTGATGCAGCTCGACAGCAGCAACCTGATCGCGGCGCTACCTGAGCGGTCAAATTTTGACGCGAGCCTACAGGCAGAGGCGGTGTTTTTCACAGCCGGCGCAGATCCGCTAATCGTCGCCGATGCGTTCATTTTGAACGAAGCGCCGCAAACACGGCCGCTAATCTCAACGATTGCAGACGGGCCCAAGATCACAACCTCGCCATACGTGTAACAGAACGCGCTAAGCATCAACACATCAATCGCGCAGCGCGTAGGACCGTGGCACACGCGCGTGTG
>Ga0181393_1000980_pt1 | contig 10513 bp, 10 predicted proteins | sample 16SPOviralmetaG_FD_130122 | JGI IMG/M metagenome (GOLD analysis project Ga0181393, IMG submission 130122) | Marine viral communities from the oligotrophic San Pedro Time Series (SPOT) site, San Pedro Channel, CA, USA - 16 SPOT_SRF_2010-10-21 | ecosystem: Environmental > Aquatic > Marine > Strait...
ACTCAGGAGCAAAAGATATTTTGGTGTACGTCTTGGGTGCTCTAAACTCAGCTACTACTATGGTGTTGGCATATTATTTTGGCAGTAGTGTAGGTAGTAAACAAAAGTCAAATGAACTAAACGATATATTAGATAAGAAAGAACCAAGGATATGAAGGGTGTATTAACTACTAATACTATAAATTTATTACAAGCAAAAGCTACACAACATAAATTAAATATAAGTTTGTTATTAGATAATCAAGTAACTATACCAGAGCATACGGATATAACAGAGGCAATATTAGCAGAGCTTAAATTATTAACAGAGTATGAAGATCAACTAGAAACTTTTAAAAAATATTATGATACATAACATTAATTGGGGTAAATACTTTACCGAAGAAGAATTTAAATGTAGATATACAGGTAACTGTAATATGGATCAATACTTTATTGACCAGTTAAATAAACTTAGAGATATATATGCTAAACCTATTACTATAAGTTCTGGATATAGAGATCCTACTCACCCTATTGAAGCTAAGAAAAAAACTCCAGGAGCACATGCTAGTGGTATGGCTTGTGATATTTCAGTTAGAGGGGCTGATGCTCTAAAGATTATTCACATAGCATTAGAGTTAGAGTTTACTGGTATTGGTGTAAATCAAAAAGGAAGTGGTAGATTTATACACTTAGATATATTAAATGGTACACCTCAAAGACCTAGACCTACTATTTGGAGTTACTAATGAACATCGAGCATGGAAAACAAATACTAGATGGTTTATCAATGGCAACAGTAGTAGGAGCATTAGTAGATGTTCTTCCTGCACTAGCAGCTATATTCACTATTGTATGGACAGGGATTAGGATATACGAAACTAAGACTGTACAGAGGTGGTTAGGCAAAGATAAAAAACGAATAATTGTTGAAGACGAGTAAAGACTATGACTATAGCAACAAGATTAAATAATTCACAAAGAGAAAGAATAGCTAGAAATGTTATTGGTTATGATGGGCCGATGTCTCAATTCAATAACTTTTTAGAATCTGATCAATCTAAAAAGACTTTATATAATAATGTTATTGCTCAGATTGATCAAAAGATGATGGCTAGAAAAGGTGGCAAAGTTACTAGAAGAATGCAATCTGGTGGATTGACACAAGATCAAGCTCAAGCCTTAGGAAATTTGGGAGCAGCAGGATTAGATAAAGTTGCAACAGAACAAGACATTCAAGAATCATTTGTAAAACATTTAGGTAGGGCTGCAGCAACAGGAACAGGTCGTGGATTAGAATACTATTTAGATCCTGATAAAAAACTTACAAAAAAACAGGTTGATGCTATGGTAGCTGCTTCACCAGAAGCACAGGCATATAGAGATTCTCAACCTAAAGAAGCACCTGTTGAAGAAACTCCTGCTCCAACTGCACCCACTACTCCTACATATACTGATACAGCAGTTTCTAAAATAGGAGCACCTACTGAAGAACAAAAAGTAAAGTTTAGCCCTATAGGAGAAGAAGATGCATCTACTATAGCAGGTGCAAGTCCTGCAGTTACATCAACAGCTACTGATCCTACTAAAACACCTGCAGCTTTAATGGATGCTAGAGAAGCAGTTACGGGAGATGTAAGAAAAGAAACAGAAGCATTAACAGCACAAACAGGCGATGTTAGTGCAGATGCTCAAGCTACAGCACAAACAGTAGTTGCATCTGACACTGCTGTTAAAAATGTAAATGCGGCTAAGATAGACCAAGCTACACAAGTAGCAAATGTTCCCCCTAGAACACAACAGGCTGATGAGATGGTATCTGGCCCTGCTGTAAAAATGGCAGAGGTAGAATTAGCTTTAGATAAAGCCAAAGCTGCACAGCTAGACGTTACAGAGGATATGACTATTCAAGGACAGTTAAATAAATTATTAACTGACTTTGATGCAGGTACCCCTCCTCCATGGGCCTCTGGGAGCATGAGAGCAGCCACAGCAGTTTTAAATCAAAGAGGGCTAGGTGCATCAAGTATGGCAGGACAAGCTATTATACAGGCTACTCTAGAGTCTGCAATACCTATTGCTGCACAAGATGCTAAGACTGTGTTTGAAGCAGGAGTACAAAACCTTAGTGCTAGACAACAAGTTGCAGTATTAACTGCTCAACAAAGAGCACAGTTCTTAGGTCAAGAGTTTGATCAAGAGTTTCAAACTAGAGTATTGAATGCAGCTAGAGTGGCAGATATTGCCGACATGAACTTTAATGCAGATGTACAGATAGCATTAGAGAATGCAAGACTTACACAGACAGTAGAGTTAGCTAACTTAAATAATAGACAAGCACTTGTGATAGCAAAAGCTGCACAGATTGCTAATCTAGAATCTGCTAATTTAAATAATAGACAACAGGCAGAGATACAAAATGCAGAAGCATTTTTGAAAATGGATTTAACAAACCTGAGTAATGAACAACAAACTGCAATGTTTAAAACACAACAGATTGTACAAGGTCTGTTTACAGATGCTGCATCGGAAAATGCTAGAAAACAATTTAATGCATCTACAGAAAATCAAGTAAATCAATTCTTTGATTCTTTAGATGCAGATGTTAAGAAATTTAATGCTCAACAAAAAAATGGTATGGAGCAGTTTAGAGTATCACAAGAAAATGCTGTAGCTGAGTTTAATGCAAATGTAGAAAACAATAGACTCCAGTTTAATGCATCCAATGGTTTAGTTGTTAGTCAAGCTAATGCACAGTGGAGACAACAGATAGCTACAATAGATACTGCTGCTCAGAATCAAACCAATCAGTTTAATGCACAGAATGCTTTAGCTGTTACTATGAAAGAGTATGAAAACACATGGCAAGAATATAGAGACAACATGGAGTTTGCATGGAAGTCTGGAGAAACTGCATTAGAAAGACAGAACAATCTTGCTATTGCACAGTTAAGTAAAGAAGCAGCCGTTGAAGCTGCAGCCATGCAAGAGGATGGAGCATTGTGGGCAGCACTAGGAACTCTAGGTGCAGGTATGTTTGATGGCACTGGTGGTAATGTAGTGACAAGTTTCTTTGATTGGTTAAAGGGTGGTAAACAAGCTACTCCTACTAAAGAGCCTGAAAAACAAATTGAAACTATTGACATTACAGATACAGATATAACTGAGAAAAGCTATGGAGATCCATATACTCAACCAGATATTGTTAAACCTGAATTAGAGGGAACTGAAGATAGTAGTAGTTATTTTGAACCCACTAAAGATAAGTCTAAAGACGAGGAATAATTTTTAATGAAAAATTATATTAAAAAAATAGAGCAACAAGTAAAAGAAAGAATGTCTAAACCTGTTAAGAAAGAAAAGGTTTCTGACAAAAAAGGTTTTATGATTCCTAAAGAAGTAGGTAAGAAAGAAAAAGAATTACCTGCTGATGATATGGATTTAATTGTTGATGCTATTGTTGTTGTAAGAAAGATGAGAAATAATTTAAAAGAAACTGGAGATAATAAAAATGCTTGATCCAAATCTTTTACAAGGGCCAATACCAGGCATGTCCTTAGTTACAGAGCCAGGTAATAGGCCGTGGGAAAATCCTGCAATGCTAACTACTGTTGGTGAAACTATGGATTTTTATACTGAAAAATTACTAGATCCAGATACAGAAGACATGGTTCTTGTATCTCTTGATAGTATGTTATCTGTAGAAGTAATAGCTGATTTTATTACTACATCAGGAACTATGAATGGTATACACAGTTTAGATGTAGCATTTTTAGTTAATCCTTATGTAAGAGAATTAATAATGTACCTTGGTGATGCAGCTAAGTTTGAGTATGTCACTTCATATAAGGACATTGAAAGAGAAAAAAGATTACCTTATAAATATTTAAAACCTTTAATACAAGAAGTTTTTGAACAAGAGCAACCTAGAGTAATTGATACAGAAATTACATATGAAACAAAAGATAAAGGTTTAATGGCTAGACCGCAAAGGATAGAAGAATGAGCATTAAACAATTCGTAGCAGGTTTTGCTTTAGAAAAAGCAAGTCAAATTAAAGAAGCCAAAAAAGATATTCTTGAAACAATACAAAATAATTTGTCAGTGCAACTAGCAGACTCTCAAGATAGATATAAGAAATTTTTAGAGACTAAATCTGATGCTCAAACTAGAATGACTCAACTGTTGCAACATCAAGATAAATTAAATTTAAGTAATTTAGAAATTGCTGCTGTTTCTATGAAACCTGAAAAGCATAAGCAAGTTATGGAAAATATAAGAAGTGGTAATATAGATTCTATAAAACAGTTTGGTATATATACTAAATCTCCAGGCTTAAATCCAAATTTAAAAACACCACAACAATATGTTGACATATTTTCTAAAGAAAAAGTATCAGAAATATACCCTACTAGAAATGTAGCTTTGTCAAATATATCAAAGCTATACGGAGAAGGTTTAGTAGGATTTGCTACAAAAGGATTTGCAGAAAGGAAAGGAGCACTAGCTGAATCAAAAGCTGAAGTGTATCGTAGTATGTATGCATTACCTGAAGATTATGAAGGTGTAAAACTAGCTTCTTTACGAGCACCTAAAGGATTAGATTTAAGATCACCTAAAGAAAGAATAGAGTTTAGGAAAAATGAAATTAATTTAAAATTAAGTAAACTAACAGAAATTTCAAATAAACCAGAGTTATTTCAACAATATAAACAAGATTTTATTGAAAATAATCCTACTATAAAAGATGAAACTGAGATAGAAAATAGAATAGATTCATTTATAACTAATCAAATAGAAGATTTGCAAACTGAATTAAGAGGATTAACTACACCTATTGTTGAAAGGACACAATCTAATTTAAATACTTTATTTGTAAGATTGAAAAAAGAATTTACAAATAAAGCCTTTACTAAATTAGGAAGTAGTGAGTTCTTTAGAGATCCTGTGACTAATAATTTAGTACCTAAGAATGCAAAAATTGTTAATACAATTAACAAAAATACAAATAGTGAATTATTAAATAGAGTCTTTGAAACTATAAGATCTGATAATAAGCAAACCATACCTCGTGGCACAATAGAAAATTTAACATTAGTTACAGGTATAAGTGGTTTAGAAATAAGAAAAAGATTTAATGATTACTTGGAAGGAGAAGTAAAGATTGGTAATCTTATTCCTGTTGACGAAACTAAAGTAGATGTTAAAAAAATTGAACCACGAAATAATAACAGAGCTAAAGGTACAGTTGGAGAGGATTTTGAAGTAGATGAAGCAGGAGTTTCTAATCAAGCAAAAGAAATAATGAAAGATCCTTTTGCATATTATGGATTAAATAAATCTCAAGTAGATGAATTGTTTGAAAAAATAGCAGAAGATCCTATATTCCAAACTAATCCTGCAAACTTACAAGCATTTAAAACAAAATACGAATCTCTATTTAAATAATGGAATCTAAAACAAAATCTTTAAAATCTAAAATTATTGAGAGTTTAAATGTACCTGATCCTTTTACAGTTCAGATAGAAACTGCATTAAAAGAACCTACTCCCGATTATGTATCATTAGCTGAAATTGCTGTAGATCCAGATAAATATGAAAAAATAAATTCATACATGATGAATAGATTCGGGGACACGGGTAAAAAACAAGAAGGTGAATCTAGATTACAGCATGTAAAAAGATTAGAAAGCCATGTAAGATTTGTAAATGTAAATACTGTTGGGCAATATTTAGAATTAGACTGGACTTACAATCAGAAAAAACAAGGCAGAGAAAATGCTAAAGATGTATATTCTTTACTAGAAAGAACAGAACCTTTTTATAAGCCTTTAACTACATCAAGAGGAGCAAAAGGTTTTGTAAAAGGTATATATGATTACGGTAAAGGTTTAGCTTTAGATCCTTTAAATTATTTAGGATTTGGAGCAGCTAGTTTAATATCTAAAGGTTCTGTAAAGGCTGCTGAAAAAGCCTTGATGGATAGTGCTAAAAAACAAATGTTTGCAAACCAAACAAAAAAAGCTACAGCAGGGTTAAAAAAATTAGAAAAATTAGAGGAGTCAGTATCTCCTCAAGTAGCTAGAGGTTTAACAGAACTTGCTAAGAAAGAACCTGGTGCTGTAAAAGCTGCAGAAGAAGCCTTTAAAAAAGCAGAACAGTTAAGATCAAAAGCTACAAGCAAATCTTTTATGGCAGGTGCTACTACAGAAGGTGCTATTGCTCCTGTTCAAGTATATATGGATAAAGAATTACGACAGGCTAGAGGAGAACAGATAGAATCCTCTCCTTTAGACTATGCAATAGCTACAACATTTAATGCAATACTGGGAGGTGCTTCTAGTAGAGCACTTATCAAACCAGACATCTCAGAAGAATTAAGATTAGAAAAAATTATAGGATCTAAAGTAAGAGGTGATAAGGATGAAAAGACTGAGAACTTAATTGAACTTATTGAAAAAAATAAAAAAGAAATAGAAGATTTATTCCATCCTGTTGTTGGAGATAAAAGTAAAATGACAGAGGTATCTCCTGAAACAATTCTAACTACACCTATAATAAAATCTGAGTTTGGTAAACAAACAGTCGAGATTGTAAAAGCATTAATAAAAGAAGAACCTAATTATTATCAAGAACTTTTTCAACAAAACATAAAAGCAGGTGGAAAGGTAACTGACTTTTTAAATAATACGATAGCTAGTTTAGATACAGTAAGTGATGATGTATTAGAAAGAGCTATTACAAGATCGGGAACTAGTGCAAAAGAACTAGCTGATAAGCTACAAAAAGATTTAGATGCTGCAGGATTTAGCTTCACTGAATTTGCAAAGTCACAAAGAATATCCGACTCTGAGAGTGCTAGAAGACTAGCAGCTTTATCCTCTTTATCAAGAAAATTTACAACCAGATTAACTCAATTTGATCCTGAAACTAAAGATGCTTTAAAAAGTTTATTTGGTGAAGTAAATAATCCAATAATTCATAATCCTTTCTTTGACATAATTAGAAATGTAGAAAGAAACTTTAAAGTAATGTTGACTTCTGCATGGGGTACTACAGTTAGAAACGTAATAGGCACTGGAGCAAACTTAACTATAAACACTGCTTCAGATTTAGTCGAGAATAATTTATTTCACATTGCTAACACTAGAAAAGTATATAAGCAAGTTAAAAATAAACAAGGTACTTTTAAAGGTGGCTTTGCAGCTTACAAATATTATCAAGCAGGTTTAGCTGATGTAATAAAAGACTCCACTCTTGTATTAACTAAGTTACTTCAATCTAAAAGAACGAGAGTAGAAGTAGAAAAACTTTTAGAATTTAATCCTAGATATTTAGAAACCCTAGATCAAGCAGTGCAAGAAACTGGCAAGAAAGATTTATGGGCAGTTACTAGGTTTTTTAATTCTGTAAACATGGCTCAAGATGCTTTCTTTAGAAAAGCTGTTTTCATGGCTGCAGTGGAAAATAATTTAAGAAAAGCAGGAGTGTTTAAAAAAGGGCCATACAAAGATATATATGATGTAATGGCTAATAAAGTAGCTATACCAAATGAAGTTTTAAAAAATGCTGTAGACGAAGCAACAAAAACAACCATGTCTTATAGATTTAAAAAAACTAAAAATGTTTTACAACAAGATTTTGAAACTCAAATCGAAAATCATGCATCATACCTTGTCGAAATTGTAGAAACAATACCTCTTGGTAGTGTAATGTTTACTCCTTTTCCAAACTTTATGGGAAATGCATTGAGACTTCAATATAGATTAAGTCCTTTCGGTGCTCTTTCTGGAATGAAAGATATGAGAGTTGGAAGTAAACTAATGAACGATGCAGAAAAGTTATTTAAAAAAGCTAATAAAGAAACTGATGCTAAGAAAGCAAAGAAGCTAAAAGCAGAAGCAAAAAACATGGAATTAAACGGGGAGCAATTTTTAAGAAGAGGAACCCAAAATAATACCAAAGCTATGGTAGGCACAGGTGCTCTTATGTACTTAATAATAAATGAAATGGAAAATGTAGATACAGAACCTGGAGAAATAAAAATGGAAGATGGTAGTACATTTAACACTCAAGGTATATTTCCTTTAAATGTAGGAGTTCAAATAGGTAGAGCTATTGTAGATGGACTAAGACCTCAGATATTAGCAGCAAATGATGCTTATATAAAAGAAACAGGAAAAGGGTTTTTAACAGAACAACAAGCCGAAAATTTAAGATCATTACCTAAAATAAAAAATAGTAATATTAAAGAATTATTTGAAGCTGTATTAGGGATGAGAATACCTGGAGGTTCTAGTGGATTTGTTTTTATGCTACAAAAACTTCAAAATATGACCTCGCAAGAACCTATAAAAAATATGGAAGATGTAGTCACTGCTTTTGGTAAATTAATGGCTGATATAACAGGTAGACCTTTACAAGTTTTAAAAACTCCATTTGATTATGTAGAAGTATTTTTACCTGAATCTAGAAAAGCTAGAGATCCTAATGCTGCTATTGACCCTCTTGCAGAAGAAAAGTTTGTAGACCCAGAAGACGAACAAACTTTAGCTAATCAATTTAAAAATGCAGTGGGAATAAGTGTAGATAATTTTGTAAGTCAAATCCAAAATAAAATACCTTACTTAAAAGAGACTTTACCTCTAGCAAAACAATACTTAAAACCTGGCCCTCCAAAAAGATATAAATTTATGGAAGTATTTACAGCAGGTAAAGTAACACCTGACAGAACTAGAATAGAAAAACTATTTAATAATTTAAGAATGGAACCTTTTAGATTCTTTCCTAGAACTGGTATCAAACAATACGACAATATAATTACAATAACTGCACTACCTAAAATAATTAAAGAGTTAAATACATATATGGATAGAACTGAGGGTTCACTAGCAAGACCCGCATTTAAAGATGCTACCCCCGATAAAAGAAGAGATGCAGTAAAAGATATAGTTAGAAATATTATAAAAAAACAAAGATTAATAATAGAGAGAACGTATATGGATATTGACCCTGTAAAAGGATTAAAAGCTAGAGAGTATATTAAATACCGATCCTTATCTCCTCAAGATAGAGTTTTAATAAATGAAGAGTACAGTAAGAGAGAAGGAAAAGGAAAAAGTATAGACGAAACAGGTGAGTATGAAAAGCACAGAAATTATGAATATATATTATCTAGAAAGGCTTTGAAATAACTATCTCTTTGCTTCTTTTAAATACTCAGCTAAGTTATGTATATCTATATCTGATAAAGGTCTAGCCATCATTATCATCAGTGCAGAGTTTGGGCCAACCTCAATACCATCCCTATAAGTTTTTAATCTATCTATCGTGTAATCAATATCATTACCAGATACCTTTGGGTAACTAGCCATGCCCATACCTGCAGGGCCATGACATTGCTTACAGTTCTGCATAAACTTTGCTTCACCCAGTACTGCATCACCTGCAAGTGCAGGGTTAAATAATAAGATTAGTAAAAGTAGTATTAACTTTATCATTTGATTCTCCTTAAAAAAAAGGGGCCGAAGCCCCTAGTTTAGTTAGCCCTTAAAATCTTTTGCCCTATACGTTTCATTAGTATACTTAGGATCATAAGTCACATAATCAGAATGAAACTCTATAGTCTTTACCACAGGCATTTCCAAGACTCCTGCATGTGTAGATTCACTATACACACCCTGCCCTACTGCTCTAGGTTTTTTAGTAACCTTATTTGAATGAAATGTAACTCTTAAATATTCATTCAAAAGTTTATCATTTACCACTCGTGAAATTACTTCACCTAATTTAGGGAACTCCTTGGTTAAGTCTAGAACTTTACCAGAAACGTGTAGGATGATTCTGACCTCATCCTGGGGTGCCGTCTTCTTGTTCGTCATAATAAATTCCTCAAAGTTAAAAATTAAAGAGATTTACTTCCCTCTCCCTTATAAAGACGAAATAACAATGACGATTCTCAAAAATTTATGCAGCTATTTTTTCTTTAGTTGTAGACCATCCCCAATCACCTACCATCCCAGAGGCATTGTAGTCCGTCACAACACCCTCAAAGAAGTTCTTTAGGGTATCACCCCCAACAATCCAATCGAGCCATTCTAGGGGGTTCTCCTTGACTTTAAAGTTACCTTTCAAACCTAATTGTATTAATCTTCTGTCGGCTATGTACCGAATGTACTGTTTTACATCATCTGCTGATAACCCTTCTACTGCTCCCATCTCAAATGCTGTATCTACAACAGCATCTTCTAAGGCTACCCCATCCCTGAACATCTGATATATATCTTTCTTGAACTCATCAGTTACTATTCTAGGATGTTCCTTACAGTATTCCCTGAATAACTTGACCATGCCTTCACAGTGCATTGTCTCATCTCGTACAGACCACTCTACAATCTCACACATACCCTTCATCTTACCGTATCTCTGGTAGTTTAATAGCATAACAAAGGCTGAGAACAAGGACATACCCTCATTCATTACAGACCTAGCAATACCTTTGCCTAAACCTGTAACTGAGTTTGTATCTAGG
>Ga0181393_1000983_pt1 | contig 10508 bp, 13 predicted proteins | sample 16SPOviralmetaG_FD_130122 | JGI IMG/M metagenome (GOLD analysis project Ga0181393, IMG submission 130122) | Marine viral communities from the oligotrophic San Pedro Time Series (SPOT) site, San Pedro Channel, CA, USA - 16 SPOT_SRF_2010-10-21 | ecosystem: Environmental > Aquatic > Marine > Strait...
AAATTATACTATAAAATAAAATCTAAATTAGCATATAAAGGTGACAAAAATAAAAAATAGCATTTTTTAAAAAATCGAAAAATTTGCATAAAAAAGGGGAGGCAAGGGACTTTTTGCCCTTACCTCCGACTTTTTATTATTTATGGGTATTACCAATCTACACTCAATTGTTCAAACTTATTTCCTACTTCATCAAAGTATTTTACAATACCTTTATCCTTACCATGCATCCACAAATCATAAGTCAATTGTGAATCCTTTAAACAATAATCTGCAACCTCTCCATGCTTACCTTCATTCCATTTTACAACAGAATCTAAACTACTCATATTCTTTTGGTCAGAAATTGTATTCTTAACCAAATTATCTAAATGAATTCTTTTGCCGTGATTTTTTAATAAGTATGCTGAAGTATCAATACATCTTGAAGACTTCTCTTCGAGATACTTCCTAACAATATAAATATCCATAGCATCTCTTAGAACTGGCAAATCAAAAGCATTAATGTTATGCCCTAACAAAATTCCACCTTTTTGAAAGTGGTCATCTAAATCATACTTAAGTTCTCTTAGTGATTTGATTTGGATGTTTTCTTCCTTTTTAAGTTCACTAATTTGTTCATCAATATAAATTACTCCATTACTTCCGTCCCATGTTGTTACACAAGCGACCTTAAACAGATGAGTATTATCCCATCCACCAATGTCATAACTCAAATTTTTAGTTTCAATATCAAACGATAATACTTTACTCATCTTCTTTCACCTTTAATTTTACAAATGTTTTTGTCTTTCTAACTTCGCTGAACAAATGTTTTACGCTTTCCCAATGACGATAAAATTTATTTCTTCCGCATTGTTCATTCTTTCTAAATGATTCAATCATCAAACGCTTGTCCACCCAACCTTCCGTCCCATCTATGGTCGTCTTTGGTTGTGTAGTATTGTAGGCATTAATAAACATTTTCTCGTTATTCTTGTCGCTCATGCGCTTAGGACGCTTCTTCAACTTCTCTTCAAACCATCCTACAATTGAGTCAAAAGATTCATCGGTCAATTTTCTGCCTTGGTTAATATGCTTTGCAGTAATATGGGGACTCCTTTCTGTAATAGCACACAACGCCGCAGCGATGCAAATATTGTTAATCATATTCATAAAAAAGGTATTGATAGCGGCATAGATATTATCGTCCATGTTGTTCATGTATTGTTTCATACTTGACCAAACAATCTTAATTGCCTTCTTTGCATCGGGAGTCATAACGACAACCTTTCTCTTATCACCATCAACCTTTTCTAATCGCTCTTGAACCCACTTGTATGAAGAGTAAAGCATTTCAGCAAACTCTTCTTGATATGTTGCGGCCCCACTATCATCTTCAATAATTTCTCCAATCATGCCCAAATAATCTTCCTCCATCTGACTCCTCAAAGACTCAGGGATTTCACGCACATAAAGCCACATCCTTTGGAAAACACCCTTTGTTAAGATAACTCTTTCCAATCCTTCGGGTGGTAGCGTCGTAGCCCAAAGAGAGCGTTGTGAATCAACAATCAAATCTCTTCCAAAGTTAGTCAAACGCTTCTTGATTAGATGTGATTTAGAATCAAGACGGTTCATAAACTTCTGAAACAGCATGACTGTTTCTTGCTTGTGTTGCGACTCCTTGAAAATACCAGAATGCTCAAACTCATCAAAAGCAATAATACCAGAACCAAAAAGACTTCCTTGAATAGTTTCATCTGTTGTAGGCTTAATATCATATTCTTCTCCATCTGCTTCTGCGGCTATTTTATCTGCCCTGTTAAACTCAGGGTTAGGGATATTGATATTCATCGTTCCCAATAAACCTTGGTCAGTAAAACTGTCTGGGTTCTCAAGAGTAAATTTTTTCACACCGGTAAGTGGTGTTTGGTCTTGTGTTGTAGGCCAAGCATTAATCAAATCAAAGGTCTTAGACCAGACAGGCTCAAGGAAATCAAACATGGTTGTTTTACCACTTCTTGATGTTTGAATCCAACAGTAATGAATCCTTGGTTCAAGAGAAAGTCTCCCAACCGGTATTCTTACTGAGTCCTTTAGAATCTGTCCCAAGGTCACGAAATAAGACATCACGGCTGGATATTCATTATGAAGTGAAAACTGACCCACTACATCTCTCCACCTAAGAACATCTTTTGGTAATTCAACTCTCCTTGAACGAATTGGTTCAAGACTACTTCCTGTATCAGTAATCTTAGCCAATGCGTCATACATATCCCATTCATCTACATTTAAATCTTCTGTCATTAATATTTCACCACTTCTTCTTTATTTAATGCCTCTAGTATATTCTCAGCAGTTTTCTTTCCTATTCCTTTATGTTTAGTTATAGCACTAACATTGGTCATAGATATTTCTGCAATACTTCCAAAGGTCTTTAGTAGGGCTTTTGCTTTTTCAACTGAAACACCCTTTATTTCAGATAGAATGTCTACTCTAACATCGTCTGTTCTTATTTTCTTTGGTAATTCTTTGTGTATAATTAAGTCTTTTTCTATATGTTGTGTTGTTGCTACTATAATATGTGATGCGGTTTTGTAATTGTCTACCCAGATTGGTTTAACATCGGTGTGTAATGCAATAGAAGTAATTGCTCCTACAAACATTTTCTTTAGTTTAACTCTCCAAGCAGGTGAATTGTGTTTTGTTCTTTGTAAATATGATATTGCGTCGTCTAATGTTCCGTAAATTAGTATAATATTTTTATTGTAAGTTCTATCCATGTTATCTAATTGATTAAATATTCTTTTATTTCTTACTGATTGCAAAAAGTCTGCGGCGGATTTAGCCTCAATACAGCAATCACCAATAATATAATCTCCTATTTCTAACCATTTCTTTTCTGTTTTAATTTTCTGTCTTTCGGCAATACTCTCTACTGCCCTGCTTAATTGTGAATCTTCTCTACTATCAATAATAATCATTCTCCATACCTCCAGCATTTACCTACACAAATTCCCTCTTCGATTAAAGTATTACAATGAGGGGCCATGTATCTTTTGTTCACAATAAACGAAACCTGTTCTCTTGTGGTATTAGGATTGTAATCAATCCATATATCTTCATTACTGGCAATAATTTTAACTTCGTTTCCTATAATTGAAATAATGTCATTCAAAGAATCGCCAGATAAATCTCTTGGTGAGCAATTTAAGTCCTCTTTTCCTATTACATATTCTGATAGAAACTCATTATACCATTGAACTAACAATACTCTCGCTCGATGATTTGGATTTTCAACCATGATAGCATTTTTAAGACAAGGTAAAATAGGTAAATCACCCGGACTTTCAACACTATGTATTTCGATTTCCATACTTTCCATCCTTTTGACGGTAGGCCAAGAAACAAGTTTGCTTGCAAAGACTGATGGCTTTTCTTTAACGGGTCCACTTTCTGATAATTTTAAAATATTACCTATACCAGATGATACAGTTTTATGGGTAAGAGGAATACACCAACGCCCAGCACCAAGATGATATGTATTTTGAACCCTTCTTAAGCGACCTGTGTTAATAACAACAGTATCGAGGTAGGGACTTTTATCAATAACATCATGGCATATGTTAAAAAATGCTTTGATTTCACGAAGCGACCTTGCACGATTACCATGAACAAACATATGAAACCCACGACCTGAAAAGGATATTGTGTGTTTATAGTCCTTCTCCATAAGCCAGCGATGTAAAACAAGCATATGCTCATACAAGTCTCCCAATTCATCTTCATTTCCATGAGCATCAAAATCAAGAAAGATTCTATCAAGGATAATTGAGTATTCAAGACCACGATTATTTGAGAAATGTTCATAATCATAAACCGATGTAAAGACGTTCATCTTTCCATTATACATTGAAATAAAATCTTTATACTCCGTAAGATTTTTTACAACAATTCTGGAAGGTTCTCTTGCTCTATTTCGCAAACTACCTGCCCACATCTCTCTCGGAAAATGCATTTATATCATCCCTGCTTTCTTCTTATCTTTGTCGGACATTAGTTTTGTGTCCTGTCTAATTCTTTCTTTTAGTGTCATTACCTTAGGCTCAGTCTCCACCATATTTCCTGTATCTGTCTCCACCTGTCTTTCATCAGGTTCTTGAATCTCTTTAGTTTCTTTAACATCTCGCTCTCCCCCAAAATCAACTGTTGCCTTCTTTAGAAAGTTATTCAATACAAATGAAACCATACTGTTTAGTTCCTTTCTAAGATGTAAAGACATATCGTTTGCTAATTCCGACCCCTTAACAATAGACCATTTGGTGCTATTGTCCATACCGTTAATTAAACTATCAACGATAGATACAGTTATATCATCGGCATTAAGTATATCATTTATTGTCCATACCCTTTGTTGTATTGCATCTTCAATGATTCCACTTTTTAGAAAGTCAGAACCAGTCATATTGGTCGCCCCCATCAGCCGCTTCACAATGGTCATAATGTCCACAATGAATACACTTCTTATAGAAGAAAGATGCCTTGAAATCGTTTTCCATATACGCATTAATTAACTTATCAAAAGACCTCAACACAGCAGTTTCAGAACGCTTACTAACTTTTTCGGCATACACATAATTAGATGCTGGATAATACCAAGCCCAATGAGTAAATTCAATGTTAGGGTCAAGACCATTTTCTATCAATACCTCATCCTCGGCATTATCAAAAAGCAACTTATAGAATGCCATCTCTTTACGCATCATGGTTTTCTTGGTATCTTTCCAAGCACCAGTCTTTAATTCCATAGGAATATAACCATTATCTTCAAAGAATAATCTATCAATAATACCTTGAAGGTGAACTGTTACACCACTTTCTGTTGTAAATTTAGCATCTAACATAATCTCATTACCAATAGGAATGAACGAATCTAGTGTATCTTCTTCTTTACATTCAATGAAACGCTCCGTATTATATGCTGTCATAGCAGTATAAAGCACTTCATATTCTTCATTATCTGTTTCGGGATAAAGACTTCTAAAATGTTTATGAAGTTTCATAGGGTCATCTACAAATTTCATAGCATCATCAATCTTAACAATCTTCCAAAAATCTTCTTGGGCATTATGCACAATCGTTCCCTTAATCATGGCGGGAGATGTTTTCTGTTTAATGCTATCAAGATAGTTATATTTGTAGGATAAATTACAGAAGCCGAATGTTCCTATTGAAGATTTAGTAATCTTCAGCATTGGCCCCTCTTCATTATCTGGTTCCCATTTATATGTATATTCTCCGTTTTCTTTTCTCAATTCAATCACCTGTTTTTTTGTTTTGTCTGGGAGAATCATTTCCTCCCGTTCTCTTTTTTTAGTTCGTCAATATAATGACTTGCCTCCTGCCTTGTAGTAATTCCTTCTATTTCACCACCAAGTTTCTTAATAAACTTAATTTGATTCTCGGTTGGTTCTTTGTCTTGATTTTCCTTGGAGACTTTCTTTGTTGCCCCTTCTAAGTTTGACCTTAGCATAGAGGCGGTTGTCAAATCATGGCATCTTTTACATAGTTCAACAACATTTGACCTTGCACTAATTAAGTGGTCAAGGCCTTCCTTTTTACATTTATGTTGTGATATAATATGATGCCATTCAGTATATCCTTTCTTATCTCTTTGTCCACAAATAGTGCAGGTTCCTGTTTTAACCCATAACTTTTGCTCTTCTTCTTGTAGTCTTACAAGTTTCATTTCTAAAGAATCATATGTGTCTGATAACAATCGCATCTCACTTTTGATTTCTAATATCTTTTTAATATTGCTTTTATCTCTCATTTTACCACCAACTATCTAATGTTGTTTGTCTTCCATCATTCGCTATTCCCATCAAATCCCACCTTAGGGATTCATAAATCAAGGTTACTTTCTTGACAATTTCTGATTCGGCCAATCTATTCCAATCAATAGGGAAATAATCCTTGACCTCTTCATATTTTTTACACGCAATATACTCAACATTTCTTGTTTTACCTTTTATATTATATTTTGTAGGGTATTTACTGATACCTTTATTATTTACTGTGTAGTAATAATAACTATCTCCTACTTCAATAGTTCCAATTTGGTCATTGTATACTAATACACCAGCAGAACCACCCGCAATAGCATCATATTCATCTAATGATTTACGCAATCTTGTTCTTTTAATAACAGATTTAGGGTCATACTTACCACCCTTTACTAATTTATACATTGATTTTGTATATTTTGTTACTTCACCTTCTGTCTTACCCGATGCTACCATTTTAAGCACCTGCTTTTGAACCTTTTTCGCCAACTTGGTTTCGTTGGATTTTTTCATTTCGAAACCCATCACAAAGAATTGTTCTTCTGAAAGAGTAACTCCTTCTTTCCAAGATAGGAAACCACAGTAGCGGTTCTTTTTCTTAGATAAAAAGAAGGTCTTTGCGTATTTCTCAAACTCTAAAACCACATTGTCATTGAATACTTCTTTCTGAATGTATTCATTCAACTTAATACACAACTGTTCTGCATCTGCAATATTCTTTACCTTCACAAAGATTGAATCTGTATGTCCGTAAATAACAGAATAGCCTAACTCTTGAGACTTGAACGCAACGCTTCTCATAGCCTCTCTCGCTGAAGCCGTAATTGCTTGAGCCATTTCCATATCTCCCCATCCATATCCATCCTTTGCTAAGACACCATAGAGGGCATTTACACCACGCTTTGTAGCCATTTGTGCTGAATCCCACTTTCGGTATTCTTCATCGTTCTTGGCCTCCTTACGCTTCTTCTTGTAGCCATCACGCAACTTCATTAGGGTTAGAACCGCTTTTGGTAATACTCCCAATGAATCCTTAGTAAAGGAAACGCTTGGTCTATCCGGTTTGAAAGAAGCGAGGTTTTTAGGTGTGCCAAAAAATACCTTGTAGGCATCTTGTTCTAGGGTTTTAGTTTCCCATGAAATGTTTCTTGCCGCCATCATACTTGGGTAAAGAGATTTGAAATCAAAAATTGCTACGTTTTCATGCAATCCGAAAGTATCTTCTTCTTTAGGGTTCATAACGAATGCTGCCTCATACTTGGTTTTATTTCCTCTAACACCTGTTGGTGCTTTCCAATTAGAATGACGCATAAAATATGCCGCACCCATTTGAGAATTATGAAATACACATTCAAAGGGACAGATAAATAACTGCTGAAGTGCAATATCATTCTGCGAAATGTTCATTTCAGCATCCATACGAACCATTAATTCTACATCCACTCGGTTATACTCAAGAAATGTTTCACTATCTTCCAACCAAGAGCGCAGGAAAAACTCATCTTCATCAAACTTAGAACTCTTAGATATCTTACCCGCATCCTCACCAAGAACCAACTTAGAACAGTCATCTAATTTAAGAGATGGTAGTGTTCCTCTTTGTGCATCAAGCCAAAGTCGTTCAAAGCGAGACATTAGACAATAGGTAATTCTTCCCTTGATAGGTTGTGCCGCATTAGTGTATTTGATATTATATAATTTAGTATCAGAAACCCCTCGCACTTCACGATGAGGACTTAACTTTCGTGGACTAATGCCATTGTGATGCATTCTTTCGATAATCTTAGGAATATCAAAACCAAGAAGATACCAACCAATAATCATATCAGGGTCTTTCACATGCACAAACTCAGCAAATGCTTCTAACAAATCATGTTCATCCTCATAAACCAACACACCGTCATATTCAGGTAGTGGTTCTTGTGGGAAATGAGTCATAGTGTAATAGTGTTTATCGTAAGAATCGTAAAAGGTTAAGGCGTTAATCTGCCCATCATAGCGACCTCCTACTTGAGTTTCAATATCTAAATACCATTTACGCATATTGTATTCATTAATTTCTGTAAGCCTGTCATTAGCATATTTACGAGCAAGAGAAATATCTCCTTCGTATGTATAATCCCAATAATCACGGGCTTCGTATAGTTGTTGCACCGTATCAAATGAAACCTTAACTAACTTACGATTATCAAGAGAATGATATTCTCCGAAATTATATTGAGGGCTAATATTACCTTTCCAAGATTGCTTAGTAGGAATACTATTAGGCATTTCATCTCCTTGACGAATGTAAAAGTAGGGCTTGAAAGATTCAATACTTTGTGTTTTTCTTTCACCGTTTTCATCTCGCCAACGCAATTCAACATTATTTTTTGCTTCACTAATAATCATTCTATCACATCCCAATATAATAATCGCTTTGTTAAATATTCACAATGTTCAGGTAAAATATGAACCTGTCCCATTGTTTTGTAGTCGCTAACATAAATTACTGGCTGTCCCTTTAGTAGTCTCTCATTACATAGTCTACAATGAGTTATACCCGTTGCTAATTTTATACCAAATCCTGAATCCACTATATCACAACCCATGCGGTTGTGCTTCAATTTGTCCTGCTTGAGTGACACGGCAAAATTTAGCATTATCTCTAAACTCTTCAAGGTTAATAGCACCAACATAACTCATTGATGACCTAACTCCATCGTTAATATCTTGAACAATCCTACTTACCTTGCCTTTGTAAGGTGTAATCTTTGAATTACCCTCTACATTTTTAACCTCTTCACCACGGGCAATTTTAGAATCAATAGATGCCGACCCTTGATACTTCTTGAAGAGTTTCTCATTAGGCCATTTACCAGTTTTAGCAATAGAGCCGGGAGTTTCTTTTGTTCCTGAAAACAAAGAACCTATCATAACAGCGTCAGCACCAAGAGCCAAAGCCTTAGCAACATCTCCAGTAGTTTTAATTCCTCCATCTGCAACAATATTAACTTCCCATTCTTCTTCTTCCTTTAACAAAGAATAAATATCATTTAATGCTGTTGCTTGTGGAACACCAACTCCGGCTCTAATACGAGTTTCACACATTGAACCATTACCGATACCAACTCTTAGGGTGTCTGCACCTTCCTTAATTAAATCCATAGCACCTTCCTTAGAAACAACATTACCTACCATGATATGAATATCTGGGTATTCGTTGGCAATATAATTAGTCATTTTCATTGGTAGTAAGTGATGTCCGTTAGCAACATCAATACAAACGCCTGATATTTGAGTATACTTTAGAAGCATATCTAAACGCTCAATACCTCTATCTCCAACACCAATGGCGGCCATGTAATTATGAACACCATTACTTTCTATTTCATTGCACATATCTACTTGGATATCAGGAGTTTGGAAACGATGCAAAACACCCATACCACCAAGGTTAGATAATTCAACACACATATCAACTCCACAAACTGTGTCCATAGGAGACGCAATTAGAGGAGTGGATAAAGAAAACCCTCCTAAATCTGTGTATAATTCACATTCGCTGCGACTACTAATACCAGACCATGAAGGTATAATACTAATGTCATCATATGTCAAACTCATTCTTTGTTCAATTTTCATTTTTCTCTCTCCCTAATACTTTTTCTTCATTAACTTTTAGGTCGCCAAGAACCCATCGGAGGGCGTTAATTACTCCCTCTAATCCTTTGTAGTTTCTCATGTGTTTCATAAGTAAACTTTTTGGTTTCCTTGTTGATAATGCCGTTAGATGTTTGTTTTGTTCTCTTTCGGCTTTGTTTAGCAAGGTTTCTATTTCTTCCCATGTTCTTTCATAGGAATAGTTTTCGCTGTCTTGGTGGTCATTCATTTATATCATCTCGGTATGTTTCGTATGTTATATTATACATGTAATCTTTCTGAGTTAGCCCTGCAAGGTTAAATTTTTGATAGACAACCACGCCATAATAACATGATTTACAACATCTACCTTTTGCAACAGGGTCTGATTCATAAGGTAAAGTATCAAACTCTTCCTTACAAATTGAACATTGTTTAATCAGAACTGGCATCTTGCTCAGCCTCTAATTTACAAATAGGACATTCACTCGTAATCAATTGTTTACACCAACCGCCTTTATGAATAATACCGGCGACTTCAAGATTCATTACATTAGCCATATACTGAATCATTTGTGTCATCTGTAATACCATTTCTATTGGTTCTGTTTTTGTTTCTTCTGTCATAATCATCCCTCGATTCTTGGTGCTCTCAATACATTAAATTGACCATTCATTATACTAACCGGTGATTCATCGTTAAATGAAATAATAGTAATAGCATGATTTAGATGTTTATGTAGAGGAGTAGAAAATTCAACCGTGGCTTCTGGCCCATTGTGTCCTAAACATTCAACAGTAATAGATACAGATTCATTACCCTTAGTAGAAGAGATAGTAAAGTCTCCATCTTCAAAGTGAAGTTTGTATACAGAATTACCAACACTTTCACAATCCTTGAAGGCCTCAATCAATTCATCAGTAGGAACCTTTATCCTTGTCATAAGAGATGTTCTTGAACTAACAACAACGGGCTTCTCAATATCACGACACCAACTAACATTAGTATTCGTATGAATAATATTGTCATTGTATTGGTGCCTTTCTAATATAGGCAAC
>Ga0181393_1000984_pt1 | contig 10505 bp, 12 predicted proteins | sample 16SPOviralmetaG_FD_130122 | JGI IMG/M metagenome (GOLD analysis project Ga0181393, IMG submission 130122) | Marine viral communities from the oligotrophic San Pedro Time Series (SPOT) site, San Pedro Channel, CA, USA - 16 SPOT_SRF_2010-10-21 | ecosystem: Environmental > Aquatic > Marine > Strait...
ATCAGCTTGGGTTAAAAAAGCTTGCCTTTTAGGATCGTCATATTTAAGTTCTTCGCCCTGTTTTTTAAAAGCTCTAAGTTTGTTGATTATGCCCTGGTTGTTTGAGAACCAGTTTCTTATATCGCTGTAAACTTTCTGGGGTACCATTGTTGAACCAGATTCTGAACCTATAAAATCAGATTTATAAAAGTCGTTAATTGACTCTTTAATTAATCTTCTAATTATTTTTTTAGATATTTTCACAATATTTCCTTATTTTTTCTTTTTCTTTTTTGCCTTTTTGACAACTGCCCATGGTTTAGATGGTGTCGCTGAGTTAACTCTTGCATGAGCCCATTGGTGTTGGCTCATACCTTTTCTAGATCCGCTACTCGCCCAAGCAGCCAAACCTTTTTTGTATTCTGCGTAAACTGAGCTGGGAGTTAATCCTCGCTTATTTGCTTTCTTTTTTAATGTCTCTTTTGTTTTCGTGCTTAAACCTTTACCTTCCTCAATTTCAGCTGCATCTTCATCTGTTATTGAATTAAGTATTTCTTCTTCTAATGCTTCCATAATTATTTGTCTTAATTTCTTTCTAGATAATTGCTCTTTCATACTATCACTCCGTTTTCTTGTTTTGTAACCTTTTTTACTTCTTTCTTTTTCTTCGCTGTCTGCTCTAAGTTTGTATATCCTAGGATCATTTGGATTTTTCTTATAAAGCTCAGAAGCTTTTGCCATATCTTTTCCTCTTTTTCCTCTAGCCTTGTATTTTTTCTTTTGATAGTCATTTGGTTTAGGGTCAGACTTCTTTTCTTCTAAGTTAACATAATCTTCTAATACGTTTTCTAAGGTTTCATTTTTATTTTTTCTATCTTTTGCTATTTTATTTAAAACTTTATCAGGGAGGAAGTCCATTTTTGTTACTGATGGATTGTCATCAGCTCCTTTATCAACACTTCTTTTACCCGATGTTTTCTTTTTTTCATTTAAGTTTTGTAAATTTTCTAGAATTAGGTTTATTAATTTAGTGTCTTTATTCATTATATGTACCTATGATATTAACTTTATCTATTATTAAGTATAGAATATATAGTTAATTATTAACTAGGATGATAAATATTTATGTCAATTTTTAAAAATCATAAAACTGTTGCAGATCGATCAGCTTCTGATCGAAGGCGCCACAAAGAAAAAATAGAAAAAGCAATTAAGGAAGGAATTCATGATATTGTTGCTGAAGAATCTATTATTGGCCAAGATGGAAAAAAGAAAATTAAGATACCTGTAAGAGGCATAAAAGAGTATCAATTTATTCACGGTACAGGTAACGGTACAAAAGGAGTAGGTTCTGCTCAAGGTCAAGATATTCAAAAAGGTCAAGTAGTTAGAAAACCTAGTCAAAAAGGTCAAGGTGGTGGAAGCCCCGGTAAGCCAGGTGACAATAAAGGTGAAGACTATTACGATGTTGAAATATCTTTAGATGAATTAGCAAAATATCTATTTGATGATTTAAACTTACCAGACTTAAATAAAAAACAATCTGACACTGTCATGGCTGAAAAAACAAAAAGAAAAGGATACCGTCCAAAAGGTATTAGGGCAAGACTGTCAAAGAAAGAAACACTTAAAAATAAAATTAGAAGACAAAAGCAAGCAGTTAAAAATGGAACTTACGATCCGGATGGCGAAGAAAGATTTCCTTTTCACTATGACGATTTAAAGTATAAACATATTGAAGTGAAGAAAAAGCCTATTACAAATGCTGTTATCTTTATGATAATGGATGTTTCCGGGTCAATGGGTAAACGTAAAAAATTCTTAGCCAGATCATTCTTTTTCTTATTGTATCAGTTTATTCGTTACAAGTATCAAACAGTAGATATAGTCTTTATATCACATACAACAGAAGCACAAGAAGTTAACGAAGATGATTTTTTTAAAAAGGCTAGTAGCGGTGGAACATTTATATCTTCAGGACTGTCCATGGCTGAAGATATTATTAACGAAAGATATAACCCTTCTGCGTGGAATATATACACATTTCATTGTTCAGACGGAGATAACTGGTCTGAAGACAATGATAAGGCATTAGAAAAAATGTCATACCTATCAGATGTAAGTCAATTAGCCGGCTATATACAGATTAAACCCGAGCAAAGTTCTATTTGGGGAGAAGAAATGGCAAAAGTATTTGAAGTTTTAACCAGTAATAGTTTTAAGGTTTGTCGAATCAAAGATAAGTCTGATATCTGGCCTGAATTTGCAAAACTTTTTGGAGGTAAATATGAGCTCTGATTGGGGTGTAAAAGATCTTAAAGAATGGGATGATAAAATTTGTGAAATTGCAAGAAGTTACGGTCTTGACTGGCATGAAATAACTTATGAAATATGTGACTATTATGAAATGATAGGTCATATGTCCTATCATGGTATGCCTAGCCACTACAATCACTGGTCTTTTGGAAAATCATTTGAACAAACACATCTTAATTATAATCTAGGTCAAACCGGTTTACCTTATGAAATGATAATTAATTCCAATCCATCAATCGCTTATTTAATGATGCAAAATCCGTTATATCTACAAATTTTAATTATGGCACATTGTGTAGGACACAGTGATTTTTTTAAAAACAACAGATGTTTTAATCATACAGACCCGGATTATGTAGTTTCAAGAATGAGAAACGCTAAAAAAAGAATTCAGGGATATGTAGAAGATCCGATGATAGGACAAGATAAAGTAGAAGATTTTTTAGATAATCTACATGCAATCAAATACCAGACAAATAGATATAACTCTCCAAGAAAATCAAAAGAAGAAATCAAAGCAAGCGAAATTAAAAAGTATAATAGATATAAAGAAAAAGGAATAATTTTAAATGCAGATATTTTACATAGTCAGCGTCTTTTACAACCAGATCATGATATGCTGTCTTTCTTTTCCGAGTATTACCCAGACTACTTTGAAGATTGGCAGTTAGATTTAATTGATATTGTAAAAGAGGACAGTCAATATTTTATGCCTCAAATACAAACAAAAATACTCAATGAAGGTTGGGCTTCTTTTTGGCACTATAAAATAATGCATGAATTAAAATTACCGGACTCGATGCATATACCTTTTCTTAAAATGCATAATGCAGTTGTTAGGCCTCATATAGGCAGAGTTAATCCTTATCATGTAGGCTTTTATATATTCCAAAAGTTAGAAAAAGAGTTTGGCTTAGAAAAATGTTTTGAGGTCAGAGAAGTCAGCGATGATGTTTCAGCTTTAAGAATGTTGTTAGATGAAGAAGACTTTAGAGAATTAAACTTTTTCGCGTATGAAAATAAAAAAGATGGAAGCGCAGTTGTATCAGAAGTTGTGGATCATGATGATTGGAAGACAGTTAGAAATGAGCTTATTAGAAATACAGGAATTAATATGATACCTCATGTTTATGTTGATAGTATTGACAAAGCTAATACTTTAATTCTTAAACATGAGCACGACGGTCGAGACTTGGACTTAGATTACGCAGACAAAGTTATGGACCATGTAAGAAATATCTGGCCATTCGACGCAAAGCTTTATACAATAATAGAAGAAGAAGTTTGGGAAATTTAAATTTTACATTCAAAATATAATAAAATATTATTATAGAGAAACAGGAGTAGCAATACATGGCACGCATTAAAAAAGACTTCTTGTCAATGATTAAGAAGCAAAGAGAACAAAAAAATAAAGATAAGTTTGAAGGAACATTTTTAGATTATCTTGAGCTAGTTAAAGATAAACCAGGTTCTGTCAAGTTAGCACATCGAAGGCTTTATGAAACAATCAAAGATAGAGGTGTTGATACATTAGACGTAGGTGCTGAAAGTTACAGGGATATCTTTAACGGTGACAAGATTAGAAAATATGATTATTTTGAAAAAGAATTTTTTGGAATGGAATCAGTAATTAATAAATTAATGAGATTTATGAAGTCGGCAGCTTTTAAAGGTGAAGAAAGCCGGCAGGTTCTTCTCCTGATGGGCCCTGTTGGAGCAGGAAAATCAGCGCTAATCGATTCAGTTAAGCGTGCACTGGAAGAAGCAGAGGACTATTACTACCTAGACGGTTGCCCAATAAGAGAAGAACCTCTTCACCTTTTACCTAGAAGTCTAAGAGGTGATTTTAAAGAGTTATTGGGTGTACATATTGAAGGTGATTTATGTCCAGTTTGTCGCCATCGTTTAATGACAGAATTTAATGGAGAGTATGAAAAATTTCCAGTTAAGCAGACAGGTTATTCTCAGCGAGGCAGACGAGGAATTGCTGTTGTTCCGCCTATGGATGCTAATTCCCAGGATGTCTCTGTGTTAATTGGAACTGAAGACATTAGTAAACTAGATCTTTATCCTGAAGATGATCCTAGAGTATTATCTCTGAACGGTGCGTTTAACGTTGGTAACCGTGGTATAGTTGAATTTGTAGAAGTTTTTAAGAATGAAATTGAATTCTTACATACAATGTTAACAGCAACGCAAGAGAAGCGTGTACCTACTCCAGGTAAAAATGATATGCTTTATTTTGATGGGGTGATATTATCTCATTGTAACGAGTCAGAGTGGAACAGATTTAAATCTGAACACACTAACGAGGCTATTTTGGACAGGGTATTAAAAATTGAAGTACCTTACGTATTAGAACTAGATCAAGAACAAAAAATCTATGAAAAAATTCTACATCGATCAGACTTTACCGATGCACATATTGCACCTCACACTTTAAAAATAGCATCAATGTTTTCTATAATGAGTCGCTTACAGCCCTCTAGGAAGTGTGATCTACTTACAAAATTAAAAATATACAATGGTGAGGCAATTATTGAAAAGGGCCGCGTAAAGAAAGTTGACATCCGCGATTTAAAAGATGAGGCGAAGCATGAAGGAATGGAAGGTATATCAACAAGATTTATTATGAAGTCACTAGATGCAGCTCTATCTGATTCTGATAATGGAATGATTACACCCATTAATGTTGTTGATTCCTTAATTAGACAGGTAAAAGAGCAAATTATTGATGAAGACGCAAAAACAAGGTATTTGGAAATATTGCAAAAAATTATTAGAGAGGAATACCTAAGAATTTTAGAAACAGAAATTGCAAAAGCATTTATTACTGCTTATGAAGAGCAAGCGCAGTCTTTGTTTGATTCTTACTTGGACAATGCTGAATGCTTTACTACAAAGTCAAAAGTTAAGAATAAAATTACTAGAGAAGAGTCAGAACCTGATGAAAAGTTTATGAGAACAATAGAAGAAATGATTGGGGTTGTAGGTTCAGCAAGAGACGGATTTAGAAATGACGTAACTGCATTTATGTTTTCTAAAATGAGAAAAGGTGAAACAGTTGATTATCGATCGTATGGTCCTTTAAAAGAAGCAATCGAACAATACTTGATATCGTCAGTAAAAGATATTGCAAGAATTGTTACACGATCAAAATCCCGTGACGATGATCAGAAAAAGAAGTACACTGATATGATCCAAACTCTGATTGAAGAGTATGGTTATAATGAAGCATCTGCCGAGGAAATTTTAACTTATGCAAGCAACAACCTCTGGAGAGACTCTTAAAAGAGTCGATGTTTACAATAAAAAAGTTATTTTAGACTTTTTAAGTAATGAAAAAGCGCATTTTTACAGACTAAAAAATAAAAATGCGCTATATCAAAACAAAACCATGATTAATACTGCTGGTTTAAACTATTTAAATATTTTACCAGAGAATGATATTGAGTCAACCCTTAAAAATATGATTCTTAAAGAATACAACGATTGTGAAGCTTTATATCCATACGTTGGCGATATATTCTTAAATATGTTTTTTGAAAGCAAGACTAGTATTAAAAGCCTATTTAGATTTGAAAAGAAAGATCAAGAAAAATTTTTAACTAGTTTAAGAGATGTTAATGCAAAAAATATTTTAGAATGGTTGTTTAACAATACTAGTTTGGAAAGAAATATAAATATCCAATCTTACTCCGGCAAAGAAATATGTTTTGAAATGGAAAATGACATGTCCATCAATGTAGGATATGATTACGACTTTTTTAGAGATTTTAATAATCTTACTTTTAGAAATTACAAATTTGTTTTAATTAACGGTTATGTAGAGTCTGTAGGCGAAATACACCACCTTTTTACTAATGCAAATAAAAGCAAAATACCTCATGTGTTGTTTTGTTATGGAATGTCTGAAGAAGTTAAACACAATATACTGGTAAACAATAGACAGGGTAGATTTATAGTCTTACCAATTTCTTTAGATGTTAATGATGAAAATAGTTTAAATATATTAAATGACATAGCAGTTATTCACGATGGTGTAATTATTTCTAGTGATATGGGACAAACTATATCACAAGAAGTGAGGAAAGATTTACCAACAGGTAAAAAGATAACTTTTTTAAAAAATAAAATATATATCGATCCTGTTTGTGACGATAGAAAAATATATTCTCATAAAAAGTTTCTATTGAAAAGGCTAGAAGAAGCTAAAGAAAAACATGATGTAAATACTGACCCAATAGAAAATAGAGTAAAAAACTTTTCGTCTAAAAGATTAAATATTTATATTCCTGAATCTTTAAAAAGACACGCTAGTTTCCAAAGAGAATTAATATACGGGTTAAAATTTTTAAACAACATTAACAAGGAATATAAAATTTTATATATGAACAAAAGAGAGTACTATGTACCTAGTAACATATTTAAAATATCTAAAAATAAGTCTAAAAGCTTAAAAGCAACAATCAACAACATAGAAATTGTTATAACATGAGGTAAAAATGGCACAAAAAAGATCAGAAAAAATAGTTCAAAAAAGAAATAATTCAGAAGTAATGAGTGCAATCGCATCTTCAATTGATTTTATTAAAAATCAGATTGCTATTGATTTAATGGAAGCAAAAAATAAAAATTTAATAGATCTTGATCATAATAATATTAAGAAATTATCAAGTATTGTTGAGTCTAGTATTGCTAGTTCTTTTATCAAATCAGCTGGACAGATTGAATCAAAACTATAGTTAAATAATGTTAGGATTTAAACACACGATTGAATGTCACTGTATACTCCCTTTGTACAAAAATAAACAACCGACTGTTTATCATAAATTTACTGTATACACTAAAATAGATAACAAAGGTAAAGTAATCCCTAAATACGTTAATTGCAATAACTGCGGAATCACACACAATGTCTACGAAATTTGTAAATCCGATATTAAAATAGGTAAAGAAGATATAACGTCTGTAAGAAATATTAAAGATATTAAATTTTCTTTAAATGAAAAAGTTGTATCCTTGCTTGAAGAATATAATTGTGAAATGCCTGTCTATGAGGAAATAGAAGACATATTAGAACAAGAAATATTTCCAACTGAGTTGATTTTAAAGCGAGAGATAATTGATGAAGAGCATCATATAAAACTTTTACAAATTAACGGTAAGTCAAGTTTTAAAATAAAATCAGAAGTAATATCAACAATATTAAGAGGTAAAATATGAGCTACTCAGTAAAGCTAGAGAAAATAGCAAGAGAAAAACAAAAATCAAGAGACATAGTCAAAGAAATTTTAAATTTTGGTGTCACAGAGCAGCAAAAATTAGACATTATTAATGGTATAGTTGTTTCTTTGGAAAATAATAAAGCCATTAAAGATCTGTCAGAAGTCCTTAAAAATTTTAGGGAAGTTATTAACAAAGAAGAAGATACAGATAATAATAAAAAAGATAAAAACAAAATAATTCTAGAATAATAGACACGGAGGATAACATGTCATTAAATGAAAGTTTAATATCACAATTTGAAGAGCTTAAGCTTCTTGTAGAAACTTTGCAATCAGACGTTGTAAAGAATGCCCAAGGAAATAAATCTGCAGGTATCAGAGCAAGAAAAGGTCTCAGGGAAGCAAAAAAATTAGCCTCAACGATTGTTAAGGCATCACTTGAATCTGACAAAAATTAAAGACCCATAATTTTTAAATCACGATTTAAATTAGCTTAGAGAACCAAGTTTGTCTCTAAGCTTTTTTATTGCATTTTTTTCTATCTGGCATATTCTCATTCTTGTCACTTTGAAAATATCACCAATGTCTTGCAACGTTGTTTTTTCTTCATTAAAATCTTTGTTCTTTAAAATAAGAATGCAACAATTATTTGACGTCTTACAATCAACCCAATATCTACATGGCTTATTTTCACAATTTTTATTATTTGATTCATTATATTTAAAACATTTCATATTATACGTTCCTTATGTAATATTTAATATTATACATCGATATTTTTAAATTAACAAAGGATGAATATGTCAGATAGAAAAATTTTCATTATCGATACATGCGTTTTGCTGTATGATAAAAACTCAATCCATTCATTTCCAGAAAATGATGTTTTAATACCTTTAGTTGTTTTAGATGAACTAGACCGATTTAAAGATAAAAAAGGCTTAATTGGAGAAAACGCAAGGTATGTTAATCGTTTTCTCGATGATTTAAGACAAGCAGGTTCTCTGCATAAAGGAATAGAGATAGAAAATGGCCAGACGATAAAAGTAGCGCTCACCGGTTTTAATAAGGTTCCAGTCGGCCTAGATCCTAATTATACTGATAATAAAATGATATCTTTGGCTCTAGGTATACAGGATCAAATAAAACAAAAAGTAATATTAGTAACAAAAGATATTAACTTTAGGGTCAAATGTGATTCTCTAGGGATACATTCTGAAGACTACTATAAAGACAAAATCCAGTTAGAAGATCAAGGAGCTTTTAAAGGATACTCTGAAATAGAAGCATTAGATCCATATGTAATTGATGAACTTTATGACTACACAAAAAACAAAGACAAAGACCGGTCTGTATTAGAAGATTTTTTAGAAATATTTAAAGAAAAATTTAATAGAAAACCCTACGAAAATGAGTACTTTTGTATTAAATATGACTCATCATCTTTTTTAGGTAGATACGAAGAAGGGGAAATTGTGAGAGTAAGACCGGCCGGTGACTTACTCGAATCTTTTGCAAGATTAGATATTAAAGCAAAAAATAGAGAACAGCTTTACGCTTTGAACTCTTTGCTCGACCCTTCACTTCCACTAGTAACAATTTCTGGATTAGCAGGTAGCGGTAAGACTTTTATTACATTGATGGCAGCATATGCGATGGTGCAAGCTGGATATTATGATAGAATTGTTTTTACAAGAAACGTACAACCTGTAGGTAGAGATATAGGTTTTTTGCCCGGGTCCATGGAAGAAAAAATGGCACCATGGCTAGCACCAATTATGGATAATTTAAGAGTAGGACTTAAAGACAATAATCTTTCTCTTTTTAATACTTTAAGATCACAAGGCGTAATTGAAATTGCTCCATTATCTTTTATTAGAGGAAGAACTTTCAATAACACAATACTTATTATGGATGAAGCCCAAAACGCAACAATCCATGAACTAAAGACTGTAATTACAAGAATGGGAGAAAATTCTAAAATTATTCTTTTAGGGGATGTTGATCAAATTGACACACCTTATATTGATGCTTTATCTAATGGATTAACTATAGTTTCTGAAAAATTTAAAAATCAATCTTGTGCTTCACATATTGCTCTTAAGCGAGGAGAAAGATCTCATTTGAGTGCAGTAGCAGCATCAATCCTAGGATAAAATTATGGCATTAAGAGACAATAATAGATTTAGAAAAATATACCCATTTATAAGAAGAAAACCCGCGTTGTCAACAGGAGGTAATGTGACATATGAATCATCAAAAGCAACAGTAACGTCTGCAGATCAAATAACAATTTTATTTACAACATCATTTACTTCAGCACCTTATGTAACAGCAACAGCTCATGACAGCGCTAGTAATGACCAAGCAAATGTCAATGCATATATAATTTCAGTTAATACATCACAAGTTGTAATTGGATTTTCAGCCGCATTTACCGGTGAAGTTCATTATCATGCAATTCAACAAGCTTAATTGAGGAGTAATAAATGGCATCAAGTTTTAGATCAGATGACGCAATTTTATCAGGTAGTTTAACACATTTATCAAATGGTGATTCTTATTTAGTTGCAGGAGCGGGAATAGCTATCACTACCGGTTCAAACGGTTCAGTGACCATCACAAACGACGGGACTGTGGGGGATATTACTTCTGTTGTTGCCGGTACTGGATTATCAGGAGGCGGTACATCATCAGACGTAACTTTAAATATAGATTTAAGTGAATTAACAGACATGACACAAGCCGTGAATAGTTCTGAGGATGAATTAATTATTTTAGACAATGGTGAAGACAGAAGAAAGTTAATTAGCGAAATACCTTTAAGTGCTTTTAATAATGATTCAAGTTTCATTGCAGGTGTAACAGTTCAAGATGAGGGCGGTGCACTGTCAACAGCCGGTACGACTATTAATTTTACTGGTGCTGGAGTAACTGCAACTGGAACTGGTGCCACAAAAACAGTAACAATTCCTGGAG
>Ga0181393_1000987_pt1 | contig 10488 bp, 15 predicted proteins | sample 16SPOviralmetaG_FD_130122 | JGI IMG/M metagenome (GOLD analysis project Ga0181393, IMG submission 130122) | Marine viral communities from the oligotrophic San Pedro Time Series (SPOT) site, San Pedro Channel, CA, USA - 16 SPOT_SRF_2010-10-21 | ecosystem: Environmental > Aquatic > Marine > Strait...
AGTTCTGGTAGTCTGTAGGCAAATAGTTGTTCATTTTCTCACTCCGTTAATGTTTTTATATTACGTATTTCGGCACCCTCTACATCGTAGAGGTATTCTTTTATGCCGTCTTCAATCTCCGTGCCTACGTCTTCATCAGCAGGTATAGGATATTCTTCAGGGTCAATATCAATTGTGATGTAGACTTTAACTCTCATCACTCGCCACCACGTCTTCTATAAGCGTATTGAGATACCACTGTGCTTTCTGTAAGTCTTCAAGAGGCTTACCCTTGTAATCAAAACGCCACATGTACTTCATAACATTACCCTGTAGGTAATACTTGAAGTTTGGTCCTAGTGCAGCCTGAATAGCAGCAATACACTCAATACCTGACTGATTGTAATGTGAAGGACTGTTGACCATATCTGTCTTTGTGTCAGACAATTTCTTTGTGTAGTATTCATCCATCAGTTTCTCCTCATCTTCTGCTGTTCTGTTTTTCATGTATTCCTCGTGTCTCATGCAGAACCTCCTGTCTTACTGTTGAAGTTGAGATGAACAACATTACCGTCATATGTCTTCTCTACGCCCATCTCTTCTTCTAGTTCTACATCAATACCCATCTCGTTGTCAACAACTTCCATGACATACGTGTGAACAAGATTACGAATAGTCTCATCCTGTTCCATGATAGGCACTGTGGCACACATCATCTTACAGAAGTGCATTAGCTGTGCATAGCTTTCATCATCCATAGGATTGTCTGGTCCAGAGATAATAGAGATATCAATCTCACCTGTCCAGTCTTCGCCGGATACCGTGGGTCTTACACGAATTACAAAGTCCTCATCTTCAAATGTCATATAATCTGTCATGCTCATCTCCTCTTCACTTTTGTTCCACTGAACTTGATAAACTTAGGGTGATTGTTTTTACCCTTCTCCTTTAGCCAATCTTCGGGAATGATGCGGTCATAATATCTGAACCCGTATTTAATACACCACTCTGCGTATGTAGACTTAGCACCTTTACGTAGCTTACGTCTACTGTTTTCAAACACAAAACGAAGGTCTAGCTTGGGATGCTGCTTCTTGATTGCAAGATGCTTGCGTCTGTCTGCTGCTGTAAACATGCCCTTCGTCTCAATGATGATACCGTTGTCCAGTATGAAGTCAGGAGTATAGGTGCGGTAGGCCAAGTCTTCCCATTCAATTTTCATGTTCTCGTAGTCATACTTAACTTTGAGTTCATCTAAATAAAGGGACAGCTTATGCTCTAATCCACTCCTATACCCATACTTTCGCGCTGCACGAAACTGCTTTGCGTTGGGCATTACATTGCCCTTCCCTTGAAGAAGTTTTTGTTTTTGTATTCATCTGCAAGTGTCACATACGATACAGTCTTAGGCTGCTTGGCTTGTGACATAACAGCGGGTAGTTCTTGTATCTCTGGCCAACACGAGAAACGATAGCGGCAGAAACCACACTCTGTGCCAAGCATTGTGTTACCAGTAGGCTTACCACGGAATGTCTCAGGCACTGCATCAAAGCAGCGTTCAAACTTATTAGCCTCAACAGCGTCTGCTGTCTCTTTGATCTTACCAACTTCTTGCTCTACGTCAATACCTGTAGCCGGTACGTACTTGAACTGGCCGTTAGCCTTGTTCACTACCCACCATCCACCAGCCTGTTTGCCTGATGCCTTTGCATAGCCAGCAAGCTGTGAGACGTAACCAAAAGCATCACCCTTCTTCAGTGTGTCGAAAGACTCAAACTTGTTAGTATACGACCAATTAGATGCTGACTTAATATCATCAACAGCACCATCAATAACAATATCGTAGGTGCCAGTGATGGATGTATCGTCGTCAAGATCAAGCGTAACCTTCTCATCATCTTCATACTTCACTCCTGCTTCCTTGAGAAGACCTTTGAAGACAGCTTCAACAATATCCCCAAGCATCATGTTCATTACGAATGTGGTAGGCAGGGGCAGTGCTTTCTCTGGCTCATTCTTCTCAAACCAAAGCTGGCAAGTTGGTCTACCTACGTTTGACATACGCAGACCAAACTTGTCACGCTTGTTGCCCCCACCAAACTGGCGTTGAATTGCATTCATTACATCTTGACCTACCTGCTTAACGGTATCCTCAGACATTGTGGACTTACCGTTAGCAGCATTCTCCATGTATTGGTGCAACGCCAGTTCAGCAGGATGCTTCATTATGCTACCTCGTCTTCTACTTCAATGTCAACAAGATCATCCAACACAGCAACATCATCCTCTTCCATCTTGGAGTTTGCTTTCTCTGCCCAAGCGTTGACGATGTAGTTATTGTAGTTGTCGATCCACGACATGAAATCACCAAACAGAACTTGATCTTCTTGGGTCAATTCAATCGTGTTTGACACATCCAATGAGGCTATTGGCACATAGAACGAAGCACCCGTAGGAATCTTACGTTCTTCTGTGTTAGCAGTAATGATGTGCTGGACAGGCAACCGCTGCATCTTGGCCAGCTTCTCAAAGCTACCACCAATTTCTTTGAATGCATCACGGTTGTCAATCTCCCAGATGAAAGGCGTAACTTCTACCTCAACAGGATTACCCTTGTCGTCTGTCGGATTGAGCATCTCGACTGTACCAAGCACCACACGAACACGCTTGATCTGCTTAATCAGGTCTTGCAGGTTCTGCGGCAGTGCCTTGAAGTCTTTGATGTAGCCAGCAGGTTTACCACAGTTGAACCCACCATCATTGTCCTTCAGGTCAATGTTAAGCGTGTCAGCCATGATACTCTTGATGAAGCGGTTAGGCGTATTGCCGCCGCCTTGCATGTAACGCTTGTACATGAAGCGTTGCATAAATGGGCGAAACTTAACGCTTGAGGCGTAGTGGGTTGGACCGTCTGGTATTTCCAGCTTGTAGGTTCCACCCTCAACGACTTCCACGTTTACGTTCTTACCCTTCACTTCTGCCGTACCCATGATTGGGCTGTGGTGTATGCGCATACGAGCAAGAGAACTGGACTTAGCAGATGTCTTACCTTCGTTTGCAATACCCATAGCCTTGGCCATAGCGGCATAGTTGTTAGTGTCAATGGTTGTAAGTTGTGTCATACATTTTGCTCCTTTTGTTTAGCGAATAGTGCATAGTTATATCACGCTACATCTTTAGTGTCAAGCCAATTAGGACCGATTTTTGATTCTAAAAGCAGCGGCACATTGAACTTGATACCCCACCGTAGCGTGATGAGTTCACTGAGAACTTCATTTGTCTGGTTTATGATACTGATTACTTTCTCCTCTTCGTCTGGGTGTATGTCTATGATGATGCTGTCATGTACGCTATTCACTATACACGACTGCATACCCGATAGCAAGTCATCAACATGAATTAATGCAATCGGAACTATATCCGCAGTAGCGAATGACTGCACCGGATAATTTTTGATTTGCGTAAAGTGTGACACTCTGCCGCTTGCCTTTCGTACAACGTCAGGGAATGAGAACTCACGGCCAGAAGGTGTGGTTATCTTTCCTGTAGTCAACGCTTCCTTCGCCAAGGTAGAATGCCAATCGGCCACTCCCTGATACTTGTTGTTAAAGTGTTCGTAGTACGCTGCCTCCGCTTTTGTTCTGCCAAAGCCCGTTGCTCCATATAGCGGCGCGAATGTATGCGCCTTCGCATCCTGTCGGCTCGTAGGCTGACCAGCATTGGTAATAACTTCAGCGGTGTATGCGTGTACATCAAACCCAGTAGATACTTCTTCAATTGCAACTCCATCCTGTGATAAATATGCGGCAGCACGAAACTCAAGCTGTGCAAAGTCAGCTTCCATAATCTTACCGCCATTAAACCGTGACACAAATACCTTCTTCACGGGGAAGGTGCCACCACGTGGCATGTTCTGCATGTTGGGGTCTGCTCCTGAGAGACGACCCGTAGAAGTGCGATGCTGTAGCAGACGCACATGCAGCTTTCCATCTGTCTTAACGTGGGTGCGAATGCCATCAACGAATGATGACAGATACGTATCCACAGCAGACAGTCGTCGTACTTTTGACAGGAAGTCAGCAGCCTCTGTCATTTCTTTGACACGTGCTGCTTTTTCCAAAGTCTCAAGGTTTAGCTTGCTGGTGCTAAAGCCATTGGCACTAGCCCACTTTGGTGACGGTGGCTTGAACTTGAAGCCAGCGGCTGTGTCTGTTGGTATAAACAGAAAGCCTTCACCATTGCATGTGCCACATTTATTTGGCTTGGCAAAAGGCTCACCATTCTTCTTGACCTTGCGTATGTAGCCCGTGCCACCGCAGTCCTTACACTGTGATGCTTTCGTGCGATACAGCTTCTCTGTGCGTGAATTGATAGCATAGCGGAAATCTGTATCTGACATATAAGGGTCAACAACGCTGGCCCATTCCTGTTTGTCCATGACCTTTCGGCCATAGATGACCCACGATAGCTGCTCTGGGCTATTGAGATTGATAGGAGTGTCACCCATAACTTTACGGACGTGGCTCTCCAAAGCAACGATCAAGTCTTTCTTCTCCTGCTCAAACTCTGCTTGCACCTCATCCAGCTTGGTAATGTCAACTGCAAAGCCCCGCTGGTAGATACGGGCAAGGCGTACTGCTACCTGATTACTCAGGTCAACTGTGCTGCGCAGCCCTGCGTCTTCCTCTGTATTCAGTCTATACATCAGCTTATCAGAAAGCTGCTGAGTGGCGTGTAGGTCAGCAGACAGATATGACGTAAGCAGGTCATATGGTATGTCACGTGTGCTGTAGCCTTTGGCAAAGTATTCCTTGAGTGTGTCTTGCTTACGTGTGTCAAGCAGATATCTATTGGCACATGCCTCAAGTGATAGCGGTTCTTTCTGGCCACGCTGCAAGACATACTCTGCCAGCATCGTGTCGAAGACAGGACCGTCATACTTGAAGCCTGACTCCCAAAGCCACAGCAAGTCGTATGCTGCGTTGTGTGCGATCAGGATAGTAGTCTGATCCAGATAGCCTTGCACCAAGTCAAAGGACTCCTGATCGGGAGACGAACACTCTGCATGATCGAAAGATACAATTGTTTCGTCACCCTGATCGGTGAGCATACCCACCATGACCAGTGAGTTCTCCGGCTCAAATGGGTCAAGGTGCATCTTGCCGTCACGCTTGGTGACTGTGTTTTCTACGTCAAGTGTTAGTTTCATACCGTGTACCTCGCTGTCTGATATTCTAGTTCGCAGTGTACCACACCGTGCCAGCCTGACAACTTATTTTTTACAACATTCAGATGACGCTGTGTATCCTCTTCGTCCTGACCCTCCGCAACAGGGTTCTTGGCAATCAGCACCATGAGGTCAGCTTCCGCTGCCTTACCGGTACGACTACCCTCCATCATGCTTTGGTTCAGCAAGACCTTGCCCTCTGCATCAGCGGAAAGCTGGGACATGTAGAACACGGCACACTCATGCTGCTTGGCAATCATACGTGCATGAACTGCGTTGGCCTTCAACGCCTCGTCGGTACGAGCAAAGCCGCCGGTCTTGGCGAACTTGTCACCCATATCGAGCAGGACGATATCTGGCTTGTATGATTTGCAGATACTCTCCACCCACGCCATATCACGACCAGTGGCATCCTTGATCTTGATGCGTTCCTTCACTGGTGCGTACAGGTCACGTGCCTTGGCTGGGTTCTCCTTGATCTGCTTCATAGTCATGCCAGTGGCGGCTGTCAGGTATCTTGCACCCACACGGTGATAGCCTTCCTCGTTACACAAGATAATGCAGTTGGCACCCTGATGGGCAAAGCCGCCGGGGCTGGCAATCAAGCTGGCGTGGAACGATGTCTTGCCGGTGTTGGGCCGTGCGCCAATCTCAATCAGATGCCCCGCATTCACGCCCTCAACCTTACGTGTGAGGCTAGGGATGTTGAACGTCCACCGTGCCTCAAGATCGTTACGGGCAAGCAATGTCTCAATGTCGATGTCATCCCACTCCACACTGAGATTGGGTGTGAAGTCATCTCCATACTGCTCAAGCAGCTTACGCAAAGGCTCAAGAGTGGACTGGTCACCTGTCACATAGTCTACACCAAGATTGGCAATGTCCTCACCCACAACCTGCTGAAACAGCTTCGACAGCACTTCCTGTGCCACGTCACCGCCCATCGGTATTTCTTTCTTGATCTTGTAGAACAGGGAAGAGAAAGCCTCTTTCCTAGCGGGTGTCATTGTAGGATTGTCTGATGTGAACAACGCCTCCACCTCATCGGGTGTGAGGGTGCGTTCATAACGATCCATGGCTGTATCAATAGTCTGCTTGATCTCCCGCACGTCCTTGCTGAACAGGCGATTAGGACATTTAGCCCCACGATGGTCATCGTAGAACTCCTTATTCATTAGGCTTCTAATCAGTGATAATTCCATATAGCTTCTCCATATCTTCGGGGTTACGATACTTCAAGTCTTCATTTAATTTGAGTATCTTTACGTTGTCAACATAGCCACGTAGTTCCTTGGCCATGATAAAACTTTTCTTTAGCGCATCGGGGTCTAACGCTACAACTGCCGTCGAGAACTGTGTGAGAAATCCTTTATGCGATTCTTGCAAAGACGTTCCAAGAAGCGCAACCCCGACAAAGGATGTAGAACCGAAACCAATAACGGCAGCACTCACACAGTCCTCAACAACGATTGCTACACTACCAGAACCAATAACGTATGGCAAGCCACTTTTTCCATATTTTGTCCATTTGGGCAATCTTTTTGTCAGTGACCTGCCGGTGGCATCAACGATAGCACCGCCGTGTCGTACAGGAAACACCACTCTGTCGTCCTTGACATCGTAGTATAATCCTAGTTCGTCAGGGTCAATGTCCCATCTAGCACACCAACGACGAAGATACAGGTTGTCAGTGCGGGGTATCACGTGTCTGGGCATCTCAAACGTATCTTCCACAGCCTTAGGAACACTGAGGAAGCCAGCACGTATGTCATCCGCAGTCAGATGCACCCTCTCACTACCCTTAACGCCACAGGTAAGCCGAAAGCAATTCCACAGCAGGGAACCCATGTTGTTGGTCACGGTAAAGGTACGTTCCCCACAGTTAGGACACTCCAGTCTCTTTGTAACTCCATTGGGTATGTTTAGATCACTAACGTATTTAAACATATTAGTGTTATTATATTTATACATGTTATACACCTTCCTTTGCGGCACTTGTACTGCTTGTAACATGCATTTTTCTCTCCGTCAAGGCATGATTTGCACTTTTCAAAGTATTTTTCATGTATGGCTTCACTGATGCTGGGTTAGCATGTCCTGTAACCGACATTATTTGTGCCATACCGACACCGGCCTCGACCATTTCAGTTGTACCAGTACGCCGCAGGTCAGACAGTCGCAATTCACTTGACATACCCGCATCTTCCATGACCTTACGTGCATGTAACGGTAGTTTTTGCAGTGAATAGGGTCTGTACTCACCCTTGATGGGGTATGGACGGGGTGCCACGTACTTCTGAAAGCCAAAGTCTTCGTGTTGTTGCGTCAACATGTCACATAGATCATCTGAAATGGGCAGGTGTACGTCTGCTTTACGCTTAGATTGCTCCAGTGTCAGCGTCTTGGCATCGAAGTCAATTGCATCCCATGTGAGTAGACGCATGTCACCTAGCCGCTGGCACCACTCGTATGCCATCTGTGCAATCAAACCGATGTTACGGGTGCTAAAATCGCCGTAGGCAGTGTCTAAGAACTTTTGTACATCCTCCCTACCCCAAACAGTCTTACGCCTCTCAGCGGTCCTCCTACGCACGTTAGCGAAAGGATTGAGTGTACACAGTTCCATACGCAGCCCGTGATTAAATACGATGCTGGCAGACGACATGATGTGATTAGCCATGTGAATACCTTTCTCGCACCATTCGTTGTACGCAACCTTTGCGACACGTGTCTTCATTGTCGTGTAGTCGAGAGTGGACAGAGCCTGTCCGTCCACCTCAGTGTTGAGCATTACGTTGATGAAGTATTCATACTGCTTCTTAGTTTCATCACGTAAGTTCCTGTAATCATAGGACTTGTAGTAGTCGTCTACCAAGTCTGTTAGTCTCTGTGTCCGTAACATTCTACATCATCTCCCATAGCATGGCGACATCCATTGGGGTCTATGTCGCAGTTAGGCCAACTGTAACAACCTAGATGGTCATCAATAGGCTCTTGTCCCAATACCCGTTCTTGAAACCAGAAACGTAGGCTGTCCAAAGGTCTTCGGAATGTGCGACAATAGACGTACTCCCAAAAGCCCCACTTGGTTTCCCAATCACCTTTGAATAGGCCACGATGTTCTGCGTGGGGTGGTCTGTCCCATTCAAGGATGGTCAAGCAGTCGTCTATAAAGTGCTGTATTCCCCACACAAACTGTACAATCTTCCAGCGGAAACCCTCACAATCATATCGGTACTCTGCTGTTTCAGCAAACCACATCCAAAAATTTGGAATCCATTGTGCCGGTGAGTACCAGCGATTATTTTCATCCCAGCGACACCAGAATATGTGATGCAACTTGTAGTGTTGCATCTCCTGTTCCAGCCACTCCTCATACTCAGGGTGATTTTTCATTTCTCTTCCAGAGAACCACTTGTTCGTTTTGTAGCACCACATACCTATACCTTCCTCCGTTTTCATACGGCCACCAGTTGCTTGAACTGCGGCGTATCGACCCACTGTGCGACCTCAAGTTCACGCATGAACATCGACTTGTCCTGTGTGTCGTTGCCAGTGTTGCGTTGCTTGAAGCCATTACGTTCATCCGCATAAGTTGCATAATTAGTGAACGCAGAATACAGCGACCACAGGTTGCGGCCACGTGTGCTGACTTCTTGGTTGTACAAGCTGAACATCTTCTCTGCCTTGCGGTCAGACTGCATGATCTTCTCAAGCATAGCCTTGACATCGACAGTGACTAGGCTGGTGTTAGCCCACCGCTGCATCTGTTCTGTCTGTGCAGTGAAGTCTTGCTGTGACTTCTCCAGTTCAGTGATGAACGTGTCGAGGCTGAAGTTGCTGGTGTTCTTACGCATCACCTTGTCATGCCGCCCACGTATCTGCCCATTGAGACAGAAGAAGTCGATGGCACCGAAGATGGTGACGTTGGAACACGTACCGTTTACACCGTGCAGGGCAATGATACGCTGGGCTACCGTAGTCTCATGCTTGTCGGTGACAATCTTGGCATTCACGTTGGGCAGACGCATGTCCATCATGGCCCAGCCATTCTGGTGTGCATCCCGCCAGCTAATCTCTGCACCCTGCATGTCATGTGCAGACAGCTTTTCAGTGGTGGTGTCGATGACATCACGAAAGAAGTCGCCGTGTGACGCACAAGTGAAGCCTTTGCCAACAATACCAATGTATTCGTCGGTGCTGGCGTTGATGACATACTTCTTGTCCTCCACCTTGGTGGGTTCAAAGCGTACATCGAAGTCGAGATTTTCAGGGATATATTCTAGTGGCATGGTAGTTCTCCTTTGTGTTCGTTAACTGATGGTGTGTTATATCACTAGCAAATCATAAAGTCAAGGCAGCTAGGATAAAAAAGATAAATAGTCCTATCATAATGTCCATATGTTCTCCTCATTCCCACCGATAAAATATGTGTTCACCTATTTGTACAACAGGTGTCTTAGTCTCTGCCCACTCAGGCAGAACATAGGTTGCGTGGTAGTGTGTGGCACCCTCAACGAAGTCATCAAGGTTGCCTGTGTGTACACCCTGTGCAATCAACATAGCTTGCTGCCACGCTGTCTGGTCAGGTGTCTTGTCTGACTTGCCGTCGCAGTACCAGCTAAACTGACAGCGATGGCGTACAGGGAAGTCCTGCTTCCATGAGTATGTCGGGCCTTGCTTGACCACATCACATACAGTGTCAGGGTATCTGTCATCACGCACTCTGTTCATTACCACTTGGGCTACCGCAACCTGCCCAATGAAGGGCTGGTCACGGGCCTCATGGTACACGTTGAGTGCCAAGCATACAAGTGCTTCAGCAAACATTAGTCATCATCCTCCTCTGCCAGCACCCAGTCTGCATAGAGCATACGCTGTCCGTCCTCGTCCTCTTTGGGTACGAACTTGAAGATGCGGTGCAAGTCGCACTGCAATCTTTCCAGCTTGCCTACATCAGACATCCACAAATCATTACAGTCATATATTGTTTGCATCATGTTTCTCAAATGGTTGTATGCCTTGAGCAAGTCTAGGCGTTGTTCAGGTGTTACTTCCATTGTAATTCTCCTTAATCACAAGAGGTTTGTCGGGTAATCACAGCCACCCAACACTGCTGGTCTTCATCATAATATGCTGGCCGCACAAGTCTAGTGCCGTATGCAAACGGATGCCAGCCACCGAAGTAATCCTCCACCTTCTGTGCAAGGATGTCATGTTCTTGGTGCTTCAATTCAACTGTCACGGTCTTCATCATATATCCTCTCCTGCCAGTCGGGCAT
>Ga0181393_1000991_pt1 | contig 10473 bp, 13 predicted proteins | sample 16SPOviralmetaG_FD_130122 | JGI IMG/M metagenome (GOLD analysis project Ga0181393, IMG submission 130122) | Marine viral communities from the oligotrophic San Pedro Time Series (SPOT) site, San Pedro Channel, CA, USA - 16 SPOT_SRF_2010-10-21 | ecosystem: Environmental > Aquatic > Marine > Strait...
AGACTTGGAGTTTGATGTGGACAGTTTGAGAATAAGAGACCTAGATGAGGAAGAATCACAAAGTTATAATCAGCAAAGCAAAAATAAAATATACGATTCGTTAAAGCAGACGTCTAAAGTATCCAGCGGAGACACACCTAAGGATGCTAGACCGGGTGTTCCGGATCCTCGTAAGGGCGATACTATTGGCAAAGTTAAAGCCACAGTCGAGGGTGGAAAACTGAGACAGTTGCTTAACGAATTACACTCAGACGAAGAGCAATGAAAAAATGCATAGTTCAATATTGGATCCCAAGTTCTGATTACTCCGATCCAGGATATAACAATCTCCTGCAAGAAAAGGACCAACACAAACTGGTAGAATTAAGCACAAAAAGTTTTGAACAATATGCAAACAAGTACGGTTACGATTTCAAAAGAATCAGCGAAAAGAAAATTAATTTCAAACATCCTACGTTTGAAAGATTTGATCTGTGGTTAGACGATTCGTGGTGGGAAGAATACGACGAAATCATGTATGTGGACTGTGATGTGTTTGCAATGCCAGACGCACCTGATATATTCCAAAACTATAAATCATTAGACACTTTCAAAGTTTGCAATCATCCTGCATTCCAAATGGCCACAGAGCCGGATCAGATTGATCATGTATATCACGGACTGCTGAAAAGGTGTGAACTGGATGAAGTAAAATGGTATGGATTCCAACCGGGGGTTTTTATTTTAACAAAAACTGCAAGGGATATAATGAAACCGTACATAGAACAATTTAAAGAACTAGACGATCATGACGGGCATATCTTGATATGGGCCTGCATAAAGAGTAAAGTGCCTTTAACTAGAATGCATCAATATTACAATTATAAAAGAGCTCATTTGAAAGGACACCCAGAAATTTATTTCTTCCATGCCGCCGGACATAAAAAAATGAAAGACCAAGAAAGAATCATGACATTCTTAAAAGATAAGGGTATCAAATGATTCTCATAGCACATCGTGGCAATATAAACGGTAGACAACCCGAAAAAGAAAACACAGTAGTCTACATACAGGAAGCACTAGACAAAGGATACCATTGTGAAATCGATATATGTAAATGGGATGGTGAAAAGTTTTGGTTAGGACACGATAAGCCAACAGAAGCAGTTGATAGAGAGTGGTTGAAAGACAACAACTTATGGTGCCATGCTAAAACTTATAATGCTCTCGAGGCAATGGTAGCCATGAACATAAATTGTTTCTTTCATAAAAGTGATGATTACACGCTAACTTTAAACGGATACATGTGGGCTTATCCAGGAAAGACAGGTGGTGTGAAAACAATCGCAGTACATCCTGAAGAGTTGACTACTGAAGAAGTACAAAAGTTTGCCGGTGTTTGCAGTGACTATGTGGAGAACTTCCGTGATTAAATTAATAGTGCTAGACGTCGATGGCGTGTTAACAGATGGCAAGAAGTATTACAACCGTGATGGCGATGTGATTATGAAAACTTTTTGTGACAAAGATTGGACTGCGATCAAAAGATTTAAGGCGTTAGGTATACAGATTTTATTTTTATCGGGAGATCCGTTCAATGAGAAGATTGCAAAAAATAGAAACATAGATATAATTGTAAATCGCAAAGATGGCACACATACAGACAAGGGTGATTATGTAGAACAAATTTGCAAATCTTATAAAGTCAGCACAGACGAAATAGTTTTCTTAGGCGATGATATATTTGATATAGGTATAATGAAGAAGGTGAAATACAAATATGCACCTGCTGATAGTCCAGAAGAGGTACAGGAAGTTGTTGATGATATTTTACCCGAAGTTGGCGGACATAACTGTGTTATGTCTTTGTTTGATACCTTAAAACAAAATAAACTATTGCCAAAATACAAACTTGGTTCACACATTAATGATGTTTATAAACTAGATGTCAAGGAAAAATTCTAATGCATGATATAACTTTATATGGACACATGACCGTTGACAGAATTTTTGACGGCTTCGAAGAAAAGCAAACCTTGGGTGCTATGGCAAACATGTGGAGAACATTTAAAATGATCGGAACGGATCTAGATGTAGGAATGTGTCCAACATCAATAGGTGAAGCCATAGTTTATATTGATAGAGATTCCAGCACGAGATATTCTAACTTTGTGCCGGACCTTAAAACACAAACGCCAATAATAAAAGAATCCAAGATATCCCATGCCATGTACATAAACAAATTACAAGATATCACTTGGCTTAAAGATCTGAAGGGCATTGTATCTGCAGATGTCTGTGCCGGTCCTAGGGTAGACAGTTCCTTATTACAACACTTAGATTATTTTTTTATCGCAGATGAAGATGCTTACGCAGACCTTACAACCATGTGCAAGGATACAAAAGGACATGTAATATTACACACCAATAAAAGCAGTGTGGTATCTGATGGAAGATATGAAACAAAATACAATATCGAAGACGATATGTTTATTTCAAAAAGCAATGTTCTAGGTGCAGGAGATATGTTCGCAAGTAGTTTCTTGTATGGAATACATCTTGGCCTACCAATAGACCAGACACAGAAATACGCACACGAAACCACAAGTAAACTAATTAAAAATACTAATGAAAAAATATAATCTTTTATTACCAATTGCCGGGAAGGCACAACGTTTCATAGATGCAGGATACACTATGCCAAAATCCCTCATACTGGCAAGGAATAAGCACGTCATAGATTGGGCTCTCGAATCGGTTGATATAAAAGATTGCAATTTAATTTTCATGGTGCGTGTTGATCACATCTACAATTTTAGTATTGATAAAATTCTGAAACAAAAGTTCGGTGACGACATTCAAATTGTAAAAGTTAATAAAGTTACAAGGGGTGCTTTGGAAACTTGTACGTTGGCGAGAGAACACATAGACAATGACTTGCCCTTAATAATTTACACACCGGATGTTCACTTTGGTCCAACTTTCAATCCAGATTCAATACAACAAGACAGTGACGGTTTCCTTTTGACTTTCACAGCAAACAGTCCAGACCACAGTTATTCTGAGTATGAAGAGGACGGAATAGTAACAAATGTTGTAGAAAAGGAAGTCATATCAAAAGAAGCAAACGTGGGATTGTATCATTTCAAATCAGGAAAAATGTTTCTAAAATATGCTGACGAGATGATTGAAAACAATATACTTGTGAAAAATGAATTTTATATAGCGCCGATGTACAATTTGATGATAAGAGATGGACTAAAGATCACAGCCGCGAACACAGAAAAAATGCACGTGTTGGGAACTCCGAATCATTTTGAATTCTTTGTTAAGAGAGTGATCACGAGATTTGGTGACAAACCAATTGCACTTGCAAGTGATCATTCCGGTTTTGATTTGAAAAAACAGTGCAAAGATATTTTAGACACAATGGCATTACCTTACATAGATGTTGGAACTTTTACAAACAAGGCATGTGATTATCCAGACTATGTGTTACAGGTTACAAAACTGATACAGGACAACGAATGCAGTCATGGAATAAGTTTTTGTAGATCGGGACAGGGAGCAAATATAACTGCCAACAAAGTGAAGGGCGTTATATCAGCACTTTGTTTTGATGAATACATGGCACAACATGCCATTAAACATAATTGTGCAAATCATTTTTCCATACCTTCGAAATACGTAGACAAGGCACAACTGCAAAGAATAATTGAAACAATGCTGAACACATCTTTTGATGGCGGTAGGCATTTCACAAGACTACAAAAACTTTTATAATATGATCATTCATAACTCAGATCCGCAATACATTTTTGTTGCGGTGCCTAAAACCGGCACAACTACGATACAAAACTTTATGCGTAGTGAACACGTGATTCCTGAATTGGCCACAAAGAAATGTAAATGGCTAGTCGGAGATTACCATTCGAGTATTAATGAAATATTAGAAAAATATAATATCACAAACAGTAAATCATATTTTAAATTTGCCTTTCATAGGAACCCATGGGATCGTATGGTTTCGTTCTGGCATGATTACACAACAGACCAACTGCATCTTACATGGTCCAAAGAACTGTTAGACTATAAAAATTTTGAAACTTTTGTAATAGAGTTCGCAAATAGTAAGTGGAGGCAACATAAAAACTTCAAACCGACCGTGGAGTATACACACATCGATGGCAAACAGGCCGTTGATAAAATTTGTTTGTATGATAACTTTGAAAATGATATCAAGTTTTGTTTTGAAAAAATTAACTTATCGTTGGAAAAGTTTTCAACTACAAAAAAATTACGAAGAGCACCACGAGAAAAAAATTATAAAAAATATTATACTAATGAAAAAATGATACAAGCAGTGGCTGACGCATTTATAGAAGACATAAATTTATTTGGAGATAAGTTTGACTGATTGTATTATTTTAACACACGCCTACGTAGAGCCGGATCAAAAATATAAATTGGAACCTATAGAATTTGCGGCTAGGCATGCCAGGCAGAATAATCCTCACTCCTACATAATATTAGCAGGACACGGATTGAGACCTAATATAGATGCAGGAGTTTGTGATTATATACACTGGGAAGATCAGATCAATGACAAAGATATAAATGTTGGTCATCCGAGGCTTTGTAATATAGCATACGATCATGCACAATCTAGAGGATTTGAAAAAATTTTAAAGACAAGATCAGATTCAATACATCTGATAGAAAATATTACTGCACACTGCGATAAACTGTTAGGAAATAAAAAATTGTTAGTTACCCAACAGACCGCGATAGACAGACCACAAATAGGCGACTTGTTCATGTATGGCGACTTACAGTTCATCAAAAAATGTTGGAACATTGATACATGGTATCCCACGAAGACTGGGATCACAAGTCTAGCAAAAAATTTCCTTGCGACAGTTGGTAAGCAAATAGAATGTGAGCAAGACTGGCACGATGCCTGTATTGACAATCTCAGTTTTGTTGACATATACAACTTGAAATGGATATGCCTACAGAAAAATTGGAACGAAGTATCACAGAACAGCAACAGTGTAATGAAAAATATTATGTCCGATTGGCATAATCATCTTTGGGGCAGTAAACAAAAATGGCACACCTGGGACGCTCAAGGCAACTTAATTTATTCCAAACCAAAAGTTGGAACAATAACTACTGAAAAGGATTGGAAATGAAAATAGCAGTTTGTGTCAGTGGCATTACCAGCCGAACACCCGAATATAAAAAGGTAATAGAATTACAACGTAAGGTATTTGGTGAATACGATTTTTTCTTTCAACAATGGGAAGGTTATCCAAAACCCGATGTTCCTAATTGTCTGTACAGTCCCGAACCGGAATGGGACTATCATTGCATTTTAGAAGCAAAACAAAAACCCGACTGTGAAATCTATAGAAGATATACCAGGCGTGGTGGGAAGATAGAAAGGAAAGGAATGGCAAAGCAATTCACTTACAGTGCAAATCAAATCATTTCTCACACTGATCTAGTCGAAAGCCTACCTGAAGAATACACACACATCATAAAGACACGTTTTGATACATTAGTTTCAACTAAAGTAGACTTCAAACCATACATAGAAATGTTACTAGATGGATGGAATGTTGGATTTTATCAAGGTGGAAAAGACAATCCAACACCAGGACACACCTTGACTGAATACGATCACACAGGTCCGAGATGTAGATGGAGGTTGTATGACCATTTGCTATTCCATCCTCGTGATAGATTAAAGAATGTTTACAAATTAAAAAACGAACAGAAACTGCTTGGTGCAGAATGGGGTTGGTATCAGTTGCTAGTAGATCAATGGAATGACTACAAGTATAAAAACATTGTGGGTGGAGAATCATTATTGAAATGCACAACACGTCCATTGCAATGGGAGAATTTTTAATGAAGACTAGGGACTATTACGGTTGGCAGGTCATCACAAATGATCCAATGTACGATACACTGCTCGCTAAAAATAAAGACATCACTAAAGCAGATCAAGTGAACATGGCCGAGATCCTAAAGAAATATGCATACAATCAGAGAACAGCATTAGACATAGGGTGCCACTATGGTTTCTTTACAAAATTCTTATCTGCTAACTTCGAGCAGGTACATGCATTTGATTTTCCAACTGATATATTGGAATGCTGTAAACTGAATCTAAAAGACTATAAAAATGTTACGATACATGATCACGGCATAGGAGATACAAATACATCAGTTGCAACTAATGACTGGTTCGCAAAAAATAGGCGTAGAGGACCATTAGGTATGCATGTCGATCCAACAGGTGGAGGTAGACTACATCCAATAAGAACTGTTGATAGTCTGAAACTGCGTAACGTAGATCTCATGATGATAGACACCGAAGGATATGCATTGAATGTGTTAAAAGGTGCCCAGCAGACAATCAAACAAAGCAGACCGATCATTGTGTTGGAGTTTAGCAACAAGGCCCTCACACACAAATTTGGCTATAATCTAGATGAATTAGAACAGTATCTAATCAAGATGGAATACCTCTCGTTGGGTTATATCAACGTAGTAGACCGGGTATTCGTGCCCACAGGCCTATAAGCGTAAATTACCAAAAGTGCGTTTTTTAGAAAATACGCGAAAGCGTAAAAGCGTAAAGCCGGCCTGACCTGGACGATAATTACAGTAGCAATGGGAGTTCCACAATGGGCATACACTATGACTACAAAAACACCAGGGGCGACAAGAAGTTGCGTAAGCAACAGGAACGTGAGGATCGCAGACGCAAGAAGAAGAAAGACGACACACAGCAACCCAGCACTACCATTCCTGAAGACGTAGTCCTGACTCTGGACATGATCACTGATCCCAACAGATGATAAACAAGAGATTATTTGAACACTACGGCATCGACACCAGCAAGGACCTCAAGATAAACAACAGGTGTGCGAGGCCCTACGACACTGTGCTGATAGACAAGCAGGGCTCGTGCTACGCCTGTGAATGCACAGCGTGGCTACCACAGAGCATTGGCAACCTGCAGGTCAAGAGTCTGGCGGAGATAGTGGGTTCCGACATGCACCAACACCTACAGGATTCCATCGCGGACGGCACCTACCGCTACTGCAACAACCATCAGTGCACCTACATCAAGAAGAACATGTTCGAACAATCAACTGGCGGCATCCGGCACCTGCGGTTGGCCATAGACGACAGTTGCAATCTGAGGTGTCCCAGTTGCAGGAAGAACCTGATATTCCACAAGGATGGTTCCGCGTACAACCTGGGCATCAGGCTGGCGGACAGGATCAACGAGTGGCTGTACGACTACGACCACGACATACAGGTGCACATAGGATCGGATGGTGATCCATTCGCATCGCACGTGTACAGGCACTTCATGGAGCAGACGCCCGAGCGTGACAACATAAAATATTCGATACTGACCAACGCACTGATGTTCCGGGAGTTCCACACACGTGTGCCATACGTGATGAGGAACCTCAACGAACTGGGCGTGAGCATAGACGGTGCCAGCAGGGAGACCTATGAGAAACTGAGACTGGGCGGCCGTTGGGACAAGGTCAACGAGAACCTGCAGAGCATAGCCGATGCCAAACAGAAGCACGGCTTCAAGTTCATACTGTACTTCGTTGTGCAGAAGGACAACCATCACGAGATGGATGACATGCTATCATTGGGAGAACGCTATGGCGCTGACAGGGTGAACTTCTCACTGATAGAGGACTGGGGCACCATGCCCAACTTCAAATCAAAACTGCCACCATTGGAGGATCCTGCGTTTAAGGAAATGCTGGAGAGGTGCAGTAGGTCAGACATCGGCAACACCTGGTTGCTGACATAGACTACTTCAGTCTGGAACCAAACGCTTTCAAGAAGATTTCCGCGAACCTTTTGTGGTTCTCCACACCGTAGTGTACACCGTCTCTGGCCACGCTGGGGCCATGCAGTTGCCGTTGGGTGAAAGTGTCCCAGTATGGCCAACAGTTCCGCAGTGTGTACTTGGCCAGTATCGGCGGAGAGTTTCCTGGACTGGAGAAATCATAGAACAGGTCACTGAAACAGTGGAATGTCTTGCAACCGTTCTTCTCTGCGAACTTCTCAACGAAGAAGACGCCCTTGAGGAAATTGTTGATGTCGGTGTTGGCGTTCTCGTGCTTCAATGTCTTGTGTGTGCCTAGAAGATTCTGGGGGAACTTGTCCAACCTTTCTCGTCTTGCCATGCCGGGCCACATCACAATAATGATTTTGGGGAACAGCACTTTCTCGCACGAATACAGCATACGCACTATAGAGTCGGCACTTGCACCCGGCTGTCCGAGATTCCAATATCTCAACAACTTGGTGTTGTGTTGGCCGACGTGGTGTGTCCATGTTTCATGTGGTTCCAGTCCAACTCCCCATGTGTGTGAGCAACCCATTATGACCACGTTCTTCTTGCCATCTGGCAGTGGTTCCCATGACGGACACCTGAATGGATACTTTTCCGATCCTTTTAGATTGTTGTCTGTGTAGTAACCGTATTTCATTATGAACTACCTTTTGCTAAATTGATCCGCTGGTTGATCCTATGCGATATGTACAGTTCCATGAATCCTATCCGGCCTTTGCGTCCGAACATAGTAGGATATTTTATCTTGGCCAACATAAGATACTTCTCATCTGCATAACAGTCTAGTCTGTGTTTGTGTTTGGGATATCTAAATTCCAATGCTTTTTTATTCCAAAGATATTTGCAGAATTTAGATTCGTCTAGTAGCATCTGTTCTGCCAACGTTGGTGGAATGTTTTCTCTGTGTTCTTTTAATTTAATGGAATAAAATTTCTTCATACTGATATATTATATGACTTCATCACATCTGTGAGCCCTTGATTGGTCAGAGACTTAGGTGCACAAGTTCCGCACACACATCTCTTCTGCACACAGGTTAGGAAGTGGCTTGATGATTGCTTCAACTTTTCTTTTGTTTGCTCTATGTACTGATCCATGGTATCCATGTTTGCCAGTGGACCTCGTGTTCCGTCGTGCCTCACATGGCAGTCCTTGTTGGTGTAAAAATTTTTGTCATGGCTGTTCATCATCAAGAAGAATTGGTTGGCAGAACATTTCCATCCAAGCCAGTTATCACGTGGCACAACACTCTTTGGTTCTTTGAAGTTCCTATTTGTGCAAAGAGGTCTGCCTCCGCAACATGCTCTGAATTTTGTAAGCACTTCCTTGCCCTCAATGTTTTCCAGTAGACTGTAATCTTTTTCTTTCATTACGTCAAACACCTGTTTCAGTTGTTCTTTGGTGTACACACCTTGGATGCCATCAAGTATCTTTGGCCTCACATTGTATCCTTTCTTTTGCATGTAGTCCAGCATGTACATGCACCTTTCCCACTGCTTTGGATACATCAGCACGATGGCACTGTAATTTTTCTTTTGAGCATGTGTGTACTCTAAGTTTGTCATAAAGTTTTCTTGAAGTTTGGCCGGACCTTCGGAATGGTAACTGAAAGTTATTGTTTCCACATGGTCTGTAACATTCTTCCATTTGTCCAGGCTACAAGAGGCATTGGAGGTCAACATCCTGTTCAGAGACCAACTATCCCTATAACCGTCATAAAGTTTACTGCTCTTCTCTAATAGGTATTCTATGTCCTTTCGATACACGGCTTCTCCGCCGTATATGTTGAGAGATGTTGATCGCATGTTTGGTCTCTTGATCTCCATGTACATGTCAACGTACCGGAGACCTTGCTCCAACATCTTTTCGCATATGTCCGAGTCTGGGTGTGCCTGAGTGTTGTCGTGTCCAGGCAACCAACCGTTACCTCCAGGACCACAGTAGGTGCAGTCGTAGTTGCACTTCAACGTTAGCAACCAGTCCAATAGGAAACCCATTTTGTGTTTAGGAGAAGGATGAGGCTCGACAGTGTGTATTGAATTCATTTACTGTAATTATTAGGCGGTGTTGGCGGTCCCTAGGAGAATCGAACTCCTCTTTCATGGATGAAAACCATGTGTCCTAACCGATAGACGAAGGGACCAAACTTCTGAGAACCAGTGACACCAAAATCACCATGTTCGCCTTTATTACCAAAAAACTCGTAGAGTTGTTTAGAATGAGGTTTCTGGTGCCGCTTCACGGATTCGAACCGCGGACCTACTGATTACAAATCAGTTGCTCTACCAACTGAGCTAAAGCGGCGGCACAGCAATTATATTACACGATAAACCTGTGTTAGTCTACCGTTTAAACGCACATAGAAGCACGTACACGCATGGTAAAAACATTCGAGGATAAGTTATACATGCATGGCAATATATGCATTTAACCACCATTAGATGTATGTATGTTCTATACGCATATCAGCCCTGTTGACAATGCATAAATATTTTGTATAATAGTATTATGAGAGATTCAAAAGCAATAACAGAAGCAATAGCAAAACAGCAGAGAGCATCCAAGGAGAAGCAACTGCAAAGACATCT
>Ga0181393_1000992_pt1 | contig 10452 bp, 15 predicted proteins | sample 16SPOviralmetaG_FD_130122 | JGI IMG/M metagenome (GOLD analysis project Ga0181393, IMG submission 130122) | Marine viral communities from the oligotrophic San Pedro Time Series (SPOT) site, San Pedro Channel, CA, USA - 16 SPOT_SRF_2010-10-21 | ecosystem: Environmental > Aquatic > Marine > Strait...
AATCAATATGCCGAACCGTAGTTCTCGTCAAGCACGCAATCGCAGCAGAAATAATCGCCGTAGGAATCGTAACCAAGGAGCTCAAAGCCCCGAAAGGTCTGAAAGTCCTGATAATATGAAAATGCTTCAGGAAGAGCTAAGAAGTTCTGCGATAAGGGCTGGAGAGAAATGGGACTGTCCTGTTTGTCTTGATACTCTAAATCCTAAAAAATTTACATTTACTAATTGCTCTCACAAGATATGTTCTAAATGCTTTAATGATACTCGTATTTCCAAATGTCCTATATGTAGAGAAGATATGGGTAAAGGTGATGTTGTTCCTGAATGGGAAAGTGAAAGTGAAGAAGAAGAAGTTGGATGGGATAGTGCTAATGTCCCTGTTCATCTTCTTCTTGAATACTCGCATAGACAAGACGACCAATGGGGTCAAGAAGAAGCGACTATCCAAGAGTATATTGAGCCACCAGAAGCTGAGCCAGAGTTTGATGTTTTATTCTTTGCTTTTGACCTTTACGATTCTATAACAAAAAGACATATTGGAAAAAATACATATTTGTTTAATCCTGAAGACCACGCCAATCTACCAATACATTCTATGATGGATCGTAATACTGATGCTGGACAAAGAGTTGCTTGGTTGTCTACTTATGGATATCGAGAACTTGCGAGAGTTGGTGATATTAATATGTCTTCTAACATATATCTTGATGTAGTATATATAACAAATTGCTACAATGGTGTTGTGAAAATATTGGAAAATAACTATTGTAGTCCTTATCTTCTTCTATCAAATCAAAGATGTATAGAGAGATTTACTGATACCTTGTTTCTAAAAGTAATGACACAGGAATTATATGAAAAATCTGTTGACCTCTGTAATTCTAATACGGATAGATTTTCTGGTCCTCAAGAATGTTATACTTATTATCGAACTGCTCCACCTGGTCGGAGCTGTCAAAAAAAGAAAAAGATACTAAAAGAACAATTGGCTCCTATGGCTATTTGTAAAATTATGAGAACTAAGCTTAAAGAGATATTTGCGGAATATTTGCCTTCTATGTATCAAACAAGTTTTCAAGAATTAGGTATACTACAAGCTAAACTAAAAGATTCTATACCTTATCTTCTCTCAAGTATTATGACATACTTTAAACCTGAATTTTCTGAAGATACTAAATACTTCTTGGATATACTGGATATATACAAAAAATATTTACAAAGACTATTTGTGGTCCCCCCTGTTATGGGAACTACTAATTGGATGATAATTGGAATACAAAATCTTAAATTGGAAATAAATGGAACAAAATTAAAAATAAATAATCATTTGAACCAAGAAGAAATAAGTTTGATAGAACAAGAATATAATGTTCCTGGTGATCTCACAGATCACTTTGTCAGTTTAGATTAAGTAATACTCAGCGTTAATATTAACACTGAGTATTAACTCAAAATATTTATTAACAAACTATTGTCAAAATTATTTCTATAATATTTTTTGTTATATTATTATTCTTTTTTTTTGTAGTTAATACTGAATGTTAATATTAATATTCTTTATGAATTTGTCAGTTTAGATTAAATCGTTTCTTGTATGCCTTGATATTTTCAGCTCTAGAAGTGCTATCACCCCACAGGATAAATCTCGCCAAATATCCTGCTCTTGTATAATCTCCTGTTTCTAAATCTTTTTTATGACGAGTTCTATAACGTTTTCTTTGTTCCTTATCTTTGGTTAGGGTATAGTCAGGTGCGCCTGCCTGACCAAAATATGTAGTCTTAGTTCTACCATTATCTTTTGTGAATATAGCCATTAATTTTTTTTTACTCTTATCAGAGGGCTTGATAACCATTTTAACCATTTAATATAAATAATATAATCATTTATTAAGAATATTATTAAACTTACGAATTTATAATAATTTGACTATTTCAGTAAGTAAAAAAAAAAAAACTAAAGGGTAAATTTCAAAATTTGCATAAATAGGTTTTAGAGGTTTTAAGAAATGTTACTGAAATAGTAAAAGTTTACTAAAATTGACTTATGATTTTTTCTTTCCAAAATTAACAACAAAATTTGCTCTTTTAACCATTAAAGGAGTTATACGCTTATCATTAGGAAGTTTTCCTTTATCTTTGTGTTTCATAATATCCTTTGCGAATTTTTGAATATCATTACCGTATCCTTTTTCTTTAGCCATCCTTGTAAATGCGCCAGTTTTTAAATCACCAAAATCAAGAGGTTTTTGTTTAGGAGCCATTTATAATAATATTTATTTTTTTTTAGATTTATGTTTAGCCCATAGGTCTCGGTCGGTTGTTTTTTGAGTTGTCCCACCCATTACGAACGAATAAATCCGACCGAATTTCCAAGCATTCATAGACATCTTAGGACCAGCTCCTCCTTTAACCCCTTTTACATTACGAACTGAACCAGGATTATTTGTATATGCTCCTCCAGCCCTTTTTGCTACTTCATTTAAAATACTCATAGAAACCCCTGTTAATTTACTTATTTCTTTTTTACTATGTGAAGCATCTTTATCAAATCCATATTTCCTGTTAAACTTTTGACGGTTTGTGAGTGCGACCATTTATGATAATAAAAATATTATATTATTATTATGGACATTCACGCGACACATACAAAAGAACAACTCATAAAAGTTATTAGACTTCTTGATATTGATGTCAAATACAGTAATCTCATAAAACAAGAAATTATTGATAATTTAACAACATATATTGAAAATAATATTGATGAAAAATTAGATAAAAATCCTTTGTTTTTTAAGAATGTTAAAGATATTGTTACTTACTTGGAAGAACCAGCTAAATGTATCAAAAAAATTATTACATCAAAAGATAAAGAAAAGTTAATTACTTATTCAAGAAGAATTATTAATTTTGTTTCAACAGGAAGTGATTATGATTTAAATTTTTTTACTGATAAAGATGATTTACATTATACAATATTATTTGTTTGTAAATATGGCGGAACAATTAGCACTTGCCGTAGAGCCATTAATATGATTAATTCAACTATGCCTCCCGATAAAAAATACGAAATAGATTATGATGATGATACATTAAAATTTTTACAAGAAAAGGAAATGAAAAAATATTTGGCTACACCTAAATTTCATAAAAAATTAAAGAAAATTACTATCTCGTTTGATTGAAGATTTTTATTTATGATATATTATAAATGAATGATAGATATGATCAAGACAAAAAGCAGAGTCTAATAAATGAGCTTAAATTTAAGAAATATATGGAAAAGGAATTAAATAGACCTATAAAACAATATAAAGATAGATATGCTGAATTGGATTTTAGAGATCAAAAGAATTTATTGGAGCTAAAAGGTAGATTCATAAAGTATAAGTCATTTAAGACAACTATGGTAGGATACAATAAGATATTAAAATCAAGGCGTAAAGCAAGGCAAGGTTATACAATATATTTTTATTTTCTCTTTACTGATGGTTTGTATCAATGGAAATATAATGAAGATGAAATTGTTTGTGTTACTCCAGTATGTCGAAGGGATAGAGGTATATGTGAAATCAAGGATCATGCATTCATAAATATAAAAGATTTAAAGTTTATTACAAAAAAGATTACATCTATAAATGAAGAATAAAGTTCAAATTGAAGTTGATGTAGTTTGTAAAATATTTACGCAAACTAATAAGTATGAAAATGAAAAACTATTTTATCTTTGTTTTCAAGATGAATTTGATTTTATTCCTAAACTTATTAATTTTAATGATGATATGAAAATGTTGGTATTTGAAAATGTAGGTAGCCCAATAAAGAAAAAGGATATTGATTTTAAAAGAGTAAAAGAATTAAATGATAAATTGATTGATGCTGGGATTTATCAAAATGATTGGAGAACAAAAAATATTATTTATAATTCTGTAAAAGATAAATATTATATTATTGATTTTGAGATGTGGGATAATAAAAGAACTGATTACGGAAAGGTAAGTGAAATACAAGATATAAGAGGAAAACTCTTTTAATCAGTCATTTAGCAACTTTCTTAACATTAACTTTATAATTCTCAAAGACATTATTAGGTTTTACTCTTTTAGCAATATTTAAATCTTTCTTAACTTCGAATTGTAATGGGACACCAACCGCACAATTTGTATGAGTAGGCATCTTAATAGGTTTCATAACCTTACCCTTTTTTTGTGAATTTAAATTTTTATGGACCATTTTATTATATTATATATATAAAAAATGGCTTTAGTTTTAACTTCTAATGTTGGCGAAATAGATGGAAACAATCCTCTTGGTGACGGTATTAACTTGCCTTTCCAATATCATAATTATTTATCGCAACCCCTTGAACTTGAAGCAGATTCAGAAGTAGCTGTTCAATCTGTAAAAGTTGTAAAGAACGGTAATGTATCATTAGATAGAGATAATAATACTTTCTATGTCTTTACTGGTAAGAATGGTTCTGAAAGTCAAACCGCAGCTGGGAAACAAGATATGGATTTTACAACTGGTGTTCCAAGATTAGTATTTATGAACGCTGATAAAAGACAAACCGCTAATGTTAACAGTATTGCTGATAAAATAACTGAAGGTCTCAATACTTCTGTCGGTGATCCTTGTTTATTAAAATCTCAAATGAATACAGCTGGTATTGTTACTGACCCTAAAAGAGCTACCAGTGGTGCTTTTGAAGGCTATGAAATTAGTTTTAATTTAAATGTTTCAGGGTCTAATACAGATATTAAAGCATCTACTAATAATTTATTCTTTGACACATTCGAAAATACAACAGTATTTAGTCACTCATATACGGCGGCAAGTGGTGTTTTAGAAACTACTGCTGGAGCAGACGACGAAAGAATGTCTGTTGTAGGTAGAAGACCTATGAGTAGAGTAGAAGGCGATTTAGCAGTTTCTTTTAAAGATGCTGGAGGTTCTGAAATAAATGATGACTTAACAGGTGAAGGTGTTTCTTGGGCTATTGGGCTAAGTAGGTATATAGATACTGAATATACAGTAGAAGGAGACGACCCTTTTGATATAGATTATACAGACCAAAACCCTCCTCATTATTTAGGTAATGGTGACGGGGATAATGTTCCATTTTATGACTATGTTGTCAAATCTGTTTATAGTGATGCTGATAATAAATTCTTTTTAAGAGTATTTCATACTATTGTTGATGATTCTGAAACATTACCTGACGGTTCGAGTGCAATATCTGAAGTAGAATTTCAGTATTGGGTTAATGGTCCAGCTTCAGCTTCTCTTACAGCTCCTATTCAGATTTTTAATACCAGTGCTTCTTATGGTGTTGCTAATGTTTCTGAATTAACATATACAATTGAAAATGAAAGAGTAGTTCTCAAGGTTGCTTCTTCTAATGGAGCTACGGCATATACTCTTGCTAATGGAGCGCAAGCAGTTAAATCTCATAATCTAAAACCGATATCATTAAATACAGCATCAATATATCCACGCTTTATGATGTCTTCTGAAAATGTAAGTGGAACTAAATTTACAATCACAAAATATAACGGTATTGTTCTTGATACACCTGGAATAGAAGCAGCTTATGATGCCCAAATAGATGAAGATTTTATTGAAGGAAGACAGACCTATGATTGGTATGCTCAACAAATATATTGGGGCAGGGAAAACAGACAAGCAAAAGAAATAGATACAAGATATATGTTTGATTTTTCTAACAGCACTGGTGGTCCAGGAGGTAATGGTTCTTACACCCAATTAGCTCTGAATGGCTCATCATCTCTTAATGCTTCAGTTGTATTGATAACTGCTCCTGATGTTCATTTTCAGCCAACTACTGGAGCTAACGCTCAGGAATTATTAGGATTTGATAGAAACCCAATTCCAACACCATCATCAGATACACCTTTATTAAAGAAATTTACAAGTTCATCAACACCAAAATTACTCAGTAAAGATTCTTTATTTGTAAGATTAGATAATTTTAACTCTCAGAGTTTTAATGGTCAAATGAATGGACCTTCTAAAATATTATATCATATGCCGAAGTTTGATAGTTCTGGACTTGAGAATGGTGCTTTGTTTTATGAACCAAATGAAAGAACTTATGTTAAATTAAATAATACATCTAAGATAGCTATTAATGATTTTGATTTATCCCTTGTAAATGCAAATGAGACTCTTGCTGAAAATGTCGTAGGTAAAACAATTATTATGCTTCACTTTAGAAAATCAAGAATGTAAATTAAAATAGTTTATATATAAATGTTAAAAATCGTTAATGCTTTCATTAAGGAACATAGAACGGAACTTGGGCTGAAAGGTTACTCAAAAATGTCTTATTTAGAAAAACTAAAATATCTTGAGGGCAAAGTCAAAGGGACTAAATATGAAAGAGAAATAGCTAAACTAACTAATCCAAAAGTAGATGAAGGTATTAAAAAAGTATTAGAAAAATCAGGTAGAGGTCAGAATGTTAGAGTTAAGAAAGATAAAGAAAAAGTTAGAAAAGAAAAGGTTGTGAAAGCTGCTAAGGATTTGAGTAAAAAAGTTCCTCCTGAAAAAAAAGAAGAACCTAAAAAAGATAGTTTAGATAAATTATCTATAAAACAATTGATAAAGGGTATTGATAAATTTTATGCTCCCACAAAAGTTAAACACCCGAAAGAACCTAAAAAAGAAAAATTACTTGCTTTCATAAAAAAGAAAAATATCCCGAGAAGCGATTTTGATGATAAAGCAGAAACAATTGATAAGAATTTATTTTTACAAGTTTCGCAAGTATTAGCAGAACAAGGTAAGAGTAAAGGTTATCCTGATAAATTAAAAGTATTTGATGAGATTGATAGATTATCAGTTAATCAAACTAAAAAAATTATAAATGATTTTATTTTTGAAAAAAGACAAAGGAAAATTAGATTTAGTCAAGGTTTTAGTAGTAAAGATAAATTAAAAGAAATTGTAGCAAAAGAACAAATCCCATTATCAAAATTTAAAATTTCTGAAAAGAAAGAAACTAAACAAAAATATTTTCTTGAAATAAATACTCTCGGTGCGTATGATGATTTAGAAGAAGGTGAAGTCCCGTCCGAATTTCAAGGTTGGAAAGTAGAAAGATCCTCTGAAAGCGGTATGACTAAATTTTCTAAAATGATGACGAAGGCAGAATTAAAACAATATAAAGAAGATCAAGAAGAGTTTATAGGACAATATAGTAATTTATATAGAGAAACTAAAAAATCAAGAATTTATAGTTGGGAAGGATTATAAATTATATAATGAAATAAATTAATTAAGGTTCTTCAACTACATCCACTATCGATTGTTCATCTGCTTGTAATCTTGGAGTTAAACCAGTCGAACCTGTAGCCTCTAATCGTTCAGTAGCAATCACCGCATCAACATCTCGTTGAATTAATCCAAAACAACAGCTCCGACATTTTGAGCGCTGAGTAACAGCTAATAATCCTCCACAAGCTCCAAGAATACCTACTATACATAGCATTAAATCATTAAGAGTAAATGGTTGTAATTCCATTATTATATATGTTTATATATATAAATTATATAATATGCCCGTTGAAAAAACAAATCAAGAACTTTTGATTGAAATACAAAAGTCAATATATTCATTACATAGAAGACAAGATGAATATTCAAAAAAATTGGATTTATTATACGACGAATTTATTGAATTCAAGAAATCTATGCCGACAAGGAAATCTGGATGGTTGTCCGATTATTGGGAGATTAAAACATAATCTGCCCACATAGTTACTCGCACACACAAGGTTTCTCTCTATTTAGAGTTATCAAGATGTGCTTGAGTTATCTTGAATAACTCTTAAAAAAAAAAATAAAAATTTGAAAATTTGAAAATTGAATTGTAATTACAAAAAATTAATATGGCTTCTAAAATTAGGAAAGAACAAGCATACACTTTTATTGAGACCTTCAAACTCTTGATTGATGAGAATGATAAGCTCAAGGCTGAGAATGAAGCACTAAAATTAGAAGGCATTTCCTCGGCGCCGAAAGATCACCCTTCTCTTAAAACATTTATTGAAAAAAGCCCTCTGGTCAAACAGGTAAAAGATCTCAGAACGGAGATCAAAGAACTAAAAGAAAACCTCGCCCACACCGAAGATTGTTCTTGGGACTACTATACAGAACTTCTTGAACTCCGAAAACTAAAAGATGAAAATAAAAAACTATATGATAAAGTTAAATCTTTGGAATGGTCGCAAAACGTTCATATACACGAAAAAATAAAACTAAAAGAAGAAAATAAAACATTAAAAGAAGCCCTAAATAGAATCAGAAGGGACTTATCACCAGATCGTTAATCATTTATAACTCATACTGTATTTAGAAACAACATCATAATCAACTTCATCATAAATATTTTCTGTTTTTTCATTTGATAAATTACTCTTAATTTCACCAAATTGTATTTTTTTTAGTTTTAGAAACCTGTTAAAACTCATAGGTCCTGTTGTTTGAAAAACATATCTTATCTTCCAAGATTTGTAAATATCTATTTTATCTTTTATGACTATTTGTTCTTCAATATATTTAATGAAATTATATAAATCAATATTTCCTTTGTTTGAATAAATTATTTCCATATCAGTTTTTACTTGAGGATATTTAGGAGCATAGTAATATCTACAAACAGAAAACTTATCATAATTATATGATGACTTGAGCGGTAAAACATCTAAATCAACATACAGCCCTCCTTGATCATATAGAATCAAAAATCTCATAATATCAGCTCGCATAACAGGATATTTAACATTATTGTATAATTCAATAAATTCAGGATATTTATTAATCAGTTCATTACAAGAATCATTATCCCATAGTTTATATTCATAATTATTATTGCTGGCTATCAGTCTCCACTGATTCCTTGATTCAACAAATAAATCATTTGTTTCAATAGATTTACCATCCCTAAATAATCCATAAATTTGATGAATAATCATTTGATATAAGAATTATTTTTTTTTAAGAACAGTATTTCTTTAGTCGTATAATATTTAAAATTTTTAAATACTATATAAAATATGGCTCGATCTTTAAATTTAACTGATGAGGAAAAAGCCCGAAGACAAAAAATAGCTACCGAAAAATATCGTCAAAAGATGAGAGATTTATATGGTCAAGATTATTGGAAGATATATCAAAAAAATAGATATTATAAGACTGACCCTATTATTAGAGCTGAAGAAGCAAGGGTTAGATATGAAAACAGAAAACTACCAAAAGAAGAAAGAAAAAGATTTCATTTAAGCTTGATTGACAAGCCTGTATTTAAAGTGGAGCAGAAGAGAACTATTATTAGTTGGGATTAAGCAAAACAAAAATCAAAAGTAGTATCTCTTGATGGACCTTTAACAGCTGTTTGTATTGTTTGTCTTACTTGTTGCCTATGTTTCTCTTCTTCTAATTTAATCTTTTTTTCTTGTTTTCTTTTTTTTCTAACTATCTCATAATCTTCTAATGCCCTTTGAGATGCTTTCGCAGTTAATTCAAGTATGTCGTCTTTTGATATACTTGGTTGCGATATCCCCTGTTTGCTTATATGATTATTTGATGGAGCGGGTTGTTCTTTATTATCATCTTCAGCAAAAGAAACTTTCTTCTCCATAGCTTCTTTTTTAGCCTTAGCTTTAGCTCTACGATTAGCTAATGCTTTCTCTCTACCCTTTGCTAACCTTTCTCTTTGAGCTTCAGATATTTCCCTTTTAGGTTTCTTAACAGGCTTAACCTCTGGTAAGCTCTCTTTCTTTTTAACTTTATCAAAAATTTCATCTTGAGCTATAACTTCTTTTTCTTTAACTATTTCATCTAAAACTGGAGGTAAAGGTTCTTCAACTTCTTCTTCAAAATCATCAATACTTTCTTCAACTGAATTTTCTATTTGAGGCAATCGATCCATTTATATTTGTATATATTTTCTATAATTTGTAGGAATTTTTTACGAAAAGAATAAAAACCTTTAGTAGTATAAATGAGTGATAATATTCCTGAAGTTTTACCTGTCAAACCGCCTGATGATTTACCTAAAGAAAAACCTTTACATCCTAATCTTCCTAAGCCACCTACGCTCTTAACTATGATATCTCCTGTCAAAACAGGAAAGAGCACTATAATCAGTAATTTATTTCTTAATGAAAACTTTTATGGGCAAGATTATTTTGATGAAACACATATTTTGAGTAATACGATACATAATGATGTTACGAGTAGACATTTATTAAAGAGTTGTGAATGCTACGACCACTATGATGATAGTATTATTCAAGGTATAGTTGATAAACAAAAGAAATATGAAAAGAAAGACCAACCTGCTATTGCTGTCGCACTTGATGATTGCTTAGGATCAATACGTAGAGAAGCTGTTGTTAATCACCTTGCGAGCAGATTTAGGCACTATAA
>Ga0181393_1000994_pt1 | contig 10427 bp, 11 predicted proteins | sample 16SPOviralmetaG_FD_130122 | JGI IMG/M metagenome (GOLD analysis project Ga0181393, IMG submission 130122) | Marine viral communities from the oligotrophic San Pedro Time Series (SPOT) site, San Pedro Channel, CA, USA - 16 SPOT_SRF_2010-10-21 | ecosystem: Environmental > Aquatic > Marine > Strait...
GTAAAGATGATTAACACACCTTCTGATGCGATAGGCACAGAAGATTTAAATGGAACAACTGATGGAATATATTATTTTCAATTTCATACAGGTATAGCAGATAATCCAGCTAGTATTCCTGATGCCATCAAACAAGCTGTTAAATTAATTGCAAGTGATATGTATTATTTCAGAGAGGACCGCAAGAGAGCGTTTCCAATGGCTTCTGAGATATTACTACAACCTTATAAATGTTACCTATAGTATATGGCTTTTATTGCAAAAATAAAGGCAGGTGATTTTAACCAACGAATCCAGTTAAAGTCAGTATCTTCAACTCAAGATGGTTTTGGAGGGATTTCAGACTCTTATTCTGTTCAAGCAACAATTTGGGCTAATAAGAATGTTAAGACTCTTAGAGACATTGAAGAGAAGTTTGAAGGAAAAGAATTACAATCTTATGGTCGATTTGTTTATACCATAAGATACTCAAGTGAGACAAAAGGCATAAAAGCTAATTGGGTTATTGAGGAAGTAGAGAGTAGCGATAGATACGAAATATTAGGTTTCGTTATAGACCCTAGAAAAGAGTTCATTGAAGTTTTTGTAAAACAAGATTTACCAACAGCTTCACCAATATAGTTATGGCTAAAGCACAAGACAAAAAGAATCAATTTAAAATTGAAGTCCGTAATATACAAGACGTTCAACGTAGTTTGAAAGACCTTGGTAAGACGGCTAGAGAGTCTCGTACAGCTATAAACAAAGCGTTGAGACCTGCTGCTAATATGTTAGCTAGAGGTATTCAAAAGGCTTACAAAAAAGAGTTTAATAAAAACTCTGATTATAAAAGATTAAGTGGTAGAACACCAACTTTTAAAACAATTGGTATAATTACTGCTAGAAAGTCAAGAGAGCCAGGTTTATTTGTCGGTCCTATTGTTCGTAAAACTAGCCCTATTAGAGTTAAAGGTAAGAATAGTAGAAACTTAGCTGCGATGCAAATTAAAGGTAACGCAAAACAAGACCCTCGACCTGATGTATTTGATGCTACAGCTCGAAAAATGGAATCGCAAATATTTACCCAAGCTGAGAACGACTTAGATAAGTTAGTAGATAAATTGATTAAACAAGCAGGATTTTAGATGTTTGCAGTAATAGGAAAAGAAATAGTAACAAGATTACAAGCAACAGCAGATTTTACAGCAGCTAATGGTAATAACAAGGTTTTTCCAGTTATTATACCACAAGGTGTATCTTACCCTTGCTCTACGTTTGAAATAACAAATGTAACAAATTTTTTATCTAAAGGTAGTTCTCTTAACTCTTGTGATGTATCAATTCGCATTGCTTGTTTTGCAGACACTTATAACGCAACATATAATCAAGCCAAGGCAACCGTAGAAGCCTTAGACTTGTACGAGGTGACTTATACTGAAGATAGTGTAAGCTACACAGCGAAATTCAGATTTCTTGATTTAGACGATGACTATTTCAAGACTCCTGAGAAATTCTACAAAAACATAAATTTTAACTGTCTAATAATTAAAAATTAAATAAAAATGGCAATTCAAAACGCAACAAATGTAGTCATTCAAGTATCTACAGATGGCACAGAAGTTAACTTGCAAACACTAGCACATTGTACTTCAGCTAGTTTATCTCTTACTAGAGATTTAAGAGATTCAACAACAAAATCTTCAGCAGCTTGGTCTGAGTCTTTAGCAGGTTTAAAGTCTTGGGAATTAAGTGGAGATGGTTTCGTGGAGTTAGTAGATTCTATTACTGCCTACGATCCATACGATACTGCTTCAGGTACTCTAATGGGATATAAAAAATTATATGACTTATGGGCTGCAGGTACAGAAGTATATGTAAAGTTTGGTAAAGATGGTGCTGGAAATCACTATGAAGGAAAAGGTTTTATTTCAAGTTTATCTGCTGATGGTGGAGTTGAAGAAAACGCAACTTATTCAATTTCTATAACAGGTTCAGGTACTCTATCTGTAGGAAACTAATATTAATAATTAAATCCAATATATTATGGCAATACAAAATGCTTCGGATTTATTAATTTATAAGAAATCAGGTAGTTCTGATGTTGCTCAAGTAACAAATGTTTTTATTAAATCAGATGGTAATAGTCCATTAAATGCTACTGGTAATGTTAAAGTTACTGATTTAGTTGATGCTAGTGGTGCTAGTGTCGGTGACCAAACAGTAACAGTTGCCCCTAATACAGATTTAGGTTTAGCAAATGCTTTGAGAGATGCTATTAACGCTTTAGCAGGTTATTCTTGTTCAGCAGTAGCACCTAATGCTGGTGGTAGGTTGTTTACAGTAACTAATGCTTTTGCAGGTGATTTGTCAGAAGATAAAACTTTTAAAATGGTTGATGGAACTTCTCAAATAGAATCAGAAGTAATAGATTTAACTGTTACAACATCAGGTTCAACTGCTAATGCTTATGAACCTATAGCTTTTTCAACAAGTGCTAGTATATCTTTCACAAGAGATTTAAGAGATATTACAACTAAAGATAGTGATGCTTGGTCGGAACAATCTCCTGGTATGAAATCCTTTGAGATGTCTACTGATGCTTTACAAGATTACACTTCTGATTTAAATTTTCAACAATTTATTGACGATTTAGGTACTGGTAATAACATCACACTTAGATTCAAGCAAAGAACTACAGGTGGTTCAGACAAATATTATCAAGGTGATGCTATTGTATCTAGTGTTAGTGTAGATGCAGGTGTAGAAGATAATCTTACTTACTCTGTAACATTTACTGGAACAGCTAGTGTAACAACAGGAACTGATTAATTATAAATAAATAAAAAATGAAAAAGGTAGAATTAGGTGGTAAAAAAAGATGTATTAGATTTTCTTACTTATGTGTAAAAGATGTATGTAGAAAAACTAAATTAGGTCTTAATGAACTCCACAAGTTAGGCACGGAAATAGACCACGTTGGTATTTTAACATACTATGGTTTAAAACACGGAGCTAAACACCAAGGAGAAGAGTTTAAATATAAGTTACAAGATATTGAAGAATGGCTTGATAACGAAGATTTCTCTAAATTGAATGAAATATTTGAGGCTTTTCAACTCGACCAACCCGAACAAGAGGGAAACGTGTAGAGGGTGAAGATAACGAGGAAGAAGATGATGAAGAGGAATTTGATTGGGATAAACTCGAAAAAATAGGATTAGGAATGATGGGGTTATCTTATAGTGATTTATATGATTTAACCCCTCGTTCTTTTTCTAATGCTTCTAAAGGTTTCTTTGAACTAAGAAAAGAAGATATAAGAACTTCTTGGGAACAAACTAGGGTGATAGCTCACGTTACTGCATCACCACACTTAAAAAAGAAAATTAAGGCTCAAGAACTCTTACCTTTCCCTTGGGACAATGAAACTAAAAAGAAACGAGTTAAGATAGCTTCACCCGAAGAAATCAGAAAAGTCATAGAGTCTTATGAAAATAAGAAAATTACAAAAATAAATTAGTATGGGTGGTGTAAAAACTATATCTATTATTGTAGCTGCTAATATTAAGGGGCTAGAAAAAGGATTAAGTAAAGCAAGTGGGTCTCTTAGAAAGTTTGCATCTAATGCAGCTCGTACAGGTTCTCTTTTATCTTTTGGTGTTACTACACCTTTAGCTGCTTTAGGTAAACAAGCTTTTGACACATTTTCTACTTTTGAAAATGAAATTACTAAGGTCAAAACTATTACTGGAGCAACAGCTAGTGAGTTCCAAATGCTCACTGAAGAAGCAAAACGATTAGGTGCTACAACTCAATTTACTGCACAACAAGTAGCAGAACTTCAGTTAATATTAGGTCGTAAAGGTTTTGATTCGACTGCTATAAAAAATATGGAGCAATCCATATTAGATTTAGCTTTAGCAACAGGTGAAGATTTATCTTTGGCTGCTGAAACAGTGTCAGCATCAATAAATGCTTTTGGATTAGAGGCAGGTCACGCAGGGTCAATAGCAAATACTTTAGCAAGTGCATCAGCCAACTCAAGCGTACAATTAAGTACATTCGCAACAGCCTTTGGTCACGCAGGTACGGCAGCTAAATCTGTTGGTGTAGACTTCAATGAGTTATCTGCTATGATGGGTGTCTTAATGGATAATGGTATTAAGGCTTCTAAGGCAGGTACAGGACTTCGTAAAATATTTATTGAGTTAGCACAAAGAGGTAAGAGTCTTACTGAGGGTCTTGATGAAATGGCTCAAGGTAATGTTAGTATAATAGATACCTCAGACGCTGTAGGTAAAACTGCAGCAGCCCAACTAAAGATACTTTTAGATAATAGAAATGCTACTAAAGAATTAGCACACGAGTATAAAACCAATACAGGTCGTTTGAAAGAGATGTCAAAGGAAATGGGTGGTACTACCTTTGCTAAAGTAAAGAAAATGCAATCTGCTATAGAGGGACTAAAACTAGAATTTGGTGCTTTACTCGCAGATATGTTACTTCCTTTTATAAAAAATATAACTGAATTAGCTAATAAATTCACAAACCTTGACGATAATACAAAACGAATGATACTTACATTTGCAGGTATAGCAGCAGCTATTGGTCCTGCACTTTTAGGTATTGGAGCATTACTTTCTTTAGTATCACCTTTAGGATTAGCTATTACTGGTGTCGCAGCAACTATAGGTGCATTAACTGTAGCTACAAGTGATAATAGAACTGAAATAGAAAAAGAGCAAGAAGCTATGAATGTCTTAGCAACAAGAATTATGTCTGCTAAGGAAGGTACTGAAAAAAGATTAGAATTAATACGAAAAATTCAAAAAGATTATCCTAACTTTTTATCAAATTTAGATGCTGAAAAAGTTACTAATGAAGATATAAAGAAGGCTTTAGATGGTGCAAATAAATCTTTCTTTAAAAAAATAAAATTACAATTAGCAGAAGAAGAAGTTGCTGCTGCCCTAACAAAACAAAAAGAAGCACAAGAAGTCTTAAATAAAAATGAAGAAACTGCTACAAAAAAATTATTAAAATTAAAAGAAAAATATAATATTGCTATAGATGAAGAGCAAACTATTTCTGAAAATTTAATTAATTTAAGAAATGATTTAAAAACAAGTGTAATAACAACTCCTGGTGGTAGTATGACTGGTGGTTCGTCAGGTTTTAGAGAAGTTACAAAATTAACAGATGCTTTTGGTAAACAAATAGAAGTTTCTAATGACCTTGACCAGGAATTAAATAAAATAATTAAAAGTTTAAAATTAGCTGAAAATAATTTTGATACTGCATCTTCTGATGTACATAAATTAGAAAAATCATTTGAGGATTTAGATAATACTATATCAAATACAGGCACAATAGAAATTCCTAGTCCTAGTGAAGACCCTGCTGTCAAAAAACCTTGGTGGGAAAACTTATTTGGAGATGAATTTTCCGCAAAGCTAAAAGATGGTCTTAAAAAGATAAAAGGTTTTTTTCAAACTTTAGATGAAAATGGTCGTACAGCTGGTGAAAATTTACAATTACTTTTTACTGATGCGTTTGGTGCTTTAGGTGCTATATTTGATGCACAACTAGTAAAGCAAGAACAAGCAGACCAAGAGAGATATGATAGAGAAATAGCAAGATTAGAAGGTAGTTCTGAGTTTGCTCAAATGACTGAAGAAGAAAAACAAGCTGCTATTACAAAGATAGAAGAAGATTCTTTTAAAAAGACAAAAAAAATAAAGCAGAAACAAGCAAAACTAGAGAAGGCTCAAGCAATATTTGGTGCTATAGTAAATACATTAGCTTCTATAACTAAAGCTTTACCAAATATACCTCTAGCAAAAATAGTTGGTGCTTTTGGTTTTGCTCAAGTAGCTGCAATAAGTTCAACACCAATACCTGCGTTTGCCGATGGTGGTATCGTATCAGGACCAACGATAGGTATGATGGGTGAATATCAAGGGGCAAGAACAAACCCTGAAGTTATAGCACCATTAGATAAACTTAAATCTATGATGGGTAGTGTAAATGTAAATGTAAATGTTACAGGTCATTTAGACGCAGAAGGAATACAAATAGCAACAGTAAGAGGTAATAAGATTGCAGCTAGAAAAGGAAGCGAAACTCTTATGCCTTTTGTACAAAGAGGTAGTTTTTAAGATAAATAAAAAAGGTATATGGCTTTAAGGTTTAAAAGTGAATTTAGAAATATTAGTAAATCTTTATATAAGATAGAAATTTACGATAGTACTTTTTCAGGAACAGAAACTGAATTTACTGTAAGGGGAGATGGTTTTAAACTTTCATTTAGTGGTGGTCAAGAGACTTGGGATTTAATAAAACCTTCTACATTAAGTTTTACAATAAATGTAGATAATAATACATTAAAAACTTTTATATCTGATTTAACTGATTCTGACGAAACTAGATTTACAGTAAAGGTTTTTTTAGATGATTTTAAGTCGGCAGGGCAAACACCTCCGTATTTACCTGATGGTAGTGGGTATGAATTATATTGGTTAGGCTATATAGAAAAAAGATTAATAACTATTGATGACACTTCTTATCCATTTGATTTCAATGTAGTTTGTTTAGATGGTATAGAAAGATTAAAAACACTAGATTATAAAGCTTCAGCTACTAGCCCTTATGAAGATTTAGTCACTGTTAATACACACATATCAAGAATACTTGGTAAAATTGATGTTGGTAATCATTTTGCTGCAACAGATGATATGTTTGGTACTCATATTAAGTGGTACGCAGTTAACTCTAATCATAGTGATTCAGTAGGAGTTTTTGCTAACACTAAACTTCATAGTTCAGCTTTTAACACATTTAATCAACAAAATGGGGTAGTTTTTACATCATTTTATGATGTGTTAAAAACAATATGTCAATTATTTCAATGTAGATTTATATTAAGTAAAGGTAAGTTTTACTTTACACATTTTTTAAAATATGAAAATGTTTTAAACACATCCTATAATATGTATAGGAAGAATGGAAATATATCTACAACTACTACTTCTAGTATTGCTGCTAATCAAATCGTTGGAGAACTTGCTAATGTTTCTATCTCTAATCCTAATGAAGGTGTCAGAAAACAAGGGTTTTTTCAAAGAACAAAAACATTTGGCGGTAAGTTAAGTTCTGTTAAAATTAAATTTAACGGATCGGGTGATTCAGGTGAAACAGATGATTTTACTGGTGACTTATATCCTTTAAATTATTTTCCTGCTTGGGAATATGAAAACTCAAATTGGATTCCATACGGACAAAGTTTAGAAGGACCAAGTCTATTAGGGTTTTTTGAAGCAACTCAACAAATAACATTTAGGATTCACTATAATTTTACAATTCGTGTTTCAAGAGTTGCAAATGCAACTGCAAGTGGTCCTGCTACTATATCTCCATTTACAAACAATGCTTTTTTAGGTAGGGTTGTTATACCATTTTGGTTAAAAGTACCAGTAAATTCAGGTAGTTCAACCAATAATGCCTTTTGGGAAACAGAAACTATTACAGGAACAAATAGTCCAGACCCAATACCTTCACCTTGGGTCGGAGCAAGTTGGGTTACAAGTAACCAAAACACAAGTTTAAACAATGCTCAAGTATTTAAAACACCTGTAATACAAATATTAGAAAATGTTAACACTCAATCTCCTGCTTCATCTCAAGAATTTTCATTTAATACAATGGTTCAAACAGGGGATTGCCCTGTTACAGAGGCTAGTGGTGTTCACTTATATAATGATTATGATGGTGATTGGGGTTCTGCTTACACTACCAACAACCTAAGTGGTTCTGATAATAATTGGTTTGCTGTAGAAAGTTTAGACGGAAATACTATTTATCGTGCTGACCAATTTTCAGGTTATCACGTTGAACTAGTTTACCAAAATATAGAACTTTATGCGTATCAAGATAATGAGCCTTTTGCAGGTTCAGTTATTGATTCTTATGTAGATAATAACGAAGAAAATGACACAAATGACGAAAAATTAGTTATAGATAAAATAACTTTTAACGATGGTCCAAATGCTATTCCTGAAAAAGTTATTTGGGTTAATGATGGCTCTAACTACATACAATCTTCACTTTGGAAATTAAATGGTACTGGTAGTGGTTATAAGATACATAAGTTAATAACTGATTTAATTTTAAAATTTAATTACCTACCAAAACAAGTATTAGACGCTACAATTTTAACCCCTTTCAGTAATACAATAAGTCGAGTAAACCCAACAGTTTCCTTTGGTAGGTGGTTTAATGATATTGATGGTACTCCTGTTGTTGATGAGGTATATTGTTTTAATAGGTTAGAATTTAATGCAAACTTAGATCAATATGTTTTTAGTGGTATTAGAACAGCTCCTATAACTGAACCAACAATAGTAACAGAAGATAACCCCCAAAACCCAGACCCTGGTGGAGGTTATGAAGGTTCTGGTTTTGTCGATAATAGTGGGAATGACACAGTTATTGATTTAATTATTAATGATGCTATTGGTAATATAAATGAATATATTTTACCTAGTGGTATTGTAAAAACAAATATAGCCGTAACAGGTTCAGATGGAACAGGAGGAATAGATGTTGATATAGCTGATAATACAGAAATACTTTTAATGGCTTCTGACCCTACAAGAAGAATTAAAAAACTAAAAATAAATGGAAATATAAATAAAGGTGATACAAGCATAACAGTAGATGGTTTTACACCTGAATATGTTTACGAAACTGGGGCTAAGATAATTGTTTCAAGAGTATCACTTATGGGTTCAGGTGGTAGTGGTACACCAGGAGGCTCAAATACAGAAGTTCAATTTAATGATAATGGATCTTTTGGTGGTACTGACTTAATAAAAGTTACAGGTACAAACGAGTTAACTATAGGAGGTACTAATTCAAATGTTTTATTTAATTCAGGTGCTGATTTAATTTTAGGTGCTGATACACCTGGAGGTACTAGCTCAACAATACAATATTTAGATAGTGGTAGTACAGCAAGAGTTATGTTAGGAGCTTATGCTACTGATGTAGTAGTATTATCAAATAGAGCAGCAAACGGAGAAGTACAAATTAGAGCTAACACATCATCAGCAGGTGGTGGAGGTGAGCTAACTATAGCAACCTTCAAAGATACATCTGTTGACTTTTTATCAGATGCTGAGTTAAGAGGTACTAATATTGGTAATATATTTGATTTAGCAGCTTACTTAACTGCTGTAGATTTTGTTATGAGTTCAGACAGTGGTAAAGCGGGTTATAGTCGGTCAAATGGTGGTGGTGTTAGAGTAGACTTATCTAGTGCATCTTTATTTGCTACTTTTCAAATACCTATAGGTTATGAAGCAACACACGTTAAAGTTTATGGAAGTTCATCCTCATCAACTTTTGACGTTTATGCCTGTGATGTGGCTAACAATAACAATACAGCCGTAACAAGTAGCCCATCAGTAAACACAAATCAAGCTTTATCATCGAATCAATCAGGAGTTGCTGGTAAATATTTAAGTATTAAATTTACACCAGGCTCAACATCAAGAGATGTATACGGAGCAAAAATAACATTAGCAAGAGTATAATAAGGGAGGTTGATTGTAGTGTATCTTTTCGCTACCTTTTCGATACGCTACTTTCACTCCCTTTACATAAAAATAAAAAAACAAAATAATGCAAGTCACAATAGGAATAATAGAATTAGTAATATCGCTTATTGTATTACTATGTACTGGTGTAGGTGTTTGGACTAATCTTCAAACTAAAGTAACTAAACTTTCTTCTAGGGTATATCACTTAGAGCAATCTGATAACGAATTAAAGACTATCTTAGCAGATATATCGACTAAGTTACACAAAATAGAATTATTGTTAGCTGCTAATCAAATCAAAGAGAAATGAGATTAAGTAAAAACTTTGTGTTATCAGAGATTACTCGAAGTAACACAGCCAAAAGACTTGGAATAGATAATGAACCGACAAAAAAAGACTTGGAGAACTTGCAAAGGATTGTTACAAATCTTTTACAGCCTCTTCGTAACCACCTTGGTCCTATCAGGATTAGTAGTGGTTATCGTTCCAAAGAGCTTAATCGTGCAATTGGTGGGTCTAATAAGTCGCAACACAGCAAAGGCGAAGCACTTGATATACAATTTTGGAAGGAAGGTCAAATGTGTAATAAAGAAGTTTACGACTGGATTATAGATAATGCTGTTGAATTTGACCAAATGATAAATGAATTTGATTTTGCTTGGATTCACATCTCCCTTAAAAAATGTAAAAACAGGCGAGAAGTTTTAGAGGCTTACAAAGATAAAGATGGAGATACTAAGTACAGATACGCACCTGATATAATTACATTATGATAAAGAATATTCTTAAAAGTTTAGTAGGACAAGCTTCTACTATAATAGACGATGTAGTAACAACTGATGAAGAAC
>Ga0181393_1001000_pt1 | contig 10382 bp, 11 predicted proteins | sample 16SPOviralmetaG_FD_130122 | JGI IMG/M metagenome (GOLD analysis project Ga0181393, IMG submission 130122) | Marine viral communities from the oligotrophic San Pedro Time Series (SPOT) site, San Pedro Channel, CA, USA - 16 SPOT_SRF_2010-10-21 | ecosystem: Environmental > Aquatic > Marine > Strait...
TGGATAAGTGGTACAGGCAGTTACCAGAGGGTTTTAAGAACCAGTTAGATATTAAGGCTGACAAGATTGCCCTTCATGGGGCTAAAGACAGCTATGCAGTTTGCAGAGTAAGTAGAAGAGAAAGCCCAGAAAGTTTGCAGGGGTTTCATTCAGAGAACATGCTTTTTATTTGTGAAGAGGCCTCTGGTATTCCAGACATAATATTTCAGGTTGCCGAGGGTAGTTTATCTACTGAGGGTGCCAAGGTTGTTATGTGTGGTAATCCTACCAGATCTGATGGTTATTTTTATGAGGCCTTTCATGGGATGAAACACAGGTGGTTTACTATGAAGGTAAGCTGTCTGGAAAGTGAGTTTGTCTCCGAGCAGTTTTTGGAAGATATGAAGTCTAAGTATTCCGAGGATAGTAATATCTGGAGGGTCAGGGTTGCAGGTGAATTTCCAACTCAGTCGGATGACGTATTACTTCCGATACACTTAATTGAATCGGCGGTGACTAGGGATGTTGAGGCCTCCCCAAGTACCCCAGTGGTTTGGGGTGTTGACGTTGCCAGATATGGATCTGATAGATCTGCTGTAGCCAAGAGAAGGGGTCAGGAGTTACTGGAGCCTATAAAGACTTATTCTGGCAAGGATATTATGGAAATGGCAGGTATTATTCTCACCGAGTATGAGGCGGTGCGGTATTCTGACAGGCCAGAGGCTATTTACATTGATGCTATTGGTATTGGTGCAGGATTGGCTGACAGGTTAAAGGAATTGGATTTACCTGCGGTATCTATTGCGGTTTCTGAAAGTGCCAGTTTAAGGGATAAATTTGGCAGGTTAAGAGATGAGTTGTTCTGGAATGCAAGGGAATGGTTTGAAGGAAGGGATGTAAAAATTCCTCAGGATGATGCCTTGATACAGGAGTTAACCAGTATTCGGTATAAATACTTATCTACTGGGAAATTAAAGATTGAGAGTAAGGATGAAATGAAACGCAGGGGTCAGAGATCTCCTGACGTTGCGGATAGTTTTGTTTTGACATTTGCTGATCAGGGAGCCTTGGCATCTGGGTCATATGGCAGGTGGAATAGCAGGAAGGTATTTAAGCCTAATACATCATGGATTATTTAGATGAACAAAGATTACAGACTAAAGAATGCAGGTGTATCTGGTTATAACAAGGCTAAGAGGACACCCAATCATCCTACAAAGAGCCATATAGTTGTAGCCAAGGATGGCGATAGAATTAAGACAATCAGGTTTGGTCAGCAGGGTGTAACTGGTGACAAGAAAATGACGAAAAGGGCTAAGTCTTTTAAGGCCAGACATAGGAAGAATATAAACAATAAATTATCTGGTGCTTACTGGAGTAATAAGGTGAAATGGTAATGCAAAAAAATAATGTTAATGCACCATTTTTTGCCCCAAATTTATCGACTAGTTTATTTCAAGAATATCCGAGTGTATTTCAAGACAAGACATTTGGAATGTTTAACAGGGCGGTTACACAGCCATTTATAGATGCATTTGATTTACTGGGTAGGACTTATGAAACTGGCAAAAGAGGTGTAGCCACTGGAGTTGGGTCATTATCGGATAATCCCAGATTAACCAGAGACATTTATGGGTTAATGACCGCAGGTGAGATGGTTGCAGGGGCAAGCCCCTATATTTCTGGTTTAGGTATTAGTGCAAAGGCACCAAAAAATCCTAATCAGATTACGCAAAGGGATCTTGATTTAGTAGTAGATTTACCGACTGTAGGCAGTAAGGATTTTCCTGTAGATCAATTGGTTGGAAAAAGAATAACACCTTTTCCTGCTGATTTGATGAAGGGCGGTAGTTTTTATAAGGGCATTGATGATGCACCTATAGAACCAGTACCTTTGCAGGGTGGATCTGATTATCCATTAATGAAAAGTAGTGTTGACAAAGGTTTGGCATTTGCAAATCTGGGTAAGGGTCAGGCAACACAACAAACATCTAGAGGGGCTGATTATGCTGTAGTTACAGCTATGAACCCTCAAACAGCAGGTAAATTACCTTCTCAGGTATCAAATAAAAATATGAGAAGGATATTAGGCCTTCAAACAAGGTCTTTTATTGATAAAGGTGACATTAGGCCAGAAGATGTAGTTAAATTAGATAATTTGATTAGATCTATTGGACAAACCAAAAAAGGTGCAGAAAAATTACAAGATTTTGTAGGTTTTCAGTCTCCTGATCTAATAAAATATTTAGATAGTTTAGATTTTGAAACTGCAAATAATTTTGCACAGGCATTGAATACAAGAAGAGCAAGAGATCTTGGAACACCGAATATTAACAGGATTATACAGCAAACCATAAATCCTGCCGAGGCAGGTACTAATCCTATGGATAGTTTAATATTATTGGAGTTGCAGAAGGGTGCAAATCCTGTAAAAACTGTCGATATTGGCGGTGTACCGCATTTAAGTTATGATTATGCTGTTTTAGGTAGGCCAGTGGCAAAATTTGATGTGCCAGTACCTGCTACGACAATTTTTCCTGATTTTTTTACAGCAAGAAGGGCAAAAGGGTCACCAGAAAGATCTGATGCAAGAGCATTTACAATGTCTAATGTTACACAGGACATTACACCAGAAATTGCCAAGGGTATGGCAACTAAAAAAATTGGAAATATAAATTCTGCTCGACATGCACAATTATTGACAGACACAGTAAATTCAAATTGGAGATCGACTTTAACACCAGTTAATCAAGGCGGATTAAAGCCAATAGATATAGTTGATGGCATAGAGGACAATATGTTGTCTGAGAGTTTAAGCAAGTACAGCCTTAAAGAGATTCAACAGGGTGCAAAAGATGGATCACTAGTGTTCTATGGCCTTGGTGATGCTAAAACCAACGGCAAAGTATATTTTGGACTTAAAAAGAATACTGACTATGAGGCAGACTATGGATTTAGTCATCCAGAGTTAACAAAAAACGAAACGTCTATTGTCGGTGTAATGAACAATGAATTTGGTTATGCCTCAAAGGGTGTATCGGTTCCTAGTTCTGTCTTGAAAGGGATTGAAAATGGTGCTACAGTCCTAGATGCATATGCCGTACCTTCTAAGGCAAACCCAACAGGTTTTTTACCAAACTATTATGCAGAATTTGGTTTTAAACAACTTGGAAAAGTCAAATTTGATCCTAAATATGTAAAGGAGCCAGAATTTGGCGGTAGTGAGCAAAAGTATCGGAAGTTACTGGCACAATGGCGAGTTGCAGGTTGGGATGAAAATTTAGGTTTTCCTGATCTGGTAATTATGAAATGGCAGGGTGTAAATGCAAACAGAAGAAATGCTACACGAAGATTTCTCGAAGAAGGTTCTCAAGGTTTTAGGAATAGAATTACTAGACGAACTGTCGGAACAGCAAGAAATCTCTCTGGACAATCAACTACAGGATCTGTTGGAAGAAAACAACAATCAGGTGGACAAGGTAACACCAGAATCAATCAAGGGCAGGTACAAACTGGTAACAGAACACCTATATCCGAAGGATTTCGTAGAAACATCCAATCGCTTACAGGGGCAAACCCAGAACAACTGAGGGCTTACGGCCTTCTGACCTAATGTTAAATGTCAAAACCAGACTTGGTTGGGATAAGGCCAAGGGTATCACTGTTATTGCTGACCAGGATATTAAGCAAGGTGATTACGTTACTGTATTTGACCCAGACTATGACTTAATTTTTGAAAAAACATATATTGACCATATGCCAGAGGCACAGAAACATTATGTGCAGAATATGACATATGAATATGAATTTGGTGTTGGGTATAGATATATCCTGCCTTTTGGACATGAACCATTTATGAACCATGATCCAAAGCCAAATGTGGATGAATATGGTAGGGCATCAAGGCCTATAAAAAGTGGAGAAGAATTAACCTGTGATTATGTACTTATGGACAGCAGATGTGTGGTGGGGTCTGAACCTTGGCTAATTTAGTTTGTAACCTACCTGCAACACAGGTTTATGTAAGAAGAGAATATTTAAGAGATCATGAAGATGGTCATGGTGAGTTTGTAAAAGGTGTCTGGGTGTCAGCTAAATCTCTGGCAGGAAGAGCATTTTACTTTGAGACATATTTACCAGAATATGGGGCATTGTTTGACAAGCTACCTATCTCGGCATTTGTGACAGAACCAAAAACACCAGATCCAGATTTGGACTTGCCGAACTTACAGTTTTGGAATTGTATGGATTATGGAGTTATTGCCATACATAAGCAATTTATTGGGTCTATGGATGTTGAGGTATACACCAGAAACAATGGATTAATGAGGGGTTACTATGTAGCCACTCTGGATAATTATCATATCAATTCAGATGAGGTTGACTGGTCTACAAGTGAACAGCCATCCGAACATAAAAGTCATAATTTGATTGAATTAGAAAATGGTCAATTTGGCCTGTATCCAAATAATAGAATGAGATTGTACGATAATTCACTAACACCGCAGGAACCCAAACAACCAGATTTTAAAGTATCTACAGAATATTATCAGGTTGAAAATGGAAATGACTGGGGCAGGCTTGGTGACACTGACGAGTATTTCTGGGAAACACCAGAAGAAAAGAAAAAGAAAAAATAATGTTTGTAATTAAGACCTATCGTAGGCCTGTCAAAGAAGTGCCAATTTTAGAAATGAAATTGTGTGATGGCTGTGTAACACCGAAAATGTGCAGGAAGTCATCTGATTGTGAAGTCAGGTCTGATCTGGAAAAAGAAAAAAATTTTATTATAGAGAAGATACATGGCAGTAAAAAAGAAAAAATCATCAGCAAAAAAAACAAAAGCAATACCGACAAACCCAAAGTTATACGCACAGGTAAAGGCAGAGGCTAAGAGAAAGTTCGATATTTTTCCAAGTGCTTACAGTAGTGGGTACATAGTTCGTATGTATAAGAAAAAGGGCGGTAAATATAGAACTGGTACTGCATAATGGCAAAGCCAAAAAGTGGTTTAACCAAGTGGTTTAAGAAAGAAAAATGGGTCGATATCTCAGCCCCTAAAAAGGGTGGTGGTTTTGAGAAGTGTGGCAGGAAAAAAGCCAAGGATAGTAAAAGAGGTTATCCAAAATGTGTGCCGACTGCCAAAGCCAAAACAATGTCAAAGTCACAGATTAAATCGGCTGTTACCAGAAAAAGAGCCAATCCCAAGGGTAAGGTCAAGACAATTTTGAAAAAGGGTAAGTAATGCCAAAAATGGAACAGGATGAATTAAGATCTATTATTAGGTCTGAAATTCAACAGGCACAAAACTACTTTGAAACCGAGTATTCATCAGACAGAATGAAGGCTATTGATTATTACCTTGGTGAGCCATTGGGTAATGAACGAGAAGGTTTTAGTAGTGTAGTTAGCCATGATTTTGCAGATGTAGTTGAGACATTAATGCCTTCATTGATGCGTATATTTACATCGTCAGATAAGTATGTCAGATATGCCCCTAGAACCGCAGAGGATCAAGAAAAAGCAGATCAGCTAAGTGACTACGTTAATTATATAATTAACAATGACAATGATGGTTACAGAATTATACACACCTTCATTAAGGATAGTCTTTTATTTAAACTTGGTGTTGTGAAGTTTGGTTGGGATGAAAGTTATGTGGTTGAAGAAGCCGAGTATGATGGCATTCTGGAAGAAGAACTGGTTGCCCTGCTTACAAATCCAGATATTGACGTTGTATCGCAAACTGAAAATACAGAAACATTAATTAATGATGATGGTGTAGAAACAGAAGTAACCAGAAGTTACAATATGAAGGTTAGGATTAGAAAAAAATCTGGCCGAGTAAAAATTGAAAATGTACCACCAGAAGAATTTATTTTTAATAAAAATGCCAAGAGTTTAGATGATTGTCATTTCATTTGTCACAGAACGCAAATGAGTGTGTCTGACTTGGTATCTATGGGATACGATGAAGAATTGATTGAGCAGTATGCAGGTGATGTATATGGCGGTCAGGAAAGAGAAGAAAAGCAAAGACGATTTGAAGATCTGGAAGGTGGTACATATTTAGAGCCAGAAGATGACAGCCAGAAATTAGTTATTGTAAATCAGATAACTATGAAGGTTGATCAGGATGGAGATGGTATTGCAGAACTAAGGCAGATATTGGCCATAGGTGATAATGCTGAAGAAATTCTCGAAAATGAAATATGTGACTATATTCCCTTTGCCTGTGTATCTCCAATATTAATGCCACATAGATTAGTTGGCAGATCTATATTTGATGCTACTGAAGATTTACAAACTATTAAGACAACCCTAATGAGGCAGTACCTAGATAGTACCTATCACTCAGTATTACCAAGGTTAATTGTTCAAGAAGGACAAGCCAATTTAGATGATGTTTTGGATGGTACAGCAGGCGGAATTATAAGGGTCAGAAATGCAGGTGCCATACAACCTTTGCAGGCACAAGGTGTAGGAAGAGAAATACAGCCTCTTATGCAATATCTTGATGAGGTTAAGGCCGATAGAACTGGTGTTAGCAGGCAAACGCAAGGCCTAGATCCATCAGTATTACAATCAACCACAGCCAGTGCGGTACAAGCTACTGTAAAGGGATCACAGGCCAAAGTTGAATCTTATGCCAGAACAATTGCCGAAACAGGCATGAAAGATTTATTTAAAGGCATATTGCACATAATCACAAACTATCAGCAACAGCCAAGAATTGTCAGGCTTAGAAATAAGTTTGTACCGATAGATCCTCAGGAGGGGTCATCAGGCTACGACATAGTTGTTAATGTAGGATTAGGAACAGCCAATGAAGAACAAAAAGTCGCTATTCTCCAAGGGATTGCAAGCAAGCAAGAAGTTATTATGCAGACTTTGGGAGTTGATAACCCACTGGTGGACTTGGGTAAGTATGCCAACACTCTTAGGCAAATGGTGGATGTACTTGGTTTCAAAGATGCAGACCAGTTTTTCAACCCTCCACAAGTGGTACAGCAAAAAATTCAAGAACAACAGCAAAGACAACAACCTAACCAAGAAGATCCAGAAATTAGAAAAGTACAAGCTGAAATCGAAGCCGAAAAAATCAAAATCGAGGCAAAAATCGAGTTAGATCGTATGAAGGCAAATGCAGAAATTCAGTTAAGAAAAGAAAAAGCTATGGCTGATTTAGAAATTAGAAAACAGGAGTTGGCTCTTGAGGCAGAACTTAGGGTTGCGAAAGCAGTTACAGACAGCAACATCTCAACAAACCTTCCAAGGCAATAGAAATTATTTTGGTGATATTTTATATCTTCTGACAATGTCAGAGTTTCATCATCATTGGAAAATGCATCAGGTCAAGAGGGTCTTTGTTCCTCCAACGTATCATGGTCAATATAGGATCTGGTACAATAATAGTGACCCTTTTGGCTTTTGTTTATGGGCATGGGTTAGTGATGAAATCTTAGAAAAACTTCTTAATGAAGAGTATAGATTGCAGGCTAACGATTGGCAGTCAGGTAAGAATTTATATCTGGCAGAGTTTGTGGCTCCATTTGGAAACACAAGACAGATAGTCCGCAATATGAGGAAATTTGTTAAAGAAAATTTTGGTGAAAACGTAAAAGGGCATTGGTATAGATCCGCAAAGAAAAGAGTTGGATCGGCCATGTCAGGCAAGAAAGTAGCATAGGAGAAGTCATGGGCGAAAGTAGTTCAGACAACGATAATTCTGGTGGCGATGAGGCAATGGAAGTCTCACAAAGATCTGAGGTAACTCAAGATTATAGTAGCAGTCCAAATCAAGGCGGTTATGCAAGTGATGATGCAAGAGATAATTATGTTGCACAACAAACAGCTTTGGCAAATGCAGTAGCATCAGGTCAAAGTATCAATGATGTTGGAAGTGGCGGTGGTTTAAGTGCCTTTGGCGGTCAGGGTGGTGGAATGTCTACACAGGCAACCGCAGGTGATCAGTCTATACTTGGAGATATGGCAGGCGGTAGTTTAAGAGAAATAGATCCTATAACTGGCCAGACAACAACTTATTCACCAACTCAGGTACCAAACCTAGAATTAATGAATGAAGTGCCATATGACATATTTGGTATGCAAAATCGTGTTAATAAAATTTTAGAAGATAGAGATGCACAAGGATTATATACACAAGTTACAAGAGATGAATTAGGTAATGTTACTGGTGCGTTTAATGATGCTCCATTGTTTGGCTTAAACTTTTTACCAGATGTCAGAACTTATACTGGTCTAGATCAAAATCCATATAATTTAGATAGGGATATGGGTGACGATAATAACAACATGACAGTGCCAACATCTACAAACCCAATTACAGGTAAAGAGCAATGTCCAGATGGGTATGTATTTGATAGTGATCTACAGGCTTGTAGATTAAAGACAAAGTCTGACGATGCTGTAGGTACACCGAAAAATCCACCAGATATGAATGCACCTGCGTTTACCAGAAATTATTCATTGCTTAACACAGCACCAAGCAATTTACCAAAAGGGTTTGATTACAATCAGGCCAATCAGAACTTTATGAGCAGGTTTGCAACAAGACCTTCTATATACAAAAAACCACCAACACTTCTTGGTTATACACCATTTGGGAGTAGTTAATGTCAAAGGAAGGTAAACTCAGGGATCAAATAGATAAGGGTAGTAAAGTTGATGTAATAATCAAAAACCCAATCTTTGTTGAGATGTTTGAAAATTTAGAAGAGCAATTTCTGTCGGCATGGAAAATGTCAGCAATGAAGGATAGTGAAGAAAGAGAAAGAATTTACTATCTATACCAATCTTTACAGGCACTCAGGGATGCAATGAGCAATATGAGTGGTAATGGAAGATTAGCACAAAACCAATTGGATGAACTGATTGGTAAAAAAACAATCTATAATTAGGGGTAATTATGAGTGAAGAGAATAAATCACTGGATTTTAATTCAGCAGTACAAGAAATGTTATTACCATTGGAAACCGAAAATAAGGTAACTCCTACAAATGGTGAAACCGAGCCTGTAGAAGAGGCTCAAGTGTCAGAGGTAGAAGAGCAAGAGGAAGCCCTTGATGAAAGTCAAGAGGTAGAAACCTATGAAGGCGATGAAACTGAAGATGCAACTTTTGACGAAGGTGATGCGGAAGAAGTCGAGGAAGAGGCTCCTTCTCTCTACAAAATCAAGGTTGATGGTGTAGAAGAAGAGGTAACCCTTGATCAGGCTTTGCAAGGTCACATGAGGGAAAAGAAATTTCATAAAGAGTTAAACAGATTGCAGGATGATCGTAGATCGTTTGAGTCAGAAAAGTCTGAAACGAAACAACTGCAAGACAAGTTTAAACAGGGCTTAATGGAGATTGAAAAACAAATTCAAGTCCAAGAGCCTAATTGGGATGAACTGCGTAGAACAAGATCTCAAGAAGAATTTAATGCAATCTATACTGATTGGTCTATCAGGCAGGATCAGAGGAAAAAAGTTCAAGCAGAGATCGACCAGATCACGAAACGAGAAAGCGAAGAAAACGTAATCAAGTTTCAACAGCATATGAAAAATGAATTTGATAATATGTTGTCAAAAATTCCAGAATGGAAAAGTGATAAGGTCATGAATAATGAGAGAAAAGAAGTCGTTGATTATGCTAAATCTGTCATTGGTTACTCAGATGATGAAATAGCGAATGCTGTTGATCATAGGGCAATTGTAACATTAAGGAAGGCAATGAAGTACGACAATCTCATGAAGAAAAAACCTAACTTAGTCAAGAAGGTTAAACAGGCACCAAAAATGGTGAAAGCAGGAACTCCAAGAACAAAGTCGGAAATTATCTCAGGCCAGAACAAAGCGGTTAAGGATAAATTTCTTAACAACAGTAGTATTGATAATGCTGTTGAATATCTTTTAAACAAAAAATAGCCTAAAGGAGTAATTTAAAATGGCTCAATTTACAACCACTAATGCTGTAGGAATAAAGGAAGATCTAAGTGATGTTATCTATCGTCTAGATACAACTGAAACACCTTTTTTCTCAACAGCGAAAAAAACAACTGTCAGTTCAACATTAACTGAATGGCAGGTTCAAGAGTTAGCAAGTGCAGGTCAAAATTCTGTAAACGAGGGTGCAGATGCCAGTTTTGCCACACCTACCGCTACGACCAGACTTACGAATAATACTCAAATATCAGTCAAAGATTTCAATATCTCTGGAACCCTCGAGGCCGTAGACAAGGCAGGTCGAGATAAAGAGGTGGCCTACCAGAAAGTCTTAAAAGGACTTGAATTAAGACGAGATGTAGAAAAAATTGTATCTGATCTTAATGTGGCAAAGTCAAACAGTGATCCAAGAAAATCAGCTACATTCATTACATTTGTAACAAATGGAGATGCTACA
>Ga0181393_1001003_pt1 | contig 10356 bp, 16 predicted proteins | sample 16SPOviralmetaG_FD_130122 | JGI IMG/M metagenome (GOLD analysis project Ga0181393, IMG submission 130122) | Marine viral communities from the oligotrophic San Pedro Time Series (SPOT) site, San Pedro Channel, CA, USA - 16 SPOT_SRF_2010-10-21 | ecosystem: Environmental > Aquatic > Marine > Strait...
AAATAAAAATATAACTTATATCGATTTTGATTTATATAAAGATGATTGGTCTAAATTAAATATTGATTGTGATGTTGTATTTATTGATGCACAACATGATTATGAATCATGTAAATATGATATATTAAATTCAATACAATATTTTAAGAATTTAAAATATATTATTTTTGATGATTATGGTGTATATTCAGGCGTTAAACAAATTATAGATCAATTATTACTTACAAATACTCTTAAATTTGAGAAATATATTGGTTTAAATAATATACCAAGTTTAAATGGAGTCGTTGAGAATTTAAGTGAAGGAATTATTTGTAGTATTATTTAATCTATATCGCGATTAACTTACTTTATCCACATCCACTACCCCCACCTTTTCCTCCTCCACCCCCAGTTTCTTGAATAATAATATTTGATACCAGAGTATGTGTAGCAATTACAGAACCCCCGTTTTGTTTAACATTCACTGTAATATTCCCGACATTTGTATTACTTGTTACCGAACTAAATATATAATCCATTGTATTTGATGACGTCGTTGTAGTTTGAAATCCCGTATTTGATGGCGTTGCTGATGCTCCTCCACCTGATGCCGTTGTAAATTCTATTTTTATATCACCATTTGCATTTGATGGTGATATTACTGCCGTAGCATAATTTGATAATGTAGTTGATTCATTGGGTGTTGTATCCGAAAGTGGTGATAATAAAACCCCCGTAACTGGTATTAAAAACGTTTTTGTACAAAAATCATTTTTAATAGATATACCTGAAGAATTACTAATTGCTGTTCCATCTGATAATTTTGCATTATTAAAATCAGATAAAGATACATTTGTTTCATCTCCTGGATCAGATAAACCACTAAAATTACTATCGGCATTAAACCATGAATCTCTTAATTGACTAAATGATATATTTGAACCACTTGTTCCTGCGGGAATACTTTCACCTGCTGATGGAAATGATGGCATTTATTATTACTTACTTATTTTTTTTTAAGAATTCAACTTCATTTTTTAATGAATTGATTTGTTTTTGTTGTTCTTTAATCGATTCAATTAATAAAGGAACTAATTTATCATATTTTATACCTTTGTATCCATTATCTCTTGTTATAGTTATTTCTGGTATAACTTCTTCTATTTCTTGGGCAATAACTCCTGTATCATGACCTTTATTTGGATGTATTTCTTTATCTTCAATCCAATCAAACATATATCCGTTAATTTTATCTAATTTATCCAGAGGATTTTCTATTTTTGTTATATTATTTTTTAATCTTTTATCAGAAGAATGAAAACCTGTTATATCACCAGTAGCTGTTATTGCCCCCGTAACATCAACACCTGCCGCATCAACTCTCATTTTTTCGGTATTATCAATATCAAAAAGTATAACATCATCTGTACCGAAATCAATAAAATTATTTTGAGAATTACCACCAACTACGAGTCCATTATTTCTCAAAGAAGTAACATCTGTATAAGTTGTTGGTAATCCTGAAATAGTACCCCCAAGTGCTACATTTGCCCCTGTAAATGTTAATGCTGTGGTTGTTCCTGATTTTATAATTAAATTACCACTATTATTTGTTAAAGAACCAAATGTTACTCCAGCGTCTTTTAATACAACATCACCTCCATCAGCATCTAGTACAATATCTCCTGTATCATCAATTACAAGATTATTCCCTTGAATCTGAAATTCGGCACTACTTCCCGCACTAATTATTGTTAGACCACTCATTATAATAATTAATAATATATTATATTATTGAATTATTCGCACAATTTATTATTCACGAGAAACGATAGAAAATTCCGCGATAAATCTACCATCACCCCTAATTAACTGAATATTTGGATTTGTACCTGACTCGGCATTAGCAATTGTTACCGTACCGTCCGTCCCCGGGAATAAGGTGGACGACCCTCTGCGCCCCGTAGAACCATCTGGACTCGCAGGGGGCCTTCGAATGGTAAAAACAATTGCCCCAACCCCATTGTTAATTTGATCAACATCTATACCGTCCTTTAATGAAAAATGAATAGTGTTTGCACTACTGTAAGAGGTTACTAATATATTCCCAATAGGTGCACTGCCATCCCCCACTATATTACTACCGCCAGCAGTGATTCCCAATATTTTATCATATGGCATTAGTGGGAATCTAAAATTTTCATCGCCAGCAAGATCACCTGATGATTGAAATTCTCTGATCCCTGTTAAAGCATAAGTAAATCTATCTGTAGTATTATGAGCACCGTGAAATATAGGTTCACCCCCTATATCTGTTATTGTACCACTTAAACTACTAATTGTTTGAGGATTTATATCACATACATAATTAAACTTTTTTCCCTTATGAACCATAGCTGTATGATTATTATCTGGATTTTTATGTTCATTTGGAATAATTAAACTATTAAATAAATGTTGTCCCCCGGGATTATTACCGGAAGCATTATGAGTGCTCGCTACATTAGAATTCATATTAAATTCATTAATTTTTAATGCAAAAGCCATTGAATTTTTCCCTGCTATATTACTATTAAATGTAAGGAAATTATCTAAATAAATTTCACTATGTTTATCAATTCGTAATGGTTCATAAAGTTGAATATTAAATTCTCCACCTGCTCCTAAATGCGTAGCTCCATCGCTGTCTTCAACATCTAAAATTAAAGTTCTTTTACGATTTCTATTATTTACATAATTACTGTTTTCATAATAATTAAAACTCATTCTATATATATATATATAAATAATATAAATAATATTAACCGAATTTTTATCTAATAATTAAATAAATGGTAAATGTAACCTGTTGCGGAGGAAAAGATAGAAATACAACTACATCATCAACAAATCCGTATAGACCACCAAGTGAAACTAGAAATTGTTATGTCAGTTTAGGTAATAATAGATCAACTTTTGATTTTATGGAATGCGATGGAGAAAATACTGCTTGCACAGGTTATGGAATTCCCGAGGGATTAGGGGGATGTAATGCTTGTACTAAAAGTAGCGGAGGCGGATATTGCGATGTTAATGGGAGTTTTTGGAGTAGTAAAGGGATGGGTCGTCGATTTCATAGATTAACCGATCCTGATGATATCGCAGATATTACAAAGAGTTCAACTGATTTAGGTGAAACTTCTAGATTATTAAAAAGATATGAAACTACAATGAATAATAGATTTAGAGAATCTGAAATTAGAAGGAAAAGAAATAAAACAACTTCTACATCTAATAATGAAGAAACTGAAACACAAGATAATATTATAGAAGAGAATACTATTACAAATTATATTACTGATATTTTATTATATATAGGTGTTTCAGCCACTTTTCTTGTAATGATATTATCTATAGTTTTAATATTACTAAAATAAATTATTTTTTTAAAAAAATACATTTTTTGAATCTAATTTAAATTCATCTTCCGATATTGATAATTTTTTTTTTGGTGTATTCCATCCACTTGAGTCTGGCCATTCATAATCTTCATCATTAGGATCATTTGTATCATTCTCTGTCATTCTTAATGGGTGAATTTTATATTTAGTTTCAAGTTTATCACATAATTCTAACCATGGTTTTGTTGGTATTCTCGTATAAAATTTTGTACCTTTTGGTCTTCTATTATTAACTATTTTACGAATATCATCAGCATTTTTTGATGAATCTACTTTTTTATAATATTTTATTAAAATTTCAACCTGTTCATCAAATGTAGATTTATTTTTTATTTCTTTATCATCTGATAATAATAATAATTTCCAATTATCACTTAATTCTATATATTCCGGATTTGATGAATTAGATGGTGTTTTTATAATCGATCCATGTATTTTTTGTAAATCTGATTTCCATGAATTTTTATGTTCTTTTTGTAAAGATACAAATAATAGTTGAGACCATTCTGTTTTTTTATTTAATCTTTGTATTAAATCATGATAATCATCTTTTGATAAAATACCATTGTTTTGCTTAAATGTTTCTAAAATACCATCAATTAAAGTAGAATCTTCTTTAATATTAATTGTTTCATTTGTTTTATTGATTTCACCATTAATTACTGGTTTTTTCATCATAATATACTCAACATTTTTGTTTCTTAATTCAGTTATCATATCAATAAATTCTTTATTTTCTCTTATTAATACAGCATATTTCTTTCTTTCAATATGTTTTTCTTCTTCTGATATATTATCATTTATTTTTTTCATTATTTTTTTCTTTTCAAATGAATTCTTATTTCTTTTTTGATATAATTCTCTTATTTTTTCAATATGTATTGTTAAATTATTTAATTTAATATAATCATCATATAGTGTTTTTAATGATTTGGTATTATAATCTATTATTTCTTTTCTTTCACTAAATTCCGAATTAACATTCATATAATTTGATAAAGTATCTAAATCATATTCTAATATTTGTTTATTATATTCAGTTGATCCATTTATATGATTTTTATATAATTTTTCATATTCTCTGAAATTTATATATTCCGGTAAACCTATACTAAATTGAAATCCGCATTTTTTATCTTTATTTTTTAAAGGACCACAACTGTATGTTAATTCATTTTTATCTGAATTAATAATTAATTTTTTTTTTGTTTTACAATCTATACATTTTAATTTTTTATGATCTTTATTTATTCTTATATATTCATTATATTTATGTAATTCATTATAAAATCTTTTAAACTTAATATCATATTCTCTCATTAAAGATTCTTCACTCATTTATATATTATATTATTATTTAATATTTTCTTTAACATATTCATTTAATCTAATAATATTATGATATTTATTTTCTATTATATTTTCTTTATCTTTTGATCTCTGATATAATAATAATAATCCTATTAATAAAATTATTATTATAATACTATTTAATAAAAATGAATTTGATATTTCTGGTACTTTTTTAACTATCTTTTGTTTAGGTTTGATAAATAATGAATAATCTACTAATTTAGGTTGTTTATTCATAATAGTTAATGAAATAAAATTTTTATATTTTTTTTACAAATAATCTTTTTCTCTTATCACTAAATATGTATATATAAATAAACCAACTATTGTTATGACTAACCAATAAGGAAAGACAGTTTCATCTTTATTTAATCCAAAACATTTGAAATTATTATCTTCATCAAACATAATCGGATGTTTATGCATATATAAAACATAACAAAAACCTAAATAAAATATTAAAGTCATCACTAAATTTTCATCAAAATCAAACATTTTATACTATTTATTTATATTTAAAATTTATCAATTAAAACATAATTAAATATGGAAAATCAATTATTACAAGCTATCATTGCCAATACTATTTCAGCTACTAATATCTCAAATATATTATGTGAACATTCTAATACTAATATATTATCAGGTGATCATATTATATGCGGATTAATATATCGCTTAATGAATCCAATGACCGATGAAGAATATACTAAATCATTAAGTGATTCTAATGATTTATTAAACGAAGAATATGAATCTAGTGAAGAAGAAGAAACTGAAACTGAAATTATTAATGATATCAATTCATCAAAAATTCCTCAAAAAGTAAAATCTAATAATTGTAATTGTGATATTTGTATCAAAACAAGAGTTTGTTTAATTAATTTTAATGATTATACACCTAATGATATATTAGGTGATAAATTTAAAAAAAGCATTCTTGAAACATGTGAAAAATATAATAGATATATTTAGATTTTTTTAATAATCATCTTCATCAATTAATATCCATTCATTATCTCTTGTAATTCGTTTTTTACATGATTCTAAATCATTTAAATTTACTAAATTAGGATATAATCTGATAAAAATATGTCTTTCAGTTTTAATGATATCATAAAAATTATAACTTTCAATAAAATTTAAAATTCCGTTATATTTATTTTTTAAATATTTACTAAATGAATTATTTTTTTTATCATTACTTAATTTATATACTTTGGTTCTGGAATTTAATAGTTCAATTAATTTAGGTAATGGAAGAGTTTTATCAGAACGTTCGTTTAAGATATCAATTAATGTCATTTGTATAATTTCAACGCATTTCGTTTCTGATAAATTCCATAGATTTGAATTCATGACCACTTATAATTTCTAATATAAATTATTAATATTTCTTTAATTTTCTAAAATATTATTTATAAATTAATTTTATCTAAAGATACTATTTTGATTCATTAATTTTTCTCTTTCATAAATAGTATCCATTAATAAACTTATTATTTCACTAAACTTCATCTTATTATTTAAATAATAAGTTTAGTTTTTAAATTATATTTTAATGAATAGGTCTTCATGGGATGAATATTTTAAAAAAATAGTTATAGTTACAAAAGAAAGATCTCCTTGTATTAGACTACAAGTAGGATGTATACTTGTAAAAGATAATCGTATTATTTCACAAGGTTATAATGGATTTTTACCAAATGCTCCTCATTTATCAATAGTAAGAGATAATCATGAAATGTCAACTGTTCATGCAGAACAAAATGCAATCGCAGATTGCGCTAAAAGAGGAGTTAATTGTAATGAATCAATTGCATATATTACTCATTATCCTTGTATTAATTGTACTAAATTATTATTAGCATCTGGTATTAAAATAATTAAATATATAGATGATTATAAAAATGATGAATTAGTAGAACATTTTTGTAATCAATTAAATATAAAAATTTTAAAAATATAATTTATTTAGATTTTTTCTTTTTAGATTTCTTTTTAGATTTCTTTTTTTTCTTTAATCCGGCTCTAAAAAAATCTTGTTTCATAAAATTACCATAACCATCAGGAGTCATATGATATCTTTCTGTACGTTTACCATTCTCTTCTTCATATTCGACACTTAAATGATAAGGATTTGGAAATGTTTGATGTAAATCACCAAAAATATATATTTTTATATTATCAGTATTTGGATTCACATTTGTATAATACCATTGTGCTAAACCATCACAATTATCTTCATATTTTCCACCATGAAATAAATTTCTTTGTACACTATATTTTTTTTCAACAGGGATATAAGCAAATGTACTATGTTTTTCCATATATAAAAGATATATATATATAATATTTATTATTATGGATTTATCAATTAATTATCCATATGGTATTCCATTTTGGTCTGATATAGATTTTATTTCAGTATCTTTTGTTAATAATGAAGATCATGAAATATTTATCTATTTTATCAAACATAAAAAGATAGATAAATTAGCGGGTATAATATTTCCGCAACAAAAAAAGAAATATAAATTTCCTAAAAATAGTATATTAGCAATCATTACATATAAATCTAAAAAACCATATTCATATATTAAATTACAAGGTGGATGGACATATATATATCCATAATTTATATATATATATATTATATATGATGATAGGCGGTGCTGATAAAATTAATTGGAATAAAACACTTAAATTAACATTAGAATATATATTAAATGGAATAGATAATGATAGCAATGAAAAAAGAGATGTTTTAAGAAAATTAGAAAAATGGAGAACAGAATTTAAAGATTCATTACAATATGATTCAACGGATGTAGATGTAGAAGATGAACACAGACGAGGATGGAATGATTATTTAAAATATGAATTAGATATTAATGATGAAATAGAAAATTATGATTTATTTATAAAAGCGATTAAAGAAGGATATGATGATGAAGAAATATTTCCAGAATTAGAAAAAATTCATAATGAAAAATGGCATAATGAAATATTAGGTAAAATAAATTCTATTAATGATACTATGGCAATTACTAGAGCTTCATTAAAAAAGAAAAAGAAGCTAACTAAAAAAGGCAAAGCTTGGGCAAAAGCAGCAGCCGAAGATATGAAAAAAAGAACTAAAAAAGCTAAATCATCAAAAAAGAAAAAGAAATATTCATTAAAAAAAAGTAAGAAAAATATGATTTCTAAAAAAAAATACAATGAATTAATCAAAAAAAGACAACATCATAAAAAGTTAACACTTACTGAAAGAAAACAATTAGATCATTCATTATTTATAAATTATTGTTCGTGTATAAAAAAATTAAAAAATAATAAAAAAACAAAGAAAAATTTAGAATATCCTATTTGTATGAGTTCAGTATATAAGAAACGTAAATTTAAATCACCAAAAAATGTTCGTAGTAAATGTAAAAAATATAAGTAATTCACTTAAAAATATTTTATATTATTATACTAAAAATGAGTAGTATTTATCAATTTGATAGTGATTTTAATCTTATGTATGAACCAAATAAAAATAAATCTTGTCAATTATGTAAAACATGTTATTCATGTGTTTCAAATATATATTCATGTATGTGTTTACCATTAAGACTTTGTATGGGATTATCATGGATTGCTACAAGTGGATTCTTTTTTTATATGGGAACACTATATAATACTGAAAAAGAAAAATTATTAAATATTACAATATATTAAATTTGATTTTTATATTTAAACTTAATTTTATAAATATTCTAAAATGATTCCAAAAATAGTTTTAGATTTTGAGACAAGTGGACTGAATCCTTATCATGATGATATTATTGAAGTCGCTATGAAAAATATAGATACCGATGATGAATATGTTTCATTATTAAAACCAAAAAGTAATGAATGTATATCTTCTGAAATTACAGCATTAACTGGAATTACTAATCGTATGTTAGCAAAAGAAGGTAAATCATGGGAAGAAGTATATAAATTTATAAATGAATGGTTGTTATCAATGTTAAAAGATAATGATTCAATCTCTATCATCTCTCATAATGGAGAATCATTTGATTTTATATTTCTTCGTAGAGTTTTATCCGATTTAAGAGATTTAGGTATTAAAACAATACCAGTTCATCGTATTATTTTCATTGATACTTTATTAATATCAAAAAGATTATTACCTCGTAGAGTTTCATATAAACAATCTAGTTTATGTTCTCATTATAATATTACTACGACCGGTTCTCACCGTGCACTAAATGATATTATAGCATTAAAAAATTTATATAAGACATTCACTGAAATATTAAATAATTCACAAGATAAAAGGAAATGTTTTTATGATAATCCACATATGATTGAGAATTATATTAAATTAAAATATATACTATAATTAACTATGGAATCTAGAACTAGAATGACTAATATAACATCAGTTAAATTTAGAGATAAAAGTTCTCAATCTAAATCAAGACGTAAATTATCACAATCGCGACAAAAATCAAGACGCAGTGAAAATGTATCAAAAAAAAGAAAGATAAAATATAAACATATTTTGATTTGTGGTCATGGTTCATTGCCACCAGACAAAAAAGGTGGATTTTCATATTTACCTCATACAAATGAAGGTGATAAATATTTATTAGGAATGAATATAAAATTAGATGAAAAATTATCATCTAAAAGTAAAGTAATAACGGGAACTTTACCTGGTAAAAGTGGATTTGTTTTCCCAAATTCAAATATTATTTTATTTAAAAGAGTTAAATCAACAATTGATGCAAATAAATCATTAGCAAATATTATTCATGATTTAAATGATCATCCTACAATGAATGAAATCACTAAAAGTGAAGTATCAAAGTTAGAATGGAAGAAATATGCAAAAACACAACCTACAGATTTTTATCTTAGTGATGAAAATATAGTTGTTTATTTTCATGGAATGCAGGGTGGTCCGGATTTTTATGCAGGTGTTTATGATATAGATTCATGTGATATTGATTTAGATGAAACAACATTTTCTGATATAGAAAATTCTAAATGCAATATCTCAAAAGAAATATTTAATAAATTAGATAAACCATATAAAGAATTTTTTACAGAAACGGTTGATGATAGTTATGATGAAGATCGTTCAAATTATTACATGGAAGCAACTGTTTGGGGTGATAAATCAGTCGGGGCTCCCGAATGTTCTACAGAAATAAATGGTAAAACTGTTAGACCACTAACTGTTCCCTTAAAATATATCGAAAAGGCAGTAAGAAATCATTATAAAGATCAAGATTTAAATATTATTTTTTATTCAACTATTTGTAAATCATCACCCCCCGAAAGAGCAATGAAAAAAAAACGAAAAAAGAAAAAGAAAAAGAAATCTAAAAAGAAATAGATTTAAAAATAACTTAATAAGTTATATAATTATGTATATTTTTTATACAGCATTTCTCGGTTTATTGAAAAATTATGTTAAATATAAAAAATTTAATAGTTTATTATTTTTTAGAACACCATTTTGCTGTTTTTTGATTCAATTATTATTACAAAGTGATAATATTTGGAAAGTTTTAATTTTTGA
>Ga0181393_1001004_pt1 | contig 10353 bp, 10 predicted proteins | sample 16SPOviralmetaG_FD_130122 | JGI IMG/M metagenome (GOLD analysis project Ga0181393, IMG submission 130122) | Marine viral communities from the oligotrophic San Pedro Time Series (SPOT) site, San Pedro Channel, CA, USA - 16 SPOT_SRF_2010-10-21 | ecosystem: Environmental > Aquatic > Marine > Strait...
ATAGTCTAAGTATAAGTGATTTCTTTTATGCTTCTATTGACCCCGATAATGGATATAGAATTAATATTTCAAGTTTGTTAGCGGGCGAAGACGGTTCGGGATGCACAATAACACTTGCAGATAAAGCAGGACAAGACTCACAATCAACTTCCGAAGCATTTACAGATAAACAAGATATGAAGAGATTAGGAAGTTTTTGGAAGATAGGAGATGAAGGAAGAATATTTTTCTTAAGAGATTATCCATATCATACTCAAAATTCTATAATAGCAACTTATGTTGCGGGTGATGGTAGAGTTCCTTCTAGCATACATAAGGCTACAACAATGTTAGTTGCGGCTGAATTATTAAGACACGATGACCAAACTATCATGATTGCTGAAACTGGTGGCAATATATCTACTAAAGAAAAGTATGATATTTTAACAACTGAAGCCAACGAAATCTTAAAGGGCAAAGGCGACCTCGTTTACTTATTGGAGTGATTCTATGTCTTGGATGAATATTATTCACAAAGCCAAGACACAAAGCGGTCAAATGATTACTGGGGCAGATAGATTAGCCCCAAAGCCATTACTTACTGGCTTACCTAGTAGTGTTCCCCCTCAAATAGACCAACAAAGAGAAAGAGCAATGAGGTCTAAAGAAAACTTAAAGGCCAATTTAGATGCTAGGATGAAACAAGTAAATGCTGATATTAAGTCTAAACAATTAGAAATAGATAATGAAACAAGAGGACAAAACAATCAATTAAAATTAAATAGATTAGGAAAAGATATGAATATACTTAGAGAAAAGGCAACTAAAATGGAACGGCAAGTTATGATGGATTCGGGTAAAAAACAAAGACAGGCCGCAGCATTATCTAATAATGTTAAAAATATATTACGAACTCAAGGAAATAAAGCCCCTGCTCAAAGTGTAAGGCAAACTACAGAAAATGTTCCTAGACCTACAGGAAATGTTGCACTACCATCCGTTCAAGGAACAACACCGACTAAAGACCCGTTAGTAGGTTTTGCTCAAGATAAGGGCTTAATGCCTCAAACCACGCAAGATGTTCCTAGACCTATGGGCAATGTTCCCACTGAAGGCGCAAAGACATTTAGACCACCACCATTACCTAATCCTACACAAAGAACCGGCCCACCTCCTAAAGAACCTGCTACAAAAACATCAGCACAATTAAGTCAAGAAGCACAACAAAGAAAAGTTACACAAGAAGCAACACAAGCGGCTTCACAACCAACTCCTCAGCAAAGACAAAGAACCGGCCCACCTCCTAAAAGAATGACTACGGCACAATTAAGTCAACAAGCACGACTAAGACAACAAGAACCAGTTAATGACCAAAATAAAAAATTGTATGGTGAAAAATATTTAGAGGAATTGAGAAGATTTAACGCAGTAAGCCCAAAACAACAAAAAAAGGATGCTAAGGCAAAAGCGAAAGAACAGGCTAGACAACAAAAAACTCAACAAAGATTAGCAGAACAACAACGAAGACAACAAGAGAAAGAAGCAAAGCGTAAAGCAAAACAAAATCCTAGAGCCGGTGGACAAATAGTTAGAAGAAACCCTAATTCAAGTACGGCTGATAGTAGGTTAGTTCCTAGAGGGACTGGGCGTAGGCAAAATCCGGTATTAAGGCCAAAACAAACTGGTGTACCAATAGGAAAGAGTGATGAACTTTCAAAATCAATTAAGAACATACTAAGGAGATGAGTTATGTCTAGCAAACAATTAGTTGCAGACTTTAGAAAATTTGTAGAAATACAAAAAGAAAGACAAGCGGCTACTCAAGAACTTTCTCAAATATTAGGTATTGATGTATCTTTTAGTGATGAAGAAGTTATTGAATATGCAATGCAATCTTACAATAAAGTATTGCAGAAACAAATAGCGGAGGATGTTTTGAAATGGATGAAGTAAGTTTACTAATAGATTTAGTTTCAAGTAAGTGGAGTTCTTCTGTAACTACATTAATCAGCGAAGGAAAAATAACTGCTGACCATGCAGGAACTCCTAACTTTGTTGATGTTAGAACATTACAAAAGAATAAGGGAGTTAGATATGACTTAACGGCTAAAGATGTTATAATATTCTTTGAAGACTCTCAAAACATAACCTATCCAACAATACATTTTGATTTAAGAAACGAAACTCATTCGTTTACAATGCACATGAGAACTATACATGATGAAAGAGCCGGTACGGATGCTGCCTTTGGAAAAGATAGGCTAAAGGCTTTATACTTGATAGCCCGTCATACGCTTGAGCGAGGTCGTAAAGGTTATACCGCAAGTGATGGTTCTAAGTTCAATCAAGTCTTTGTAGGTTCAAGAAGCGAAAGCAACGATAGAGCGAAGAGGTTATTCGGTTATAAATTAACAGTAGAAACAAAACGATTCGCATTAACACTCCCTTAGTAAGTAAGTAAAAGGAAGGAGAGGAACAGCATGGCAAACACAGATATATTTTTAGGAAGCGGGGCAAGTATAACATTTATACCAGAAAATGATTTATTTTTAGGTATAGGATTAAAAAGTGGTGGAGGAGCATTAGACGGTTCTGCACAAAGTATCATACAAGTAAGTTCAACTTTTGATACCGACTTTGAATTAGTTACTAATTTATACAAAGGTTGTCTTTTAGAAAGATATAATACAGGTGATGCCTTACAATCCACTCATAGAATAACATCAAATACTGCTAATACAGTAACTATTAGTCCTTCTGCTTCAGCCGCTTCTACTGATTATTTTGTAATTAAGTCCTATGGCGCACCTGTTCCTGCCCCAGTTGATACAGCAAAAAGACTACTTTCCGACCAATGGTTAGGTATTCTTGAAAGTGCTACTTTCCCAACTAGTGAAGTTGAAATGAAACAACAGAATCTTTCTCTTGGTGGTTCAAGAAACTTCACTTATCAATACAAGGGCATTACTTCTTTTACCGGAGGTAACTTAGGTCTTGTAGCAAATCATGGAGCATGGCTATATTATTTCTTAGGAAAGTGTACTACGCTAACATGCAGCACGGATGCGTTGACAACTGCATTAACATTAGATGCACATAGACAAACATTACCTAATGCGGCAGATAATAATGCCTTTTTAATTCGTTCTATGAATGAGTCTACTCCGCCGGCTGAAGTTGCGGCAGGTGACGATGCAGTTATTGGCGGTATAGTTGAAACAGGGCCAATATTTAGAAGAAGTGTTGGTAGTAAAATATGTCCACCTATTACTCCTTTTGAGGCTACTGATGCTCAATTAGACTTTTACCATAAATTAGATAGGCCAACTGGTTCTACTACATTAACAAAAGAAATCATATATACCTTTACTGAACAAGATGGAGATTTACTACCATCTTTTTCATTGGAACAAAACCTATCTAAACTAACAGGAACAAATCAGTACAGAACAGGAACAGAAACCGATGAAAGTCTAAACTTCGTTAAAATCGCTAGAGGATGTAGAGTTAATACTTTAACTATGACCGCTAATGAAAATGAAGAAGTTAAAATGACTATGGATTTATCAACAAGAAATGTTCACTCCTTAGCCTCCGATGAAGTTTATGATGCTAGGAGAGGGGTTACTGATGAAACAGCATTCGTTAATTATGAGTCTAGCACTAACGCAGACCAAACTAGAGAACCGTTCTTTTTCTCCGATGGAACTTTTAAATTATTAGGAAGCACTTTCTTGAAGATTAATTCATTAACTTTAACCATGAATAATAATCTACAAGATAGAAGATTCTTAGGTGTTGGTTCAAAAGATGTTCAAGAGTCTATACCTGCACAAAGAACATATGAGATTTCTTTTACTGGTCATGTTACAGACGATGCTCTTTACACCGCATTACTAAACGATTCGGAAGATACTACTCAAACCATAGAATTAATTTTTACAAAATCTAATGGAGAAACAATTACATTAAAGTTTGAAGACTATTTTATTAGCGCAAATAATTTCCCAATCGCTGAAGATAAAGGGCCGATTGTTGTAGAAGCAACAGTAATGCCGAGAAATCTTAATGCTTGTACTGTGAAAACACACTGGATTTTACAGGGGTGATTTGCATGGTATCGAGAGAAGATATAATTAGAATGACGCAAATTGAAAAGGCTAAGAAGCCTAAGCGTCAAGCAAAAAAGACAACTACGAAGGCTAAGGAGGAGAAAAAAACAACTCCAAAGGCTGAGTAATTATAAATTCCACCAACACTGTTTGTTTGTTTGTTGGTTTTGAAGGTGGATGAAATGACTGAAAAGAAAGTAATAAGTGATAAGAGTGCTTTATTTGCACTACAAGAGCCTACGCTACATTATATTAAGGTAGCACCCGACCAAGAAGAGTATCTAAAGGTGTGGGTAAAAGAACCCACATGGTTAGAAACTGAAAAAGCGTTAAATTCTGTTATGAAAATTGACGCTAGAACTCAGAATTTAGATATAGATTTAAATGCCATGTATCGTTATATGATGGATAATTTTATATCTAAAACTGAACCATCCCTCTCAAGTATTGATATGCTAAAACTAAGTCCTTATGTTGGCAATCAAATTAAAGAAATACTACCAAATCCTATGTCATTAATGCAGGAGGATGACGAAAAAAAGGAATGATTAGGAAGGCGTTAAAAGGAAAGCCTTCCGATGTAAAGACTATTAGTTTAATAATGGTCTATACTCTATCTTCTGCATTAAGCATAAGTCCCTTAGAGGTGTATAAAATGCCAGTTAGTTTAGTAAAAGATTTATTAACTGTTCATGGTGTAATTGAAACAATAAAGGGCGAAGAACTGGAAAAAGCAAGAAATAGACGGTGAAGTTAATGAGTGACCTCGAAAAGACAGAAAGAGAAATAGAAAGTCTTGGAGATTCATTAGCAAGTTTAGAAAGAGTTTCCTTTCGTTCGGGTGTTGAGTTTAAAGGGCTATTTAAAGAAGTAACTGATGCCGCTAATTCATTAAGTTCAGCCGGTAAAAAATGGACTATTTTTAGTAGGTTAGTTTCCGGTACTCCTCTTTGGAAAGTACAAAACTATCTAAGAGGTGCCTTGGGTATCTTATCCGAGTTTTCTATAGCGTCTCAAGAAAATGCTAAAGCAAGAAATAAACAAAATGACTCTATTGTTAAGAATATAAAGAATTACGATACTCTTAATACCGCAATGAAAGACACTATGCTTGCTTATGATAACTATAGAAAGGGAATTGCTGAAGAAGCAGATATGAATGTTTTAAAAGAACAAATACAAGATACTGCGGCATTTCAAATAGCACTCAAAGCAACAGGTGACGAAGCCTATGCTATGGCTAAAGCCTACAATAGTGTTTCGGAAAAACATAAGCAAATGCGAAAGGAAGAAGAAGATGTCATAAAAATGGCAAAAAAGGCTCACGCTTTTGATAAAGATAGATTAGTATTAGCAGAAAAAGCGGCTAGAAAAAAATCAAAAGAAAGAGGCTTTGGCGAAAAACAGACTGAACTTGAAGTAAAAGATGCCGTCAAAAGAGAAAAAAGAAAAATGTCCGAAGAACAAGCGGGCATTTCCAAAGACAGCATGAAAGAAGGCTTTGAAAGTTTAAAGAAAAGTTTCTTTGACCCTAAACAATTCAAGGCTCTTGCTTTACCTTTCGCTCCTTTAATGGGTATGTATAAATTAGCAAAGAATAGAAAGAAGTATCAACAGATGATATTGGATTTTAATGAATTAATGCAACAAAAAATATTGCCTAATTTACAAAAGATGATATTATTTGTAATATTTGGTGCGATAGCCTTCCTATTATTCGTAAGAGCCGCATATGAAATATTCAAAGTATTAGAAGAAATGGGGTTGATAGCCGACATAAAAGACTTTGTTATAGGAGTATTTGGAGTAGTTATGGATTTATTTAAAATAGCATTTGCGTTCATTAGTGGAGACTATGAAAAAGCATTTGCGTTAATACCACCTATGTTAGATAAGGTACAGGGCTTATTAATAGACGGAGGGAAACTACTAGTCGCACTAGCATGGACTACATTAACAGCAGGATTTGGATTAATAATAGAGTTCTTTAATAAAATGTTTACTGAACCTACCTTCGCCGCCGCAGTAATAGAATATGCAGTTCAAGCAGGTATGTTGGTAGCGGGAGTTTGGATGGCAAAGACATTAATTGCTATGGCACTACAATTGCTTGCTACTTATGCACTACCACTAGCAGTATTTGTTTTAGTGGCGGCTTTCTTAGTAGCCCTATATACTCAATACAAAGAAGAAATAAACGACCTGCTACTTAAGATAATTAGAGAACCTGTAGAGTTTGTTGCTAAATTACTTAATTATATGACTAATGGTGATTTCTTTAGTGACATATTAAGCACACTACAAGACTTTGCTAAAAGTTTCGTTTTCAAGGTAAGTCTAGTTAAAGGTGCCAAAAAATTCTTTGGTAAGGTAAAAGATAGAGTTAGTTCTTCGTTGAGTAAGAGTATGTCTAGTAAAAAGATAAAGGGGGCATTTGCCAGTGGAGGTATAGTTTCCGCTTCCGGCTTACAATTAGTTGGTGAGCGTGGGCCGGAATTAGTTAAGTTACCTGCGGGTAGTAGAGTACACAATAGTAGTGATTCTATGAAGATGGGAGATACTAACATCAACATCACTATAAACGCCAAAGATACTTCCGATGCTGAATTAAGAAGAATAGCAGACCAAGTTGGAAATATGATAACAAATAAAATTAATAGGAGTTTCTCTTCTAGTGGATTCGTGAGGTGATAATTTGACTACAGTATATTTGAAAATACAAAATCATAAAGAAAGCGATGGGCTAACTACAAATGTAATACCTCTAAAAGTAAATAGCGTAAGCATAAGCGTTAGTAAATCAATACCCGCCTTTCCTATCCCTTTATCCGGTGTTGCTACAGGTGAATCAATAACTGCTGCTTTGGATTTAGGTATGGCGACTAAAAATGTTTCATTGCAGGGAATAATAATGGATGAAAATATTACTAAGATTGTCAATAAGACATCTACTCTTAGAAAATTTACAGCGCACGAAATAGCGCAAATGATTGCATCCGGTGTTGATTCTACAGGGTTTGCTAAGAACCAAGCAGTAAACGAACTTGTAGTTTTGATACCTTCTTTTGTTGCTAGTGACTACAATTATAGAGGCACTTGTAGCGTAAGTGACCATAAAAATAAAACAGCATGTGAAGCCGCAGGAGCAACTTGGACACAGACGGTTGATGGTAATAGCACTAGAGATGCAGGTCAAAATGTTCCATTTAATTTTGCATCAAGAGGCGACAATAATGATTTAGACAATATAGGAGTTCCTGCTAAAATATCTTCTTTCCCCGACTTTGAAACTGATACGGGGATGACAGGATTCATTAGAAATTTTGGATGCGACATTAGCGGAGAAGCATTCGAATTGTCATTTAATTTAGATTTTGAAACAGCAATTATAGTTCCATAGGTGATAATATGTATGATGTGCTTATTGGAAAACAGCGAGGGCTAATCTTCCCTGTTATGTGCAATGGTCATGTTAGGATAGACTATAGTGATAATACTAACTCATCTAGTGATAATATAAACTATGGACTATTTTCTCACGCAGGTAGTTTTACATTTGAAGCAATAGTTACGCCTTATGATATAAACGGGGCAGGTCAATGGTCTACATCCGCTAATTCAATAGGGATAGAAACAACAACAGAAACAGAAAAGGTTATGCCTTCTGTGACTAAAACTCAAAGTGGTGCTAATGGTAATGATGATTTTAGAAGTGAACGCTATCTAAATGTTACAAATAGATTAACACATGAGATGATGCTTTTTTCTAACTCTAAGTTTTCTATATCTTTAGTAAATTCAACTACCCATAATCAAAACCAGCCCGCAGAATATAAAATAAAAGTAGTGTTAGATTCACAAACAACTATAACAAATTTACCTGTAATAAAATCTACTTCGGGATTCGGTTGGGCTTATCCAACAACTCCGGCAAACCCTTCTTTGGCTCCACTAGTTATTGATGGGTTTGATATTGATGGAAGAGTAACGCATTCTTTTGCAGGAACTACAGATGCTTCTAGTAGTGGAGTTACAATAAACATAGATGATACTACTAAATTTCATGAGAATCAAGAAGTTTTTTTGAGAGATGGATTCAATTTTACTTCATTAGGAACTATTGCATCCATAAGCGCAGGTGTTAGTTTTGACTTAGCAAATGCTCCCTCTAGCACAATATCCACTTCGACTAAAATATATGTTCATTCTTACAAAGATTCTTGTTACATAAACAATCAATTCCATGTAGCGTGTTCATATAATGATATATCTAAGGAAGTTAGAATATATTTAAATGGGATATTAGTCAAAATAAATGCATTGACAATAGATGATTTTATTATGCCACAAGAGGATTCTTTTATAGGCAATCATCACAATCCAAGTTTTTCTACTGGTAAAGGTAGCACTACTCATAATAAACAGTTTATGGGAGAAATGCACGAAATGTCTATGGTAACAACAATTAGAAAAAAGTTTTTAATAAATAACTTACTTCCTAATTTAAATGACACCTTATTCTATTTTAGATTTGAGGAGGTGGATGAATGACATCAACAGCAGTAGCCTTTACCCCGTCTAAAGATACATTAACCTTTGATAGAGCAAGCACGACAAACGGCAATGCTAGTTTAACTGTGTCTCCTAACACTACTGGATTATTTATTGGGATGGTAGTCACTGGAAGCGGAATACCAAATGGAACGATAATAACTAACCTAAACGCATCAACCGCTTTCTTGAGCAAGTCGGCTACTAATTCTACAACTGCTGATAGAACTTTTACTAAATCAGCATACGAAGTTCCTACTAATCCATTGCTGTGTGCTAGCACTTTATCACCAACTAGTAGTGGTTCGGTTGTAGATAATTTTGGTGCTATAATAATAGAAGAGGGTGCGGGAAGTGTTGTATTAACTCCTATAGGTAGAGCGCAGATTGCTAATTGTAATATTACAATAGGTAGTGAAAAGGTTACTTTGTCTAGTGGAAACACTAACTCATTGTATGTCGGTCAAAGCATAACAGGAGTAGGTTTTACGGGCATAACTGCTACAATTAAAACCATACCATCAAGCACTACATTTCATTTGACAGAAAAAGCGAGTGCTACTGCCACTAATACAACATATACTTTAGGACTAGAACATCAAAATCTACAGAACACAAACGGTAATGTCATAAAATGTTTCGATGATTTAACTCAAACGGGCATAAGTATCAACAGCGTAAATCTAAACACACACCATTTATTTGCTATGATTCACTCTAATGATAGTTCTAAACATCACTTTGTTAGAGTTAAAGAAAAATTAAATGATGATGTGATTGGAGACTCGTTTGAGTTTGAACCAAAATTAGGGGATGAAGTTAGCAAGGGAGTTAAATTCAAATTATACTCTACTCCTATTCCAACTGATAAAACCATAGTGGCAGTTGGTCTTGGAATAAAAAATAGCATAGGACATACCGCAGGTATTTCAAGACCGTTGTTTTATTTTTTTGACGCAAATACTGATAAGAAAAATCAACTTGACCATAACAAAAAATATAATATTTTATATTCGGAATTAGATTTTTTCTCGGCAGGAACAGATACATTAGCAACAACTAGTTTCTTTACAACTACACAAGATTTTGGATTTCAAGTAAAGGACTATAGTAAGTTTACTCTAAGAACAAGATTAGTAGATAGACTAAGATTATTAGATAGTCCCCTTACCTCCACCCCCAACGAAGGAGGTACTCCTCTTCCTAACTACACGCCGTTTAGTAGGGACAATTGTTTTGGAAATGCAAGAAGAGATGACGATGATATTGTAACAGACGAGGCGACTCAAAACTATATTGGCCCATACAGATACTTGTCTTATAGTTTTTCTAAAGATAAAGCCAACCTAAGTTATAATGTCATAGACCAACTTCTGTATGAATCTAAAGGGGCTAAGGGGAGTTTAGCCGAAGTAAAAATAGCAGACCCCTTTAGAGTAATAACTACAAAAATGGGAGACAATGAACCTCTTAAAATTAGACAGCAGTTATTTACAGGGGAGTTTAATGAATTTAAATCATTTGGCCCTAGCATTTCTTCTTTTGTTGGGGGTTCTGTTTATAATATAACAACGAACCATGACTTAAACAACTACTTGAATGAGGGAGATGAAGTTAGAGTAGGTAATAGAATAGTGGTGGTTTCGGGAATGGGTACTTTTAGCAATGCTGCTCAAACGCTTTCATTTACAACTTATCACAGATTAGAAAC
>Ga0181393_1001007_pt1 | contig 10345 bp, 6 predicted proteins | sample 16SPOviralmetaG_FD_130122 | JGI IMG/M metagenome (GOLD analysis project Ga0181393, IMG submission 130122) | Marine viral communities from the oligotrophic San Pedro Time Series (SPOT) site, San Pedro Channel, CA, USA - 16 SPOT_SRF_2010-10-21 | ecosystem: Environmental > Aquatic > Marine > Strait...
CTCATCTCCAAGTTCGCTTCTGCGTTCAACGCGTTCGGAATTGACCGAGGAACGTTCCGTAGCGGACCGCATTCCAACCTCATCACGGCTCGCATGTGGTCTGATTACATCAACAATGGATGGCGTTGGATTCTCAATGATGGAAAAGTCGAGAATGTACGCGACGGCGGTAAGCAATTCAAAGTCAACAACGAGGCACAACTCATCGAAGTTTTGTCTTACACATACCCGAAGCCTATTGGTGTGTTCACCAAGTTGAGTTCAGGCAACAACAAGTTCTCATACATGCCTTGGTCACAGTTTGAATCAACTGCACGTAGTGCTGCGTCGATGCTTCCACAATCTCGTGGTGGATTTGACGAGCGTGTCCGTGACGCCGAGAACCGCGAACAACAGAAGGACAAGACTCGTTCTGACGGTGGCGGCGGTAAAGGAAAAGGCGGAGGAGGAGGAGGCCGACGTAGTCGCCGAAACCCTTCATCGAAGAAGAATCCTCCCTTTGACACCGCACAATACATGCAATCAACTGACTACTACGGAGAAGCAGTAAGGAAGTTGAAAGCATGGGCAGACCCCATGTTCGACGACCTACTGAAACAGGAGATAAATGCAGCCAAATCAAAAAACTACTCAGTCATAATCAAGAAGTCTCGCAAGGAAGGTGTGCAGTTCAATCACGTCGTCGCGGCGTTCACCAAGGCAGGACAGGTTCTTACTTACCCGCTTCATGACGTCGAGAGAGAAATGGGCAAACTGTACAACGGTAGGGTGGACATAATGGAAAACTCAGAACAATACCGTTTCGTAGTAACACCAAGTAGCACTCCGCGTGTGCCGATGCCAAACCCCGCGCCGGGACGCAAAGGACGCAAGTCCGGAGCGCTTTCACTTGGTCGTGGTAAGCAATACCACATCGAGATTCTTCCTCGTACACAATTGAATGTGAAGACAAAGGGCGCACCCGGCGTCGACAAGAAGACCGGTAAGTCTCGTCCCAAAGGTAAGTCAAACGTCAAGTCGCAAGGTGAAACAGGCGCAGAACGCAAAGCAGGTATCACCGACGCATTCGGTTCATACATGCACACAGGTGTCGACAAGAAGACCGGAAAGAAGGTACCATACGTCATCAAGATTCCATCGAAAGACTTCCGCGCCGTGAACGTGGAAGTTGAGGGCAAGACCATTCGAACCCTCATGCCAATGAGAAAGACCTCAAAAGCACAACAGCAAGCATGGGCAAAGTTCCTCAGCGTGTACGGCTACCCGAAGTTGGCCAACACCAAGGGAGACCCTGTCCGCTTCAAGATTCACAAGCCAACCCGCGGGACCTTCTACCGCCAATTGGCCAAAGACCGAAAGAAGGTAGGAGCGTGAACTGAATGGGAATCATGGATACAATCAAACAAACAACACCAGCCGACATCATTCTTACGACAGTATTTGCAGGTGCATTGGCTGGTATCAGCGGACTGTTGAACATAGTGGACAAAAACGTCACGTCCTATACAATGGGATTCAAATCGAGCCTTAACACAAAAGAACAATTTACACGAGGCGCATTAGTCGGAGGAATCGTTTCACTTCCTCTTGCATACATCTCTGCAACATCAGTTGTTGACAAAGGGTCACTTGGAAATGCTTACGTTAACCCCGTACTCAAGGGTGAACTCCCTCCTGCCCCAAAGGACTATGTGTACGCGACTGCTGACGGAGAACAACCGTACCTCATCCTCGACCCGAAGTACGGACTCTGAGGTGAGCACAAATGTTGGTACGAGTTCCTGAAAACATCAAGGGCGAAACAGCCCTGAAGGTTCATCAATGGGTCATGTCTCATTCAGGTAGTGACAACTATGTTTTACAGGATGCTATCACAGGCCAACCGACCGACGTGACACAAGTCGCGTCAGGGATGATTGACGAAGTTGTCATCGGAGAACGCCCTCGTTCCAACCCTGCACCTTCATACGCATTCAAGCCGTCTGCTCAACCACAGAAGCACGTCACACAGTTTCGCTCTCGTGTTGTCACACCTGAAGGACTTTCACCGTCTGTGGTTCAAGCAGTCGAAGCAAACCACGGAACTAACGTCGCTGTACATCTACTGACAAAGATGCTGTCACAGCGTTCACGCCACACCCTTTCGACACCGAGAGGTGGACGTATTCTGAAGTCATTCGTCCGTGCAGACCCACGAATGACCGTTCGTTCCAACCCCGTTGGCCTTCGTCAGACTCCCTCCGGTCTTCGTATGGCTCGTGTTCTCGGTGAAGGAAGTCGTGTACTCGACGACCAAATCATTGCAGAAGTGATGAAGTACATTGACGAAGCAAACCAACACAGCGTCCCTCACGATTTCCCAGCATCTGAACAACAGTTCGATGCGTTCAGAACTAACGTTCTACAACCTTACCTTATTGCAATCGAAGCGAACCGCGCTCTTCTCCGATACATCAACCTGACATTGCTTCCACACATGAAGCGTCTTATCGACAACGGGCAGTTCGACCGTTCTGCCTATGTTTCAACCGGACTTGGTAAAACGCTCAAGAAAGGATTGAAGTTGAACAAGAACGAACTGAAAGAAGGACTCGAGCGTCAATACAACACACTCGTTGCTCGTCTCGCCACTTCTCCCGCAGACTTCTACAATGGACGCAATGAAGCACTCATCGCACACCCCGGATTCATCTACCCACAGATGCAGTACGCCTTGTTGCCAATCCCTGAACGCTTGACCGGCGGGAGCCGTGCAGAACTGTTCATGTATCAAGTGGGTGAACCTCCTCGCTATTCAACCGACAACGTGGGCAATGTCGTGCAAGAACTTCCTACTCGTATTCAAGACAAAGCGCCAACAGACGAAGAAGGGAACATCGTGTTCCCCGTCGCTCGTGTCAACAATCGACCTGTTGACTTCGGCCGAGTTGTCAACCCCGAGACGATTATGCGCACTCTCCGCTCCGGAAACTTCGGAGAACTTCTCGTCACCGCCGGGCGTTTTTGGACCTCACCTTTGTCTAACCTTCGTAACATTCTCGGTGCAGGTGGCGCAATGCCATCGGGCCCGATGAGCGGCGCAGAACAGAATGCAGTTCGTGAACTCAACGACGTCATCAATACGCTACAACAGGCAGGCCCCGCCGCAATCATGAGTGGAGGGAACTACGAGCGACTGCCTTTCGTCGCAGCCATGGAAGTCAACATTGGCGGTTTGAAGCCACGTCCACACCGCTGGCCCGAACATCTCATCATGGCAATGATGGAAATCATGTCAGAGAACTCCGACCAAATAATTCGACCTGATGGGGCCGGGGTCAACGTATTCGCAGAAAGAGCAGGTGTAGACATGGACAGGGTTTCTCCTTTCTTTCAACCCAACCTCAACACCTTGCCACCGAACATGGCTTCTCGCATTCAACTCACGCCACCAACAAATCTCAACAATGCTCTGAACAACTTCAGACCTCGTATTCGAGAACTCATCAATTCGATGTTCACCAACGGTGTGTCTCTTAACGACCTCGTGTACACCAAGGGAGGTGCCAATGACGGAGTTGACGACAATACGACAGGCGACAGAGCCTACGCTGCTACGATTGCCCTACACATGGCAATCAACGCCAACCGACCGGACATTACGCAGTACACACATGCCAACCATCACGGTGCACTTACCGATGCCGATTCAATGATTCCTAACAACAACAACCCGTTGACAAGAAACGCGGCACGCAGGGCTTTCAATGGCTTGGTAGCAAATCCTACAACGTCCCCCGGTGCTGGCGACGCACGTGTCGTCAAGTTCGTTCACATTCTCGGTGAACGCCGCTCAGACTACGGCCTCGATGGAAGTACACCAAACCGACTTTCAGTCCTGCACATCATGCAACTTGCAATCACCCGATGTAAGGAAAAAGGTCAGGAACCAACGCCCGAGGAAGTCACGTTCGTCATTCACTTGCTGATGTGGTGTATTGCCAACTTGGACACGGACATTGAGCCAATTCAAGAGAACCTTGGAGACCTCATTGGTGGTCTCCTCGGCAGATACCAAGGAGAAAGAACACGACAGATTCGTCAGGACCAGCAGACGTTCATTACCAACTTGGACGATTGGTATCAGGCAAATGCGGTCCACATGATGCCCGGTGGTGAACTTCAACAGATTGTAGTCAACCAACTGCTTGCAGACTTCCTTGCCGATGAAATCAATGGTCTCGGAGGAGCATTCGGTCTTGACTTCCTTGCAGAAGAAGATGATGTGCTTGACAACCCCGGACACGGAGAGTTCAGGTCACTCATTGAAGATGCGGTAAGTGGCGAAGACAATCTCGACAAAGACGTGCTACGTCAAGTGAAAGCGAACATCGAGAGCAGCAACGCACGACTGATTGAGCGCTATGGCGAATCAATGCCGTCGAACACAACGCTCAACAAACTTACGGAAGCACTCCGAAGCGTATTCCAACAAGCAGTTCGACAATCAATCGTTGACTTGGAAGAAGCCAAACAAGCAGCATCCGCAAACCAACGTATCCAAGACTTACTTGAGCGCGAGAGCATCCAAGATGCAACACGCGGAACCCGTCAAGGATTCCTCCGTTTGATGAACGAAGTGAACACGGCAGTTTCCCGTCTCACTCGACAAGAAGAAGAATACATCAACTTCGTCGCAGAGAACCTTCCTGACGAACCATTTGCTGACATCAGCGGAGATGTACTGCGTACCGACCTGATGAACCATCCCGTGTACATCGTACAGGACATTCTCGGACGCCACCGCTCATTCATGAACGACATTCAAATGACAGAAAACATGGCTCGCGCCGCTCTGTCAGGAATGCAGTTGTTCACTCAGAGCGACGTTGACTTAGACGTTAACGAGTCAAGAATCAACCTACTTGCAGACCTCATTGGTTTCACCAACAGTATGCAAGAAGAGTACGGTAGTGTTGGACCGAAACTCGAAGCCGCACTTGAAGACATGCGTAGTGATGGCGAAGACGGAGACAATATCTCTCCTCAACTGTATCTTGCCGCTTTTGACATCGCAGACAACTTCCAACAGACTGCTGCTGCTCGTAACGCATTGCGACAGTCGGCTGCTACTGACCTGTCATCCATCGACCCACACGCTTCCATGCGTGCGTTCGAGAAGATGATGGACAAGTGTCTCGGAATTGTTGGACAGTTGTTCGGCGCGTTCCCTGTTAGTTTGGACCCGCCACCAATGGACATTGCAGACTCATACCTCAAGAGCCTCGTCGATGCCAACATTGGGTTCGGTGGAGACTCAGAAGCAGAACTGCGCCGTGAAGATTTGATTGCAGAAGCAGTCTCACCACGCGAAGCAGAACGACGACGCCTTCTTCGTCAGCGTGATATGTTCTATGAAGCGCAAGAAGCAGAAGAACGTGCACAACAGCGTGAACTCACTCGTGTCAAGAACATGACGTTCTCCGGCCGAGGATTGGGCAAAGCATCTGCCTTTATGGACCAACTCGACCAACAAGTGAGAGATGCACAACTCAAGAAGACACAGGGCAATATCTTTGAATCCCTCGGAAGACAACAGATGCAGTTCCAAAAGAACCGAGCGAACTTGGAAAGTGAGAGAAAAGAACGTGAAGAGCAACGAGCGTACAATAAGCGATTGGCAAAAGATTTGTTCAACACCGCTCTACGTACTCCCGGTTCTGAATTACGCAATGTATTGATGCAACAGAAGTTGGATTACGGTCGTGATTCTGCACCTGACTATGTCGAACCGGTGACACCCGAAGACCAAGCATACCAACTGCATGTAGTCGCTAATGGCATCGCCTTGAACACGTTGCGAGAGTTGGGACCAAGCAACGGCGGTATTTCAGAAAAAATGTTCCAACGTGCGAAAAAGTCAGTACTTCCTGCTGATTCAGTCATAAGGATGCTGGAAGGTCTTGCCAAAGGTCGAGCAACCCAAGCAAAGAAACGCTACGAAGCAGCCTTGCTGAAAGCAGTTCAAAAAGCAGTCGAGATTGAAAAGCCAACGTTTGCTACTCCCGAAGAACTGACAAACGACGCGTACGTACGCTACATGTTGTCACAGTCTGAGGAAGACTTGGAAATGTCGAAGAGAGGGGTCTCTTTGCCCGCCTTTGACCGAGAAGTTGATGACAGCGCAAACCGCTTTGGACGGCGTTCCTCAGACTACGGTGCTGGCACAGGGGACTACGCCTTGTTCAATCCTGCTCGTCAATTGAAAGGCAAAGAGGTGAGGTGGCTTGACTGAGTGTCCATCCTGCAACTACCGCAACCCAAGCCATGTCAGTACATGTATGACGTGTGGTCGTTCGCTGAAAAAAGTTCGCAACAACCCCGGCGCAGCAGTCGTTTATCCTGTCGCCGCTAACCTACAATCAGGAATCCACCGTACAAAGATGGCAGTCTTTGACATTGACGATACGTTGTTTGACGCATCACAAAGAGAAACCAACGCCAAGCGAGCAGGTCTTGCTCCTGCCACTCCTTACACCGGAGACAGAAAGCCATCAGACTATCCAAAAGGAAAGAAGGCTTTCATGGACTTCTTCAACAGTCCAAAGCAATTCCGTATCGACCCAATTACCCCGGGCGCACTTGACTATGTCCGCACACTTGTACGCGACGGGTACACTATTGCGTACCTAACCGGACGCCCGAACACTTACTTCAATGCTACAATGCAGCACCTCAAGGAGAGCGGCTTCCCTGTCTTTAACGATGGAAACGGACAACCACTTCTTTTCATGAAGCCCAGCAAAAAGAAGAAAACAACTCAGTTCAAGTACGAAGTGATGCGCAACTTACAAGGTAAGTTCGACATTCACTACTTCTATGATGACCTGAAAGGAAACCGCGATATTGCTTTCCAATTGGGTGTCATTGGGGTGTATGACCTGCGTGACCGCCTTGACGTACGCAACAACCCGGGCCATAACTGCGGGTGTGGACAAACACCTTGCAAGACCTACGGAACACGTAGCAACCCTACACAACTCGAACGTTTCTTACAGGAACAGAAAGAGGAAGAAGAGGGAAGAAAAATGGGCGTAATGGGAGGCACGACAGCATCTGCTTCCACTTACAGGTGGAGAGGAAACCCAAACACAGAAGTTCCGGAAGGATACCGACAAGCCGCAGGGTGTATCGTACAACGCGGTTCCGACAAGAAGATTCTACTCCTCCGCCGTTCAATCTATGAAACATCCCACCACGGCATGTACGAATTGCCCGGAGGAAAATTGGAAGAAGGAGAGACGCCTAAAGAAGCCGCTCTCATCGAAACCAAAGAAGAAGCAGGGCTTGATGTTCGTATTGTACAGACACTCCAACCACACATTGACCACAACGCGAATAAAGTGTACCATGGATTCGTCGGCGCACCAAAGAAGGGCGCTAAAGTAAAGATTTCAGAAGAACACGATGAATACAAGTGGGTTTCAATCAAGCAAGCATTTGCAATGCCAAGTGGGAAGTTGAGCCACCACGCACGTTTCTTGCTCCAGCAGATGCTCGGAGAACCGCCGCTTCCCAATCCACTACCAAAGCCTCGCAAGAAGAACGGACGCAAGGAACCATCAAAGAAGTTCGTCGACCGTATGATGGGCAACACCAAGATGCGTGCAGAGTTCCCTGACGCTGGTCAACGGTATGCCGTCACGCTACGGCTTGTTGAGAATCATTACGGTAAGGCCGCTCGAAAGAAGATTGCTCCAAGAGACAACGGTTTCTTTTCTCGGTCCAATCCATCCGATGTTCTCCCCATCTACTCCGGCGAACCCAAAGGAAAATCAAAGAATCTCGGTGCAGTTTTCTCAGAAGTTGTAATTGGCCGAAACATCGTAAAGGATGTCGGTGAAGCAGTTCAAAGCATTTACCGCGGTCTAATTGGTGGCCGTACATCTATGGCGGAGAAAAGATTGGCTATGGGTGTTGCTTCGATGCAGAAAGAACTCTCCGACAATGCGAGAAAACTCGGCGGTAATGCACTCGCTAATTTGAAAATGGATTATGAAGTACTACAAGGTACAGCAACCATCAGCATCATTGCTACGGCAGACGCCATCAAAATGGCACGTGCGCCAAAGAAGAATCCACGTATGCCTCTCGATGGCATGGAAGACAAAAAGAAAGTCAAGAAGGCTAAGACACAATACAAAAAGTTCCACGGCGGTAAAGACCCCGTATCTATCAAAACAGAGAAGATTGACGTCGGAGATGTTTGGTATTCTCTTGGCCCTTGCTGGTCTATTGGGTACATGTCTCCAAAGGAAACCGGCGACGACGAACAGAAGTACATTCACCACACGAACGAAGATAGCAAAGACGGGAACTTCCCAATGATGTACGCTACAATGCCCGAGAGTGGCGAGCCGATGATTGTCATCAAAGGCGGTTCGATGAAGATTGGAATGCGTGACGGCTTGGCATGGTTGATTGATTGAGGTGATTGAATGGGGTCTCGGATAACAGTCTACTATGTTCGCAAAGACGATTACAAACGCAACATCGGTAAGATGACCGATGAAAAATTGGAAGAAGTCCTTGACAGCAGCAAAAAGGCGCTGTACCTCGACCGCAAAGGAATCTCCGCATTGGTGGCGAAAGCACTCGACATGACTGCCGGTAGCGGGAAAAAGGTGTCAATTCAAACAGGGAAGAAGTTGAGTTCTGCAATGACAAAAGGGATTCATTTGGCGGTCAAAGACTACTCTGACCAAAGTTCTTTGTCGCTGGGTGACGTTAGTACCCTGACCGGTTCGGGGCTCGTTGTAGAGGCATTCCAACTAAAAACAGGAAACAAATTGTACGGTGGGTATTTCGTTATCTACGCATGAGGTGATTGAATGACGAAACACGACATTGGTATCTTCGGTTTGAAGGACTCAACATGGGCTCGTATTGACGCCCTGTCCGCATCTGCTGTCGCAATGTCACTCGCTCGAGAACTTCTCGAAAAGCGCGGAAAGAGAGTATCATTTGGTCTTTCCCGACGCTCTTGGAGCAACATTGAGTTGGCATCTATCTCATTTGCCATGTTGTTTGCAGTTCGCAACATTTACGAAGCAGTCAAGGAAGTTGAACAAATCGAAGGAGTCGGTTCCTTCTTCAACCCGAACCCTGTGGCCTTATCAGGACCGCCGAGGTTCAACGAGTTTTGAGGAGGGGTAAGATGACAAAATACGACCCCTATGATGGCTTGAAACCAAAGAGAGGACGCATGGCAAAAGGTATGCGCCAGCGATGGGGAGCACTTGCAGCAGCAGCCTTTGGTCTATACATCTACAACGTCAACAATCGTAGTAGAGCATACGGTGGTGGAACCAACCTTGGCACCGCACGTTCAATCGAGTTCTCACAGCCATCCGCCACTACAATGGTATCCGACATGGTGAGGGTTGCTCCCGGCAACACGTACGACTTAGGAATGTCACTTAGCACTTCAGCGCTCGGTATAGAAGTACAACTCCATCAAACCGAGTCAGGTCACACAGTCAGGGTCTCTCCAAAGGTGGACGGCCTTGAGTTGGACTCAGTCAAGGTCGACACGACAAACAGCAATGGCGTTGCTACGATTCAGTACTCAGCAGAGGAAATGAATGTCATCAAAAACAGCGGTGTCATGGTAACGAGCATTGAGTTCAGGGTTACCGTCGATGGGGATTATGGCGGCTCCTTTTTCGTCAGATGCCCCATCGGAGCATGAGGGCGATGTCGGACAAGGACAACTATCGTAAGGCGCGGCCGGTTTTCATCGGTGATGTCACCAAGCGTGATGGTCAAGTAAAGAACGTCCTCAACGACAGCGACAAGAAGTTCGCTAACGTCGCAAAGAAGTCATTGGAGCCATTCATCGCGAATCGCTACAATATGTTTCGATACAACGTCGACGACGGCAACATGCGTATCCTTGACTTGCTTGAATATCACGTCTACGGAGAATACCGTCTGAGCGGAATGGTAGAAGACCCAACAACAGACCCCACCCAATTGGCACTTGGATTTGCCCGCCCATCATTCCTCGCTCCTCGCGGAGAAGACCCACGCATGTACGTTGAAAGAGCATCGGTGTATGACCAATTCACCAATTTCACAAACGCCGGACTCATGGTCGGCTCAGGCAGAATGTCTGTACAATCGGTCTACTTCGACTCACTTCTCAACCGTTCTGACCCCGGAATGATGTTCTTCCTTCCTTCTATTGGTACTGCAATCATGTCGATGGTACCGTTCACGACTGCTTGGCCAACATCGCTTCGTAAGTACTTCGCTGGTAATCCCAACAATCAGAAAGGTGGTCGCATCCCCGAGTTGTTCAACA
>Ga0181393_1001013_pt1 | contig 10284 bp, 13 predicted proteins | sample 16SPOviralmetaG_FD_130122 | JGI IMG/M metagenome (GOLD analysis project Ga0181393, IMG submission 130122) | Marine viral communities from the oligotrophic San Pedro Time Series (SPOT) site, San Pedro Channel, CA, USA - 16 SPOT_SRF_2010-10-21 | ecosystem: Environmental > Aquatic > Marine > Strait...
AATCCCGCAGAAGCCATGAACCGAGCAAAAGAAATGGGTCTTGATGGTATTCATTCCCATGATGAAGACGGAAAAACTGTCTTTATGCCCGGTAAAACCCATGAAGAATACATGAGCAAAAACAGCGGTCGTGATGTTGAACCCAAGATGGTTAGCGACAAAGAGGCTGGCTACGGCACAGATGATGAAGAAGAAAAGGTTGCTTATCATATGGACAAAGAAAAAATGGCGTCCTATCACACAGATGATGAAAAGAAAAAGAAAGGCATGGCCGCAGAATGTCCCGTTGGTGAAGAAATGGTTGCTGGCTCTTGCCAACCTATCAATGTCACCATGGAGATTTCTGTTGAATCCATCAGCGCAACAGTAGAAGCATCTACTGGCAATACTATTATGGAAATAAAAGGTGTTGCTTTCCATGAAGGTTTCAACAAAAACAAGTGGGCTTTGACAAAGCGTGGCGCAGAAGCCGCCGTCAAACAAATGTTTGGAGCAGACTTAACTCTTAATCACCCCAAGGCGAAAGCCGTTGGGTTTGAGCGCAATACCGATGGTGGCGTCAACGAAGCCAATGTCGGAATTGTTGCATCGGCTGAGTTGGATGACAAAGGCAAAGACGGATATGATGTCCGATATGTTGCCCATGTCCAACGAAGCGAATTGTTTGAGGCTTTGGAGTCCGGTATGTGGTTAAAGCCCGAATACGGTGTGTCAATTGGCGGCTACGGTGTTCCCATTTCTGCAAATGAAAAGGGTATGGTCTTTGACATGGACTTTACCTTTGACCATCTCGCAATCGTTCACAAGCCAGCATATCCACGAGCAAACATTGAAACGGCAACTAAGATGGAAGAAAATGTGGAGGCAAAACACGGTGGTCAACACGGTCGTCCCGGCAAAAATGACCCCCGCAAAACCCCTGCTAAACCAAATGAGCGACGACGAGGTTCAAAGAAAAACCCACCCGGCTCGGCCAAGAAACCCAATAAGTCAATTGTTGTTTCTCCCGCAACTCGCAAAACCATTAGCAACAAAATGTCGGAACACAATAAGAAAAAGAAGGGAAGCCGAGCATCCATGGGCGCACTTCTTACTGTTTTCCGTCGTGGTGCTGGTGCTTTCTCCACAAGCCATGCCCCTAACATGTCAAGGAACGGTTGGGGCATCGCAAGAGTCAACGCTTTCCTATACCTACTACGGAATGGTCGGCCTTCTAACCCCAACTACAAGCAAGACAATGACTTACTACCCAAAGGACATCCAAGGGCAAAACGAACAGCAAGTGTGGAAGAAACCTTGATAAGTCAAACCGCATCTTGGCAAGATTACCGAAAGGGGAACAACATCATGTCCGAAGAACATATCGTTGAAGAAAACGCTCAAGCAAGCGAGATGGAGGCACTTCAAGCCGAACTTGTTCTTGCACGAGCAGAACTTGAAAACATGCGCGCTATGGAAGCCGCAAAACACGAAGAAGCCCGCTTGTCCCTTGTGGAAGCCGCAACCGAACTTGGTATGAAGGGTCATGATGACCTTTCCTCCGAAACTCTTGAATCAATCATCGCATCGTGGGAAGCATCCCACCCTGCTGAACCTGTTGTTGAGATGAAGCCAGCAGAACCCGCCGTTGCTTCCGAGGCCCCTTCCTCCGAACCTTCTTCCGAGGCTGTTGTCGCAAACTACCTCAATGGAAAAATGGTTGAAACCCCACAATCTCTCTACTCTCAAGCATGGAACGCATGGGCCGGTGCTTGGAACAAGACCCTTTCCGGGTCGGAGAACAACGATGAGCGTATTCGCGCTCCAAAATACAACGAACTTTGAGGTGAACAAAAATGGTAGCATTTACAGGAAACGACCCACGAAACGCAATTTTGAAAGATGCAAACACCGTTAGCGGTGTCGGTATTCTTCTCGCAAAAGACGGAACAGCAAACAAGGTTCAACTCGGAGCCGCAACGGATGTGCCTTTGGGCGTCTCCGCTGGCGAATCCAGCCGAGATGCCGACCTCGTGCTTGAAACCACGGGTGCTACGGTGTCTTACTTCCCAATGGGCGGAGTCCACATGGTTGCCGCCCTCGCAGAAACTTACACCACCGGACAACTCGTGTACCTCAAGGGTGCTGGACGAGTTGGCGGAACTGCTGGCTCCGATAAGTTGGTTGGAGTCTATGTCGGTGAAGGAGAAGTTGTTGGTACTGCCGGACTTCTTATTCCCGTGAACACCAGTCAATGTGCAACTGCTTGATAAAAAAAGGATGTGAAAAAATGAACAAATCGCTACACGAAATTATGAACGCTTCCGCCGCCGCTGGCCCCTTTGGGACTGGCGATGCTGTCCTTGAACAGACTCTCCGAGACTTCATTCAACTTCAATCCACCCGGATTGCCATTGGAACACAAGTTGTTGGAACCCGAACCGTCCCTTGGCTTGAGTTTAAGTGGTACACCGGAGTCCAAGGAACCTTCTCTTACCCATTGGATGATGCCGCAACCGTTGACCCTACCAAGATTGGAACCAGCAACTACACCGTGAAGTTGCAGAAGGGACAAGGTCGCTGTGTTTTCCTTGACACGGTTCGCCTTCGTGGTGAATCCTTTGAGAACATTGACCGACAGCAACTTGCTATCGTCCGTGGCCGAGCCGATGTGATAGACAACAACATTCTATCCACCCTTCATGGCGGTGCTGGACAAACCCAAGCCGCTACTGCAACCTTCGGCTCCGCATCTGCTGATGAAGAGAAGGACTTGCTCGCAACCATGGACAAGGTTTTCGCCAATGGCCGTGTGTCGGGCGACGAGCCAATGGCTCTTATCCTCCCTGCCTCAACCCGAAGTGCTTTGCTCAACACGCAACTCTACGGAAATGTGGTGGAAAGCCTCGCTGACCACATGAAGCGAATCGCCAACATGACGATTTACTACACACGAGACTTTACGGGCGGAAAGTCCCTCCTACCATCCGATGTTTCGGGTGCAATTGAGGACGATGCTCTCTTGCTGATTCCCGGTGCTGAAACGGCTGAGTTTTTCACCTACAACGGTGCTGGCTACCAAGAAACTGAGTTGACCCGTCTCCCCGGAGTTGGCTTTGACTGGCTCTTGACTGGCTACATGGGAAGCGTCATCCACCAACATCAAGACGGTGCGGCGGCTGGAACCTCAAACCGAATTGCCAAGATTACAGGCGTCATTTGAGGTGGTTTTTTTGGCACAAAACCGCAAATTCCAAGACTTTGTAGAGTCAAAATACATCGTCAATGGCGGTGTTGCTACGGCTGACATCGCAGACGACGCGGTGACCAACGCAAAGACCGATGGTGCGGCTGACAAATACTTGGAAGCCGTGTATGATTTCTCTATTGATGGTGGCGCACAGGCTACCATTCCTCTTAACGATGCCACAGGCGCGCCTGTCAACCTACCCGATAAAGCAATCGTTATTTCTTCTCACATTGAGATTGAAACGGCTGTCACCTCCGGTGGCTCCGCTACGGTTGCCTTTGGATTGGTTGGAAACACCGATGCTTTCAAATCCGCTACCGGCAAGGCTTCTTTGACCTTGGATGCTGTGTTTGGAGGAAGCAACGACCTTCCTTTGAAAATGGCGACTCCTACCCCTGTCGCTATAACAATCGCCGTTGCCAACCTTACTGCTGGTAAAATTCGCATCTTCATTAAATACATTGAAGGAAACTGATTCGGTGATTCTTCATGATTGAAGAATGGACGGACAAAAACGGCGACCTTCGTCGTTGGGATGATAAAGCCAAAGGCTATGTTCTTGTAAAAAAGGCCAAAGCCAAAGCCCCCGCAAAGAAAAGTAGAGCAAAGAAGGAGAAGAAGGAATGAGCGAGCGAGCAAAATTAGTAAAACAACTCAACAAAAAAGGCATTTTCATTCCCAAAGGAGCAAAAGTCGCAGACCTTCGTCACCGAGCCGAACATTGGTTGTCCCGAAATGGATGGCTTGTTCGTTTGGCTAAACCCGCTTCCCGAAAACCAAACAGTCCGGTTTCTTTGATAACAAGCAAAGACACAGTTTGGATTCCCGATAGCCGCATGGCTAAAGAAATTATTGAGACAAAATTAGTTTTCGTTCTCGGACGGACACCAGTCGCCCCCGAAGGCGTTGAAGTTATTGATGTCCCCAAAGACTTTAACGACAAATGGCCTCTAAATCATTTCGGTGAAGAAGAATGAGTGTCACAACTGACAACATTCGCGATTTACTCAACAGGCCACAGGGCTTGAACGAAGCCACAATTACTGAGTATATCAGTATGAGAACAGAACAGGTCAACAAATCTGCTCGCAACAATGCGTTCCTTGCAGAAGATTCAACGAATGTCGTCACAACAGCGCAAAAAGAATCAGCAATCAAAGCATTGGTATGTGCTGATTGCTTACAGGTTATGATTGATACAATTCCTTCCTATGTCAACGAGAATGAGCGAAAACAGCAAGACATACGATTAACCGCACAGATGCGGGGATTCATGAAGCGTGGAGAAGAAATGCTTGCTCTTGTCTCGGAGGTTGGCGGAACGGCTGTAAAGTTTAACCAAACCAAGACGAGGCTCTAAGCATGACAAATTATCAATGGGTTGGTGCGGCCTCCACAAGCGCAAGCACAGCCGCAAACTGGCTTCCTAACGGTTCACCAGCCGCAGGTGATGTTGTCATTTTTGATGCCGCTGCAACACAAAATTGTTCGTGGGATATTGCTACACCCGGAGGAACAACTCTTTCTGTTGATGAGATGATTCTTGAAACTAATTTCATACATCAGTTAATTTTAACGCAAAAGCCCCGTATCAAAGGTATGTTTTTAGGAGGAACTATCGCTGTTGGGGGCGGTGCTGATTCCATAGATTTCCAACACGGTTCTTCTCCTAACTTTTTTGGTTCTTACAAGACATACAATGAGCGATTTCTTTTGATTGACGGAGGAACGGCAACAGGTATCACAATAAACATGATTGGTTCGTCTACACCCATAACAAAGTTTGACGATGGCGCACACCCAATCGTTAGACTACAAACAGGCAAATTCGCACCCGACTATGTTGTACCTACCTCTAACAGCGGTAAAGCATCCTTTGATTCTTTTTCGTTGGTCACACCAGCCGAGTTTGCTCCGGATGGTGATTTAGTAGACAACGATAGAATAAAGGTATTTTCTTTTGAAGAGTTTATCATTACAAGCACCAGTATTAACTTCGGGCTTTCAACTGCTGAATACACAGCAACCGTTGGTGGTTTCTACATTCCTACTGCTGGTGCAAGCGGTATGCCTACTGGTTTTACAAATGCTTTTTATCGCAAAATTATTTTAAAGGCAAACACAGCCGGACACAAATGCTTGATGAGCGACAACACTTACATTTCTGTTGAAGAGTTTGAAATTGGTGATGGTGTGGTTTTGAAAGGCCCAGTAGATTCAGTTTCTCAAGGGGCAGACATTCGCTCAATCAAAACACCAAAAATTAGAGGGACATGGTCGTTTAGTCAAATCTCCCCCGGTATCTACCGAAGTCCACGAAACGCATCGGGGCCAATACCAAAAGTCAACGGTGATTTTCACATTACGGGAAAATTAGATGTAGACGGGCTAATTGACCCCACAGGGCTTGAGTTAAACCCACAATCCAGCAATCCCGGCGGCGTCACCGCAAACACGCTATGGTTAAACAGCACCGACAGCAACAAGTTGTATCTCGGCTCAAGCGAAGTTAGCGGCGGAGGTGGTAGTGGAACAGTCACAAGTGTAGCAACCACAGCACCCATCACAGGCGGTACAATCACAGGTACGGGTACGATTGGTATAAGTGCCGCCACCACAAGTGCCGCCGGTTCTATGTCGGGTGCCGACAAAACAAAGTTGGATGGTATAGAGACATCAGCAGATGTGACCGATGCCGCCAATGTCACAGCCGCAGGTGCGTTAATGGATAGTGAAGTCACTAACCTTGCTCAAGTCAAAGCATTCAATTCAGCAGACTACGCTACTGCGGCTCAAGGGGCAACCGCAAATACCGCTTTACAAACGGTTGCCGTTGATGGAGTCACCGTCATAGGGAATGGGACGGTAGCAAATCCACTTGTTGCACCACCCGCAGGTGGTGGAGGTAGTGCATTGGAATTTGCTGAATACCGCATGGTTAATCACAACCCTTCAACATCCTCAAGCAACGACTTTAACAGCAACACAAGATGGGTTGCGGATTTAGCCGATACAAATTTTTGGACTGCGGCCACCACAGCAAGCGACCATACAAGTATTGTATTACACTCCGATGGCTACCTTACTTTAGCCGCTAATGGCATTTACGATGTATGGTTTTCGACTGATATTTTCGGACACGGAACAAATGCCGCCAACATTGATTCTTTTGTTGAAATATCAACAAACAATAGTGGGGATAGACGCTATGCTACTACGAGAGAAGTATTTAGAATAAATGGTGTGCAGGTAAAATACAATCACCAAACAACAGCAAAAATTAGAACCGGCGGTTCGGCAGTAAACATTTATTTTTCCGCTTATCTTAATGGGTGTGGGTATTACCTCGCCTCATATAACGACTACCGAACATCAGTAAAAGTAATTAGATTAGGTGATGCTTGATGACAACAATAAAAGAAAAATTAGAAACAAGATTCCCCGATGAAGATTGGTCGTTTATGGATGACGATACATGCTTTAATTACTTTAGGGGGCAATATCATTTAGGTTCAAACTGGCCTTCTGGATTACCAGTATGGAGTTCCGATGAAATTAAAGCATTTTTGGAGAGTTAAATATGAGTGACAAAAGAAAGGGAAAAATTGTGTATCAACCTCCCGAAAGGTGCTACACCAATGTGAACATTGAAGAGACACCTCATGGCTACAAGGTTTATCGGATAGGCGAAACGCGTCATTTTACAGTTATCCCACTATCTGCCGCAAAAGAAGTGCTTTACAAAGGAGACTGAAAACATGGACATTGAAACAATACTACTCATCGGAACCGCCATTTTGATTGACTTACTGGTGCTTGCCGCCGCTGGCAAGTGGTTGCTTGGAAAGTGGAAGGAGATGAAAGCCGATGGCAAAATCACACTTGATGAAGTCCTTGATGTCGCTGACGAAGTGGTTGATAAGGTCAAAGAAACAATTGACAAGTTGGAAGGCGAAGAGGAATGAACCCTCACGACAGGATAGACTCATTGGAAGAAAGAACCCGTTTGCTTGAACAAGCGGTTCTTGAGTTATCCACTATGGCAAAGTATCTCAAGTATGCCGCTATTGCTTTGTTTGCTTCCCTTGGTGTTGATGTGCAGGGTGTGATGTGATGGTCTACTATTGCACTACGGCTGATGTTGGCTCCCGCCTTGCTCTTGACAGCGCACAGCGCACACGGGCATCAAACCGACTAACCAGCGTAATTCGTCGTGCAACCATTGACATTGACCAAACCTTCCGTGATTATGGGCGTGATGTTCCAAGCGACCACATCGCTGAAACAACGCTTAACGGTGCTATCAGCGCAGGTGCAACTACAATTACACTAACCGATGCCTCGCCATTTACAACTGCTGGAAACGGAAATGTAGATGGGGACTCTTTTAAATGGACTGGCAAATCCTCCAATGACCTTACAGGAGTCACCGGCATTTCTTTCAGTCATGCTTCGGGTGTGACTGTGCAAGAAGGTGAGTTTGCCCATGTTCTGCGTGAGATTTGCGCTGACATCGCCGCCGCTTATTATCTTGAAGACGAGTCCGTGTTTCAAACGGCCAGCAAAGACGGAACAATCCGAGGCAACAACCTGCGAGAGCGGGGCTACATGAACCTCAAGCGGCTGGCCCACTTGGGGAGCGTGGACTGATGCGTGGACTACACATCAACGAAATGACAAAAACCGCAAGCGGCGGTGGTGGTTCAACTCGTATTCGTGTTGATACACGAGAGTTTAACATGGCTATGAAGGATGCTGAAAAAGTTATCGCAAAAGCCATGTTTGAAGGTTCGGGAAGGGCTTTTGACCAAACAAAAAGAGAAACGGATAGATACCTTCGTTCCTTGACATATCAAACCCCACAGGCAAAAAAAGTTGCTGACTCTTTGGATTACACTAAAGGGTCGGAAAGAAAAGCGGAAATCCGTGGTGACGAAATCACATTGGAAGCCATGTTCGGTAGCCGTGGGCCGCATATTCGTGGTGAAATCGGCGTTGGTGTTCATACGAGTTCCGACGACAATGGTGGCACATTCAACATTGGTCAAGCCGTTGAAGAAGGTATTAACCCAAGAATGTTTTCTTGGAAGTCCGAAAAAGCCGCAGAACACAGTCGTCAAATTATGACAAAACACGGCAACAGTCCTTGGTATGCTGGTAAAGGAACAGGGAAAGCATTTTTTAGAGGGATTCAAGGAACCGAATACATTTCTCATGCCGCCAACTTCTTTAACCGTAGAATTAAAAGCGAAGTTGAGAGACGATTGGAGTTTTGAGCATGGCAATAGCAACGACAGAACAATTTTGGAATCACCGCTTAAACGGTGAAGACCCGACATCCCCTACCGGTGAGAACAATACCGCATTTTCGGCCACAGGAAGCGGCGCAAGCGAAGTGGATAAGTATTGGGTAGTCACCGACGCCCGATACAATGTGACGCCCACAACCAACGCTTATACGCTTTTTACGGTATTACAATACACAGGCACACCAAACGATGACGAAGTGTTGATGTCTCTTGACAACGGAACGAAGAAAGTAGATGTAAAGGCTTTTGGGACAAAAATAAAATTGGTAGGTGCAACGACAGTCACCAGCATTGACCTTGACCCATTGATGGCCGAAGAGAACCCTGTCCCCCTTGCTCTCCGATTGACGCTTGATGCTTCGGGCAACGCAATTTTGTATCTCCGTGAAATGATTGAGGATGACGACGCACAAACGGTTTATCTGTCGGTTGCTGGCGCATCCGGCTCAAGCCGAAACATCGCTTGGGGAAACAACAGCGGAAACATCAAGTGGGCCTCGGTATATGCAACCGACATGGGTGCTTTTTCTCCGCTTGAGTTGGCTCCCTCCGACTTGGCTACCGACACCCTGCTTCGCATGGGCCTATCCATCGTTGAAAACCTACGCAACAGTCGTAGGGCGCATCTCAAGACACACCTTGATGCTGGCTCAATCCGATACGGCTACGACATCTCACAAGAAATGCTTTCCCGTAGTATTCCACCCTTTATTCATGTCCTGTTGCGTGGTCTTGGCTCGCCAACCTTTGCCGCCCTTGGTGGTGGTCGCATTGACCAAGAATACGATGTTCTCATCTATGTCACTACTCGTGGAACAACCTATGAGGACGCATATCGTTTGGGACTCAACATCGTGGGAGAATGCTTTGATGAGTTATATACGACCACAGGTTTGAACGGTACTACCGACAGTCTTTTTGAATACGATTTAGAACTGCAATCTCGCATGGATGACGAGGTCACAATTTGCACACACTTGCTAACATTGACCTACATGCGTCGTTTGAATATGCGACACCGATGAAACGCTTAAATATCAACCCATTGGTAGTCTAAACACCGAGAAGGTGATACCATGAGCGGATTCAACAACCGATATGTCGGAATTGTCAAAGAAAGCACCTACGGAACAGACCCAACTTCGGGGTATGTTTTCGGAGAAGTTGACGACGAATCAATCAAACACACTTACGATGTCATGCAACGCACAGACATGAGCCGATACGGAACCGCCAAGTCCAACACGGGCAAGGAGTTTTCCGAAGGCGACATCAACATGGCTATGCTTGCCGACAACTTTTTGGGAACGGTTTTGACTGGACTTTTCCCAACTGACACGGTGTCTGGTTCAAGCCCAACCTACACCCACACCTTCACCGAAGCCGGAACAGACCGCTCATTTACGATGCTTGTTGGCCGTGAAGAAAAGGAACACACCTACACGGGCGTTGCTGTTGATAGCATGTCCGTGAGCGCAAACATCAACGAATACGCTATGATTTCTGCTTCCTTTATGGGCAAGGCAGAAAGCGCACTTGCCACCATTGGTGCATCCAGTCCTTCGTTCAACACCAACGACCCTCTTTACTTCGCTGATGCAAAGGTTTTCTTTAACGGTGATTCTACCGCTTCTAACCTTGTGAAGTCCATCTCCTTTGACATCAACATGAACCGTGATGGAGACAACGCTTGTGGTCTTGGCGATGCAACCTACACCCGCCTTCCTCCGTTCCAACGCCGTGAAA
>Ga0181393_1001015_pt1 | contig 10277 bp, 7 predicted proteins | sample 16SPOviralmetaG_FD_130122 | JGI IMG/M metagenome (GOLD analysis project Ga0181393, IMG submission 130122) | Marine viral communities from the oligotrophic San Pedro Time Series (SPOT) site, San Pedro Channel, CA, USA - 16 SPOT_SRF_2010-10-21 | ecosystem: Environmental > Aquatic > Marine > Strait...
AAGTTATTCAGTGAAGAAGCATTTAAAACTCTAAAAGAGGAAAATCTTTATATATGGGGAATATCTCCCACAGATAGTATTATGTTTAATAAACCCGGATACACAACGAATTTAAAGTTCATCATAGGAACATTATACGGAATAATCGTAAGACATGATAAAGAATTAGATGTATCAATAACATATAAACAAGATTTCCAGCGAACAATTTTATACCATATCAAAGATGGTGGAATGGTTCGTTTTAATGAGTATTATGTTAAGACAACATATAGAGCAGTAGGCGGGTTAGGTAATGATAGAAAAGATGATAGATTACAAAAAGAATTACAAGCAGTAAAACAAATGATAGAAGAATATCCTAATTATGTTTATCAAAATCCTAAAAAACCCCGAGAAATAAAATTAAGAAGAAACCCTCAAAATTAATATCTAATATAGATTATAAAATGTCTCACCCAATATATACAAAGAAATGTAAAGTTAAAGATGGTCAGTTTATAGATAGTAGTCATTACGATAAAATAATTAATACCACTCAATATGGATACAAAGAAAACGGCGATTTATTATTCTGTTTAGTTAAGAATAACATAGATATGGAAAAAACAGAAAAATATATAAACGCTGTAAAAGGTCTCGCAAAGTCAAAAACAAAGAATAGAGGTAAAGCATCAGGAGTAGTTGATTTAAAAAAGTTTCCGAAGAAAGCAAAAGTTTTTTGTAATAAACATGGTAAAGAATTCACAGATGGTAAAGATAGATATTCAGTATATTATAAAGAAGAAGATGGGCGCATGGTAAATAGATGTCAGAGTAATCAAGTAAGATGTGGTGTAGCGGGATATTTTGACGCAGTAGCAGGATTACCATGTAGGAAAGTTCATTGGAGTAATAAATATCCATTAAAACATGATGTATTAATAGAATTAGCAAAAGAAATAGAGGAAGGTCATAAGTCATTTTGTAAAGAAAGTTATGACTATCATAAAGAAAACGCAGAAAAAGTAGCACCACATTTATTATTTAAAGATACAATTTATTCTACTATGACCTTAAATTATGATTTCAGGACGGCGTCTCATAAAGATAGTGGTGATTTAGAAGGAGGTCTATCAACACTAACTATATTTGAGGAGGAACATGAAAACTACACAGGATTATATTTAGGATTACCTGAATATAAAATCGCTTTTGATTTAAGAAATAGAGATACAATTTATTTTGACGCTCATGAAATACACGCTAATACAGAATATGAAGTATTAAGCGATAAATTAAAAATAGATGATTTAACTGGTAATCCCTTTGCTGGAAGAATATCAGTTGTATGTTATTTAAGAGATAAATTAAAAAATTGTGAAAATGAAATTATAGATGAAACAGAAGATTATTAATTATTTTGTTATTGTTTTTTGGAAACCAAACGGGAGGGTGTCGTAATTACCATACTCATCAACCTCTTGTATAGACCTTTTTGTATAGACTAAACCATAATTTTTCTCTTGATGCTCGTTAGATAATATATGACCATCACCCCTTTTTATCATATCATATTCCACGAGGATTTTATGTTCTTTATCCCATTCCGCTTTTTCTTCTTTTGATAATTCATTTGTATCTGTATTATCTTCCAGAACACCTTTAACTAATTTACACATGGAATTATGATTTATTCTTTGGGATACTTCATAATTTAAACCGAAACCTTTTACCTTTGTATGATAAACCCCATCGTCAGTTTCATATGAATAATTTTTAGGACCACCCGATACAAATGTCCCGATCATTTTTACTCCTTCCAACTCATCAGTCCATTCACCGAGTAAATCACCATTTTCTAATGCGTAGGAGTTAGGGTCGTTAGGATTATATTTATACACGACACTATCAGTATCAAAATATAGAACCTGCCTATCCAGAGTATTTAATGCTGAATATAACCTACATCTTGCTGATGCTGTTGTAAATGATGCTATTGCGATTGATGTATTATAATCATTTTCCACATACTTATCTTTGATTTTATAAGAGAATAATATTTTATCATCGTTTATATCTTGGAACTGAATATCCTCGTATGTTTCATTTTGTAATATTTTATAAAAATCTTTCATGTTATTGACTATTTCAGTTTTACCCATGTTAGTTCTTTGTCCGAACTTACCCCATAAAGAGTTAAGACATAATTTAGCGATTGCTCTTAAACCAGGATTTTTTTCTATTTTATGTTTATCCATAAGAATACCTTGACCCGTATGATAATCTTTTATATATTTATCTTTATCATCTTCACCCTTAACCCAATCGGGATACCCAGATGCTTCTTGTTTAATTTTCAGAAACTTTGAGACATAACCTTTAAAGATATTTTTTGTTGTATTTTCATAATACCGAACCTCATAGATACATTTTAATTTATAACCTTTATCCAGAGCGTTATATAATTCATTAGAACACCAGACACCCCTTTTATCATTTAAATCAAAGACGAGTTTTCCCTCCTTAACTGGTAATACAGGATGATAAAGTTGTTTAGGACATTCTATATCACATTCTATAAACCCATAATATTCTCTATGATTACACGCCCTTATGACATCATATTGATTATCAAGACAATATTGATTATCAAGTATTTTATAATGTCCCAGAGGATAATCGTCATAATAATTGACTGTTGGATATAATGATGTGATATCACTATATTTACCTTCTTCACCCTCTTTAAAATGATATAAGAGTTTTGTAGCGTTGGTGCGCCCACCGAAGAAACTTCGCCTTAACCATTCAGTTTCTTTATAAGGGATAATACCGATTTTTTGTTCTTTTTCTACTATACGGATTGTTTCATCATCAAACGCTTTTTTATCAGCGTTATATATTTCCCTTTCTTCCTCAGGATATTTAGAAGGATTACCAGTATATTTACTCTCAAACTCAAACAACCTATCTTTATAACTTTCATCCACGAAATGATATTTAAATATAGACATACAAACAGAGGCGATTGTTAGATATTGGAAAGGGTCTATTTCACATGTATCCATATATAACTGACGAAACTTTATACAACACTTACGAAGGATATCAACATCAGATATACAATATTCTTCCATTTCTCGCTTTTGGTTCCAGACATAATTATCCTCAATCTTTTTATCATACCATTTTAAGAAATCTTTTCTATCTTTATCTTTAAAGGAATTATATTTAAAGTAATCCTTATCGGGCATGGGACCCTCATAATTCCAATTTTCCTTCGTATTAAACCAATGAGGGAAATACCCTTTTTTAAGTTCTTTCTCGCCGAATGTTTTAGGAAACGCTTTTAGAGGCATAGTAAGGAAATTCAGACTATCAACAAACCTTATATTTAATTCAGGAACACTCATATACATAATTTTTTGACCCGCGAATATACAGAAGGGTTCATATTTAGTATGGTCATATACCCACCTGATAATGAATTGGAAATCATAACCTTTACCATTATGAGCGATATATGTATAACCTTTTTTACTTTCATCAAAAGCGAACTCACAAAACTCAATTATAGTTTCATGATGTATTGGTGTAGGGTCATCAAATAACATAGATATAGAATACATGACTTCATTTTGTTCCCCAGATATATCCGCCTCAAAATCAAAGAAACAATATAATTCATTTGGAGGTTTTACCTTCTTTGGATACATATAACACCTATGTTCTTTTGGAACTATCCTTTTACAATTAGAGCATAAATGGTCGCCACATACATGAGTTTCTGGTGGTTGAGTTTCTCTTGATAGAACCTTTTTACATGTTTGACATTTCCATATTTTATCACATACAGACATACCTTTTTTATCAGGTATAAGATGATTATTATAACAATCCTTAGAAGGAAACCATCTATGACAACAATCACAACCAAATGTAAATGATTTATTTTGTATTTTTAAAGCAGAACAATCACTACGACAACACATATTACATTTAAACTTACAACGATGTTTTCCTTTTTCTTTATAACATTTTTTACATCTATGACAAAAGTTTTGTTTTCCAAAGAAACCCGCCAGACGATTATTAGCGATTAAGTCGCAATGACCTTTATGTTTATAAAGATAAATTGTTTCTTCATCACAATTAGGAGGATTATATTTTTTATTATCTACATCTGGATATAATACATTATTAAAATTATCACCATCAATAATAGTTATTTGATAAGGTAATACTTTTTCTATTTCTACAATTTCTTTTACACCAATTTTACCATGAGGAAGATTAGCGAGTTTTAATATTTTATCCGCATATTCCTCTTGTATTTTACGACCTCTTTTAGCATTATCATATTCTTTTGAGGATACACCAAATAAACTACGAAGCATTCCAACAGCAATAGCACGAGCAACACATTTATCATCTTTGTTTTTTATTTGTATAATTGATTTTTTCAGAGATATATTCATTTTATGAGCGTTATATTGTTCTTCTAAATAAGGAAGATTTAATTCTATATTATCATGTATTTCAGGGTCATATGACCCCATAGCATCACTCGGCATATTCACAGATGTAATTTGTATTTGAGTATCACCGGATATTTCATAATTTTCATTACTTTCTATGACATCCTCAAATGTATCAAATATTTGTTTTACTGAAAACTTATTAACATTCATCAAAGGTATAGATACAAAACCAAACTTTAAATTAGGATCTTTAACTATGAAACGAATTTTATCATTACCTTTAAGTTTTTGTTTCTTAATAGTATCTAACGCTGTTTGAGAAAATATTTGTTCTAACTGGGATTTAGTGAGACCATCGCTATTTAAATCTAATTCATAACGATGTTCCGCTGTTCCCCATTTTTTATTCTGATGAAATCCAGCATCTATAACATTAAAAGATGGAGCGAGTTGGTCTAATATTTCCACACCATCTACGACGGGTTTTGTAGTTGGTTTAATTTTCTTCTTATCTTGTTTATCAAGTTTTTTAATAAATCCTGAACTATCACCATCATTCATGAAACGGAAAAACTGAAAACCTTTTACATCTGTATATTGTTTGGGACCCTTACGAAATGTAGCGTCAATTTTAGACTTAGGAACCCCAAGTTTTTTCGCTACTTCGCTAGATGAACCTTTAACCAATTGTTTAGACACGGGGTCAAAAGCGACCACATGTTTTAAAGAACGATTATCTTTGTTCTTAACAAGAGATTGAGATACAAGTTTGCGATTGCTCGCGGAAGTGAAACGCTCAATAGAAGACTTTAAACCATGCCCTTTACCCTTAACCATATTTTATAATAAGAACTTATATTTTATTTTAATTTATTTAATTTTTACATTTTAACAACAGCACAGGGAATTACCAAAATTATTGAGACATTCCGTTCATGGAAGGATTATCCTCCTCCAAATTATTTTCTTGAACATCTTCATCATTTTTGTTTAATTTTTCCGCCATTTTAATTCTTGATAATATATAAGTTGTATCAAATCTTCCCGATGGTTGTTTCCTACGACCCGCTGATATTTCTGTAATATGAGAATATGATAAACCTAAATCATTTGCGACTTCACTTAAAGTTTTATAATCATTATGATAGATAACCTCGTTTTGATTTACCACTTCACATTTCCAACAATTAATTTTAGTAGCGTCTCCTTTCTTTCTCATTTTATAATTTGACATAGAAAATAATTTTTGGGTAAAACTAAAATTAATTTAGAAATATTTTTTATCTAAACTAAAATATAAAAGATGCCCGCTGGAAATATGGAAAGGATTGAGGAACAAATAACTCCCGAACAACAAAAACAAATTGATGAAGTATTAAAGAAAACGGATTATAAACAATTACTTGATGATGCTCCAATTGATGTCAAAATGGTAGAAAAGGATGATTTAGATAAATTGTTTTATGTTATTAAATCAAAAGGATATTTATCAACTGAAACCGCTCAGGAATGTAATATGATTAAATGGGCGATATCAAACTCATTTAATAATAAAGATAAAGATGAAGAGGTATTAAAGAAATGTCATGAATTCTTCGCTTTTACATTAAATCTCGCGAACATGTTTTTACTACATTATAGAACATGTGAAAATTAGATATTATATTTTTTGATATATACTTTATCCCAATCAATTCTTTTTACTTTATTTTTCTTTTTCTTTCTCATAGGTTTAATATGATTACATGTAAAAGAACAACACATAAAAATACATAGATATTTTTTATAACAACAGAAACATTCACAATTCATTTTAATATATTTATAGATTTAAGTTTTGAGTAATATTACAATATACCAGAACATCTCTCGCTTTAATTTGTTTATGATAATAATTAGATATCACTTGTGTTGGAATGTTAAGATAATATGATATTTCTTTAATTGTAGAACATTCTATAACTTTAAATATTTCAGTTTTTTCTTTATCATAGAATAAAGTTAAATACCAGATTAATCCTTTTTTGTTTCCCATTTATATTATAGTAGATATTTTTTTTATTTTAAAAATCGCGAAAATTAAATTGACTAATAATCGTCACCTGAGGAGGGTGCGTATGGGTCGCCAGTTACTCCATTATAATCTTCTAACCAAGTTAATTTTAAAGACATTTGACCGAACGCTCCTCCATATTTAAGTGTTCCTATTGCTGAACCAGAAGTAGTATCTGCGAACTTCGGATAAAAACTATAATCAGTCCCAGGAGTTAATCCAGTTATAAAATATGAATGGGTGACGCGTATCTCATTTCCCGCTCCACCGAACGCTGTATTAACTAATAAAGTCGGTTTTAAAAATGAAGCGTTATATGGAGTTGCTCCTGCTGATGTGCTATCAACTCTAACATATAAATCAGGGACACCTTTCTTATGTCTAAAAAATAAATCCATATCTAATTTAGCGACAGAAGTAGGAGCGGTTATATCAACGAAATTATATGTAGTTGGTTGAGTGAAGACAGTGCTCGTATTAGTAAATCCTACTTGTTTAGCGATTGTAATAGTTCTTTCTGCGTTCGCTCTTAATACAACGAAGTTCTGTATTGTTCCTGTGAGTGTGTGAGATATCTGTTGTCCGTCAAGGTTCATATATCTGATATTATTATTATACCTATTCCCCGTAGAACCCGCTGAACCATGAAGATTACAACCTTCACCCGTATAACCTATTCTCGTAGATAAGTTTATAGTAGCGCCTGTGAATGTATGAATTCCTCCTCTATAATTTAAAACATTACTATTTTGAGCACCAGCGGTTTCACCGAGATTTATAGTAGTCGCCAGAACTTCTAATTCTTGACCAGAGTTCCCGAAATTACCGATTGTAGTTTTTCTATTTGACCCAGTTGATAGAGTGACATTTCCTACGACCTCTAACGCTTGTTCGCTTAAAGTATTATTTAAGACACTTACATTATTACATAAAATCCCAGAAGTATCAGCATCAATAGTTAATTCATTTATACCAGTTGTATCATTAGATATAATAGCACCAGTTCCTAATATCATACCAGTTATACCACCGAGAGGAGGTGTAGCAGTCCTACATGTAATACGCTGACAATCTACTTCTTCTTCTGTGATAGCACCTACGACTGAACCATAGATAGTTCCATTAACAATAAGATTACCTCCAATATATCCATGAGTATTTGTATCAGTTAGATTTAAACCCCATTCAGTATAAGCAGATGAACCATCAGGAGCAGGTTTAGAACCAACCCTATTACTTGTTAGACTTCCAGCAGAAGATATAATATCTCCATATCCAGCAGTAAAATCATTACTCGTAGGATTTAATCTAAACTTTAAATTACCTCCATTAATAATATCAATAGAATTAACACCTATGAAATCAGCACCACCAGTAGAAATAAAATTACCTGATATTGTTGTTTCACCAGCAATACTATTTATTGAGGTATTTTTCGCTACAACCAGATTACCACCAGTCAAAGTAAGATTACCCGTTGTAAGAGTAGCATCTCCATTAGTCATATTTAAATCACCAGCAGTAATATTTAAATCACCAGCAGTCATATTTAAATCCCCTGAAACCATTATTAAATCGCCATTTTGTGGAGTATCTCCTGACCCAACAAGTATCTCTACATCACCCTCAATTAAACAACTTAGCGCTCCGTGATTTCCGTGTAAATGAATATTAGATAAATTAGCACTCGCACCATTTCCATCAATTCCGTATTGTTTTTGACCTACAATATGGAGACCATCACTATCAAGATAAGTATTTTTTACCCCAGTCATAGGACAACCGAAATCATTTGACCTTATAGCATTAAACTCAATTATTCCAGTATGATTATTAACATTAATATCTTCACATGTTATTTCACCATTTTGACCATCACAAGTAATTGTTATGGGACCGCCTTCCGCTGTATATTGATACATGTTTAGAACACCTCCATTAGATATATTAATCGCTTCTGTTTCTTGATTGATTGTAGTTATTTTTGATGTTTGTATTGGACCATTAAATCCATTTGTAGCAGTCCCAGTTTGAGAAAAATTACCAGTCGCAATAAATTGATTAGCAGATAAATTACTCGTTGTAGTGAATGAAATATCTGACGCCATTAATGAACCGATAATAGTCCCATCTTTAATCTTATCATTCTCAATTGTTTTATCAACGAGTTTAGCATTTGTTATAGAATTATCAGGTATTTCTATATCATCAACAAATCCCCAGTTTAATCTATTATTACTATCCTTTTGTAAAACCTGTCCCGCTGTCCCAGAGTTTCCTTCTATTCTTATTCCATCCCTGATAAGTTTTAAATTAAGTATTGTAAAGTCGCCTTCATTAGCACCGCTTAATGTTCGTGAATTCATTTATATTATATAATAGATAATAAATTAAAACCTAAAATTAATCCTTCATTATTTTATTATGTTTTCATTAAGTATAAAGAATGGCGGATAATCAAGAAATTAATGAAGAAATACTTTCATCAAATGAAGAAGAAATTACTGAAATCAAAGAAACTCAAAGCAGTAATGAAGATATTGTAGAAATGGATAAATCAATCCAGAAACCTAAAAAACCTCGCACAGAGAAACAGAAGGAAGCACTCAAAAAAGCACAAGAAACTCGCAGAAAAAATCTGGAACTAAAAAAGAAACAAAAGGCAGAAATGAAGGAAACAATCAAGAATAATGAAGAAGAAGTTTTAAAAAAAGAACATGTAAAACCTGTATCAAGACCTCGTAAAAAGAAACCTGTAATAGTATATGAAGATTATGAAGAAGACCCATCAAGCGACGAAGAAGTTATTGTAGTCAAAAGAAAACCTCGTAAGAAAAAAAGGAAACCTAAAAAGAAAATAGTTTATGAAGAAAGTTCTTCATCAAGTGAAGAAGATGAACCAATCAAGAAACCAACTAAAAAATTACAAAAACAAAAATCAGTAAATTATGAAAGTGATAGTTCTGATAGTGAATATGAACCAGAACAAGAATATACATATTCTACAAATAGGGGACCACTAAAATATAGCGATGTATTTCGTTTCGCTTAAAAAAATATATATCTAATATTATATAAATGAGTAAAAATAATAACTTAAATATAAAGGAAATAGAACCCGATAAAAAATTAGTTTTATCAAAGTTTAATTTTACCTGTGATGATATAGATGATAGTATTCCATTACCTCTTCCTCAAATGCTTAATTTCTTTATGTTGATATGTGGGCGTCCGGGTTCAGGGAAGACAACATTAATATTAAATCTTATCGCTAAACGAGGTAAGATGTATAATAAAAAGTTTGATAAGGTATTTGTATTCTCACCATCTTTATTAACCATGGCGGATAATCCTTTTGAGGAATTACCTGAAAATCAAATAGATACTGAATTAACAGAAGAAAATCTTACACTCGCTTTGGAAGATATTAAAGACAGCGGAGAGAAAATATTATTTATTCTTGATGATGTAGTAAATGATATTAAGCGCTCATCAGGGATACAAAATACATTAAGTCGTATGTTAATGAATAGGAGACATCTCGCTGGTGCTGGTGGTTCATGTGCGTTTATAATAACAACTCAGGTCTATAATAAAATACCTGCTCCTATAAGAAAGACAGCGTCTCATATAATAATTTTTCATACAAAAAATAAAAAGGAATTAGATACGATATTTGATGAACTAATAATCATTCCTCAAAAGGATTTTTATCAGATACTCAAATATTGCTTTGATAAAAAGAATACATTTTTATACAT
>Ga0181393_1001017_pt1 | contig 10244 bp, 6 predicted proteins | sample 16SPOviralmetaG_FD_130122 | JGI IMG/M metagenome (GOLD analysis project Ga0181393, IMG submission 130122) | Marine viral communities from the oligotrophic San Pedro Time Series (SPOT) site, San Pedro Channel, CA, USA - 16 SPOT_SRF_2010-10-21 | ecosystem: Environmental > Aquatic > Marine > Strait...
GGTTCTTGTAGTGGAGTGGTGGGAAGCGTGGCTAGTCGTAGCTATAACTATCAACACCACTATCAATACAATTGTTTTCTTTAAGGGTCGTAAGATATCGAGACAGAGAGATAAGCCTACTTCATAATATTTAAGTTTTAGGAGTAATCAACTTTATTTGATGGTCTTGTAATTTTTTTATTGAATTAAATGTGCCTGTTAACTTACCATCTTTGTAGGATTCGTACTTGTCCCCAACTTTTTTTGCAGCAAGTCCATATTTGTTCATGCCCAATGATGAAGCAGCAACTTTTGTTTCTTCTGTCTTGCCACCTTTTCTAAATCCCATTTTTTTTACAACGTCGGGTCTTTCTTTTTTTAAAGCCGCCAAACCTGCACTTAGTTTGCCACCTTTTCTCATACCCATGCTGAACTTCTTCTTCTCAGTCATGCTACCCATTGGGTTCATCATGCCTGCTTGACCTGCAGATGACTTTCTGTTCTCGTCAGCAAGTCCACCCATGTTCATTTTCTTTTTTTTAGTCATGCCACCGTACATCATTGGCTTTCTTGGGGTAGCACCACCACCGTACATCATGCCTTTACGTTGACCGTTATTATACATTTTCATTAGTTTTTCTCCTTAAAAATTTACAGGTGAACCCTGCTTTAGTTTGTTTTCAAATAATTTTTGCATTTGACTTCCTACTTTATCTACTGTTTCTATAATAGGTTGCACATTATATTTACCTGTGAGTGTACCAAAGGGAGTCATAGTAGGAACATCTCCCGGACCTATTTTCATAACAGTATTTCCCATACCTTCGATTAGATTTTGTCTAGCCATCAGGTCTTGTTTTTCTCTGCCTTCTTCAAACAAAGTTTTCTCTTGACCAACTGCAGGTCTAGAAGATGCTAAAGCTTCTTCAGTAGAAGCATACTTAACACTCTGTTTAGCAACAGCACTTAGTAGCAATTGATCAAACAGTACAGCATCATCACCTCTGAGTGGCTTACCTGTCTTTATAGCTTTAACAACAAGTCTAGCTATCTCTGGGTCTTTTATTAGAGCTTGGAAAGCGTTGAACTTTTGCACTCTTGCTGTTTGTAGCACAGCTTCTGTCATCAAATACTTTAAACTAACAACACCACGAGCAACAGAGTAAACTCTACTTATGTATGATTCCACAGATAAACCAGTGGGTATGCCAGTTATACCTATAGTTCCTATATCTGCTGGTGCTTTACCTGCAACTAGTTCAGCAATTGTAACCATGTCTTCATAAAATTTATCAGGGTCAATAGGTTTGCCTGCATTGTCAAGCATACCATCAGCACCTCTCGTTAAAAGTTCCTTTATTGATCCATCTTTTTGAGACATAGGACCACCCGATATACCATTCAGTAACGCTTCTGGGTCTGTCTTAAGTGGAACATTATCTAAATATGTGCTTGAAGTCATGTCTAAGGATAAACTAGGCTTACCCATAACTTTTTTCTGAGACGAAGATATAAGTTTTTCCATATATTGACCTGCAACAAATCTATCGTATTGTTGTAGTTTTAATTTTCTATCAGCAACAGACAGACTTTTATCAGCAACTAGACTCTTCATAAAGCCTGTTCTTACTCTATCCAAGTTAGCAAGACCTGTTGCTCCTTCTTGCATTTGTGAAAATACAAAAGATGGATTTAAGTCTGTACCATACTTTTTAGCTAAGTCCATTTGTGCCTTAACTTCAATTGCTTCTAAGCCTTTTCCTTTTCTTATATTTTCTACTTTTTCTGTAACTATCTTTTTAACGTTACTTACTGCCTTTCTAGCAATATCACTCTTCAAGGCTAGTTGTTCTATACCTATTGAATCAAATATCTCCTGAATGTCATTATCATTAAACATATCTACTAATTGATTTGTTTCAGGATCACGCATTTTAGCTTGTTTCATATGACCTATTAAGTTCATAACGTCTTCTTCTTTATAGTTTAGGACTATCCTACCTTCTGTTATCTCTCTTTGAGTTAAGAATTGTTTATTTAATTTAGGATCAGCGTGTAATTTCATCATGTTCTTACCCGACTGAGTTTCGGTTAAAACATGATATTTCATTTGGTCAATCCAGTTTTTCTTAAAGGTTTGTGTTCCAACATCACCTGCGATAAATTCATATCTAGCTGGAGTACCACCTATTTCATCAGCACTACTTACAAGTTTACCACCATACACACTTGCCATTTCAGAAAATAGATTATTAAACGAGGTTACTCCTTCTGGAGTATTTAAATTTTTTCTTGATCTAATTTCTGTTGCAAACCAATTTACAGGGTCTTGATCAGCACTTCCGTATTTAATCATACCCCCCGAAAGTTTTGTTTTGGAATAGTTTGCCCATTTCTTACCTATGCCTGATTCGTATATTGCAGAAGTATTTTGCCAAGTAGCATTAGCGTCTTTTAAACCGTTCATTACATCTTTTCCTACAGAAGTACCTCCGTCTGGCTGTAATAACCCTATTTTAAAACCTGTATTCTCATTTTCTGCTGTATTCATCATTAATTTTTTTATTTCTTTTACAGGTAATGCTTGTCTTGTTGACCCAAATTTGTAAGTTTGTGCAGATAAACTTGACAGAACAAGTTGATAATCTGTAAAGTTAATTGGTAGTTTTAAATTAGCTATGCCATCAAAACCCATCTCAGCATTTCCGTTCTTCAACACAGTCCATATTTGTAGATCACTAGCATCAGGATATATTTCTTTTACTTTATCTACAAGTGGCGTTAACTTAGGGTTTGATTTAAACATCTTCCCTGCTGCTTCTTGAAATACATTTCCTAATTTACCTTCAATAACAGTGGCTAATTTAGTTCCAGCTATAGCTTTTGCTGCATCACTTCCTTGTAGCACAGTTTCTTCTATACCGTTCAGATATTGATCGTAGATTGGAGAGAAGTCCATCTCTGCATTTTTATTGGCATCTCGTAGAATTGTGTATTTATCAGACGCAAGTTTAAAGTTATTTTTCTTAGTGCCTATAAAGGATGTTGATACATTCTTACCAATCTCTTGAGGTAAAGTATCTATAGTTATCTGTGCTTTGTTTGCACCTTCTAGTGTGGCTAATCTAAATTCGTTTAATCTAGCGTTAGTTGTTTCAATAATTTGTTTTTCGTTATAGCCAAGACCTCTCATCAATTCTGCCTTTGAAGTACCTAAAGATTCAAGAGCAGTATCGTAATCAGTGTAAGCTCCCGGTGTGTCTGTGAGCTTTACTCCTGATGCTTCCATTAACATAAATGCTTGAGTATCGTCTATGTCTTTAGTGAAGTGTGCAATTTGATCTGTAACTTGAGATTGAGAGTTTCTTAAATATTTTTCTAATCCCTCAGTAAAATTTTTAATGTTAGGGTCAATGTTGGGAGCAAACCTTAAATTGTTTAACTCTCGTAGTGCTACTGCTAGTTGCGTATTTAATTCGCTCTGTGCAATTATATTTTCAGATAACCTTTGAAATTCGTGATTTAAAGTATCCATTCCTTTTACAGATAATTTATCACCTAGTTGTCCTGCCTTTGATCTTAATATGTCCAAAGTAGATATATTAGCTAAAGTATTAACAATTATGTCAGGTTCTTTTATTAAAGGCTGACCATTTCTATCTGTTAGATTTAGTATTTTAGTTGTTATTTCTTCTGCTCTAAGTACACCTGCTTCCATTCTAGCTGCCATCTGGGGATTAGCACCACCTAGTAATTTTAAAAACCTATCTGCCTTTTGTTGTTGAGTTCCTCCAAAAGATGCCTTGAAAGTCTTTTTTACTAAATCGCCAAGTCCATTAGCTGTTAGCATGGAATTTGCAATACCCATTGCTTTGTTAGACACAGCCGCAGTAGAATAATTACCTAACACAACTCCTCCTATTTCAAACATGGTAGCACTTGAATCAGGAAAATAAGATTGTTGTGTATTTTTAAGTAAAGATATACCGTATGATATTCCAGCTTCTGTAGCAAGAGCTTCTCTTAAGTCTTGAGGTAAAAGATTTCTTATAAATAAAGAATTTTTATAATCATATTGATCTTCTAATTCTTGAGTGGCATTTTGGTATGCTTTCTCCCACTTGTCATCTATACTTCTTTTATTTTCTAAACTAATTTGTCTTTTCTTAAGTGAATCTATTCTTGCATCTACTATTTCCATATCGGCTAAAGCTGCTTTATTTCCTGAAAACACCTTTTTGTATTCACTACTTCTTTGTATAGCGTTCATAACTCCATTTGCTTTCCAATTCCTGTAAGCTATTGAGTTTATCTTAGTGCTATTATTAACATGCTCTCTTATTAACACATCAGGTGTTTTCTTTTTACCATTTATCGCAAGTGCATATGCGTCTTCAAATGATGTATCTGCATCTTTACCATAAGTTTTTTTAACAAAATCTCTAAAGGCTTTGTCCTTTAAGAAATAACGACCAACTTTAATTGCTTGGAAAGGTCCTGCTATAACAGCACCACCGACAAGTTCTTTTAAAGCAGTCTCAGTTATACTAGGACTCCATCTAAATATAAGATCAGATGTAGCTTGTGACACTCCTGTATTTTGAGAGAATGTTTCTGCTGCATAGTTTATATGTCCAAAATCAACTCCACCATTTTTTTGAGTGGGATTATCTTTTGGGTCTTTAAACTCGTCATCAAAACTAAAAAAGTTTGCAACGTCAATGGCTACATTAGTAATAGCTTCCATACCCCACAGAGCTAAATTACCCACTCCTGCTACGGTGTCTTTGCCTAGCTGACCTACGCCTGCAACTTTGTCAAGCTCTCCACTTGCTTGAGCTTTGAGTATGTTTAATTTTTGATATTGATTTAGAGATGTATACTTGTCTAGCATTGCCTTAAAAGATACAACTCTTTCATTAAAATCAAATACAACTGCACCTTTTCCTGACTTATCAGATAGAGGATATATCGTCTTAGCAGGCTGTGTAACAGTTTCTTTTTCACCAGTATCTTTAATAAGTGTTTTTTCTTGGTCTACCTCAACTGCTACATTTGGAAGACGGAGTTTATTTTCTTCATCTATACCTATTGCTTTTTCTATTGGAGATGGTTTGTATGATTTAGGATCAAACTGCCCTAGAAGTTTTACAATAGGTAGCACTCCTAGTCTACCATCAGGCATTACAACTTTAGTGCCTTGATTTGCCACCAATGCCTTTAATTTATCTTCGTATGTCATACCTGAACTAAATTGTTTGACAGGAGAATCATCCAAACTTTCTGCAGTTACTTTACCATCTTCACCTTTAAGAAAACCTAAATTTTCTGTTCCTCTCATGTTCTGTTGTATTGCACTTGCTAATTCTTCTTTTGTTAATTTTTGTCTGTTTGGTCCTTGAGCATTTACGTACATATCATAATAGGATGTAGCACTTTTATACCCTGTAGAACTATCTATTCCTTGCTTGAAAGCATTGGCATTATTTACTTGCCCACTAAAGTAGCGTGCATCTAATTCAGCAACAGGTAAATCTGTAATAGATATAGAACTATAGTCAAAAGGCTTATCTTTCTGATCTTTATCTTCTAGTCTTTTATATACGTCACCAAATTGTTTTTGTACATTTTCAGCCATGTACTGTTATCCCCCTAATTCAAACTCTTTATTTTTTTCTTTTTTCTTTTTTGGATCGTTATTGCCATCAATGTTAATTGGTGTAATTTCTTTTATTTTACCAAATCCCTGTAAACTTAAACCATCTTTATTTCCTAGTTTACTATTTTTTAGTGCGTCTCCATATTTTCTACTTATTTCAAAAACAGTTTGTACTATATCACCACCTGCCATATTTTGCATGAGTTGTGCAGACGCTACTTCTTTAACATCACTAGACATAAAAGCTTGATAAGTTACTTTTTTTCGTTCTGCATCTGCGTGGATAGCTTCGGCTATTTCTCTCAAAGCAACATCATCTGCTAAAAATAATAGTTGTAAACCTTCTTGTATTCTGGCTACGTCATCGTCAGATATTCTAGGTCCTGCTTGAGTTCCACCTGTGTTTTGAATATCAGCAGCTAATCTAAATGTCATTCTAGTAGCATAAAATTTTAACAGAGCATTTTTTATTCTTTTTTGATCTCCAGAATTAATGGCTGCAACATATTCTTCTTGATTAGACTGAAACAAATTTGTAAACTTTGATATTAAACGGTTGTCTCCCCCCAAAGAAGAAGCAAGAGTTTGTGTTAGGCTACTCACTACATTGCCAAAAGCAGTTACAGTTCTAGGTATAGATGCCGCAGCTCCAGTCTCTGCTCCACCATCTATCAAAAACATAACTTGTGAAGCGTCAGTCTGGAGGTCTGCTGCTGATCTTTGTTTTATGCTCATGCTTGCACGAGGACTGCTACCTCCAACTAATTGTTTTAATAGACCTTGATTCTGTAAATCAATAGTACCATTTAAACCAAATTGAAGATTTGATTGATATCTAAATGTGGCAGGTAAAGCGTTTGATATTACCTTCAATAACACTTGAGGATCGTTGTATAAGTTTTGATTAAACCCTAATTTTTTTAATTTACGTTTTAAAGCTTCTGTCTTTTCTACTTGATTTATATCTTTTGGATTATCAATATCTTGTAAAATAGGAATAGCAACTGCTACTGCATCAACTATTTCCCCAGCAGTTACTTTCTGTATTGTTTTGCCAGACTTGTTTAAGGCTGTACCTTGTGATTTAGCAAAATCATTTAATTCATTAGCTACATCACTAATCTTTATAGGACTGCTTAAATCAATTCCTGAAGTTCTAGGAGCTATACGTTTTAGAATATCAATTTGATTTTTGTTAAAAACTTTTGTTCCGTTAGGCTGCATATTTCTAAAAAAATCATTAGTTCCTATGGCGAATTTATCAACACTAAACTCATACATTGTTCCTGAGCCATCGGAATAGTCACCAGTTTCTTTTATAAATTTATCTAGTTCTTTTACAGATGTTCCAACTCTTTGTGCTACCACTTTAGCAAGTCCATCTATCCTATTGATGATGGGCCATTGTGATTTTTTAAATGTGTAAACCTTTTTACCATTTGCTGTTTTATCTTCTTCTAGTATTAAATTATTTTGCCAAGCATCAGCCATACTAGTTATAATTGTGTTTGTAAGAATTTCATCTTTCTCAAACAGTTTTAAAAATTCAGGACTTAATATTGTTGACATTTGAGTGAACGTATCTTCTTTTCTTTGTTGATCATCTGCTGATTCATAGTTAGAACCTCTTGGTATGTATATTTTACCATTTCTAAAAAACTCTCCAAATCCTGCATTTTTTATTTTTTGATTAAAAAAATCAGTCTTATAAGCAGGATTCATTACGTTAAATAGTGCGGCAAATTTTCTATCATCTTTTACAGGCGTAGTTTTGGCATACTCTGCTTTCCACTTTGCTTCTTCAGCTATTAATTCTTTTCTACCTTTAAAATCTCTTTTAGAAGAAGCGATGGCAGCTTCCTCATCAGCTTCCTTTTTTCTTTGAAAAGCAACGTTTTGATTGTACTGTTGGGCGGCACCCTTAACAGCGTTTTTAAAAAAACTTCCTACATTTAATCCCATTAAACTATTTCCTCTTGTTGCACTTCTTCAGGAGCTATAGCAATAAAACCTTTTCCTACTACAGTTTCAGGTTCAGGCTCTTCCTCTATTTCTTCTGCCTGTGATGATATGTACTCATACAAATCAGGATTTCTCTTTTCCATAAGACTCATAAGTGTTTGATCATCAATGCCTTCATCCATAACATACATTCCATCTTCTGTATTATAACCTCGCACTGGTATGTTTTCCTCTTCAGCTATAGACATAAGATAGACAGATATAGGTCCTTTGATTATTTCTGCTACATCGGGAGTAAAATGTCCTTGACTAAAACCACCCATAGCAATAGTGTTTGTTATTTCTTGTATAGATATACCTGCGATCATTAATTTTTCCATCTGAGTTCTTACTTCAGGCATCTCTAGTCTATCTATGATAGAATCAACTGCTTGTGCAGGACTAGAATGTACAGGAGGTTTTTCCCACGCCCACTTACTTTTGGGTTGAGTAAGAGACCATCCGGGAGGAGCTTTGTTAAAGTTATCTCCACCACCTGCTGATCTGTTTTTTACGTTTATAGAAGGTATAGTATCTGTCATATTTATTTCCCACCGTAGTATTTAGGAGCAAAAGATGGTTTTTTGGTTTTAGTTCCTACAGAAATGCTACCATAACTGGCTAAATTAATTGTTCTACCTGACCCATTGTATAATCTCATTTGTTCAACAAGTGCTTGAATAGAAGGATTTTTGCTTGCATTTACTTTCATTATAGCGTCATTTACTCTTGGTGTAAAGCCTAGATCACTTTGACCAGCTTTAAATTTAGGACTTCTTATGCCACTTCTTCCACTTATGTTTCGTAGGTTTGCTTTGGCATGATCTATAGGTCTGCCATCATTGGGTGCGGCTATTGCCATAAAACCACCTGCAAAGTCCATTGCTGCTCCTAGTGCAGATGATCTAGACGTATTTGATGTATCAAAGTAATATTTGTGATCCATGTAATTAGAATCTACATTTGAGTCTCCCGTTACAAAATCATAAGCATCTCCAATTTTTTGTCCTACATAACTTTCAGTTATATCATCATAAGTTTCACCAACAAACGTTGATGCAGTATTCCACGCACCTGTTAACCATTTCCACATTGTATCCATAATTTAACCTCTATAATCTTTTCTTAGCGTATGTGTTACCCACTTGAAATACCCCGTTGAGAACAGCTTTACCTAACTCCGTACTAAACGTAGCATCACTTTGTAATTCGTACAGGGAAGAGTTGGAATCAATTTCCATACCTAACAACCCTATCTCGTGGTTTCTTTGTTCTTGACTCTGTGCTATATCTAACGCCCAACCTGCTTCATCTCTGTATCTTTGCCACAAAGCATCGAGAGATTGTTGCGTCATACCCAATAAGTTTTGAGCATTCTGTTGGTTGGCTGCATTTTGATTAGCAGTCTCTGCTGTGTTTATTTCTCTACGCCACACAGCGTTTGCTTGTGCTATCTGCGTGGACATATTTACATTGAATCTTTCACGAGAATCAGACAAAGTAGCATTATACTGTGCTATCGCATTAGCTTCGTCTGCATTAAATTGCTCTTGGGCAGCCTTACGGTTTTTATTGTTTGTTTCTAGTTGGGCCCCTAATTCTGCAAAGAACTGATCAACTTGATTTTGTGATTGAGCATTAAACTGTGCTGAAGCATTTAAAGCTGCCTGATTAGATGTAAGAACTTGTAGCTTACCTGCGTAGTCTATCTCTGCCATCTTCTCTTCATTAGATAAATTTTGTAAATCTAAAGTTAAAAATGACTTAGCATTGTTGACTGCAACTTGTGTACGAACATCGAGATTAGCCTTATCCATAGCCGCATAGGTCATGGCATTTTGCATAACAGACTGTTGTTGATTTGTAAGGTTCGCTATGTCCATCTGTGCGTATCTATCTGCATCAGCTTTGGCTATCGGGATACCCGATTCCATGATGGCTTGAGTTATAGCTGCAGAAGCCATACTAGATGCACCTAGACCTCTAGATTGCATTATTGCACCAACTTGTCTGACTGCAGGAGCAGCCCAAGCAGGTAAAGTTTTACCTTCCTCAAAAGATGAAAATAGTTGTTCTAGTTGATATTTGACAGTTGACTCTTGAGATACTGTTCCCTGAGCAGCTTCTGACAGAGAGTTAGAACTTACTGTTCCTATAACATCCCCTATAATAGATTCAGAAGATAGCTTGCCTTGTGCAGCTACTGATTCAGGAGTTCCTGATACAGAATTAGCTGTATACTTTTCTGCATTTTGTGCAGAAGGAACTGTAACATCTAAATCTGTAGTAGGTACTTGTGTTGGAGTAGCTTTTAACGCAGTGTCTATGGATGTAGGAGTTTGTAGTATTTCCTCATCTTCTTTAACTTTTTGTACAACGGGGGTAAATTCAGTACCCGTAGGTAATTGACTAGAACCTGCTCTTTTTTCTACCGTGCTTTTAATATCTGTAACTGGTTCTGTTTCTAAAGTTGTATCAGTCTCTGCCATACTCTAATCCTTATTTCATTACTATTGCGACAACCAAAGCTACCACACCTAAAGTTCCCACCATAGACATAGCTTCTATTCGCCACATTCTTTTGTCTAAACCTTCTAGTTTATCA
>Ga0181393_1001028_pt1 | contig 10181 bp, 15 predicted proteins | sample 16SPOviralmetaG_FD_130122 | JGI IMG/M metagenome (GOLD analysis project Ga0181393, IMG submission 130122) | Marine viral communities from the oligotrophic San Pedro Time Series (SPOT) site, San Pedro Channel, CA, USA - 16 SPOT_SRF_2010-10-21 | ecosystem: Environmental > Aquatic > Marine > Strait...
AGTTTTAAGCGGGCGGGGGGCGCAAGCCCTCCCCCCTTATATACTTTGTTATAGAGGAAATGTTTATAAGGGTATACCTCTACCCTTCATGAATTGGCACGCGTTTTTTAAAAAATCGCCCTTATATATATTACTACTACAAATTTGTAGTAGACAAGAATACTAATCAATACGAAGGTTCATATAGCCATGCCTAGTCTCAAGGCTTGTAGGAGACTATGAATATGAATAAAATAATAATAGATGATAATAAGACAGATGCCGAATATGATATAACTGAAAGTAGTTATGGGATATCTATTCGTGGCGAGATTAAGGGCGCTGACCCTATCCGTAGAGTAGGAACACAGACTTACAGATTAGTGGCAAGACCCGATGGTTTTCATACTCTTGAATGCTCGCAAAAAGGTAAGAATTTTTGTCTTAGGCTTAAAGATAAAGATATAATAGGTCTAAAGAAAGTTATAGACTTATACCTAAAGTAAACTTAATTTGTAGGACAGGGGGCAAACGCCCCCACCTACTTTTATGTAATATTTATCCTACAAATTTGTAGTAGACTAATTACTCACAATCCCAAGGTTCATAAGGACAATACCCCTCGTAAGGGTATGGAGTACGGAACAGAACGACCATTTGGCCCAATAACGAAAGAACAACATCTTGATGATGAATATATGATGGAGATGGAGATTGCTATGGAGAGAGCATTTGAGAGACAAGAGAGGAGTTATAACGCTCATTTAGATTGGCAACACAGTTATTATTAAACTTTGTAGAATAGGGGGGGGGTTTTCCCTCCCTCTATACTCTTTATGTTTTTAATACAAATTTGTAGTATAGGGTAAGCAACGTAGGATTAAGTCTACCACAAATTTGTAGTAGAGAAATTACTATAACCGGCATACTTATATACTCACCCCCCATCTCGTAAAATATGACAGAAGCCGAATACCACGAAGACTTTAGAATTGAACACCTTAAAGGAACTAAAACCTTAGCAAAAAAGATTCGCACATGGCTCGATAAAGAGAGTGATGGTGGTTTACTTGTTGACGGAGATTTCCACTCCGGTTGTAGATTATTTAGTAATACAATACATTGTGAAACATATGCAAAGAATGACCTTTATCTTATCTTTGATGGTGGTTCGTTATATGATTTGCTTTCATGTAATGGAGATGGACATTATTTCGGTTGCTCTTGGGAATGGCCTCTAAAACAGTATATTGAAAGTTTAGGTTATGAAGTAGAGACTCTAAATAATTATTCTTGGAGAATTAACAAATATATCTAAAACAAAGATTTTGTAGGAGAAATTTCTTTTACATTATTGAATAACGTGTCCTACAAATTTGTAGTAAGTAAGATAGATAACTTAATAAGTACAATCCTAGTCGGTTAATCATGGACGAATACTTAACCTGCCCGAAATGTGGAGTAATTACAGATTGTTGGGAGTTACCCTTCCTTGCTAGGTGTTACCCCTGTGGTACGTTATGGACATTAGAGAATAATAAACCAAAAGCCGTGAAGAGGGTGTATTATGTATAGCGGTCAATATATGGTTGTTAATGGCAAACCCTTTAACAGACTCCCGAAAGTTTTGGGAGATTTTGGGTCGCTTCCTCTAGTCAATAATAAGTGTACTACAAATTTGTAGTAGTCAGATACAGAGAATACGAAAAGTTCATATAGGCATACCATGTCGTAAGGGTATGAGCAACAACAACGAGGAAGTAATAAGAGAAATGCTAATGTTACTAAGTGATTTAGCGAAAACTGCAAGCGATAAGAGAAGAGTGAACGACATCATTGATATGTGTGATAATCCTAATCATTGGTGGGTATTCAGATTTCAATAAGTCCAATTAGCGGGATTTTTCCCGCTTTTTGTTTGTAAAAAGATTCTCCTACAAATTTGTAGTACGAATAAGTTTGCTTGTTGTTACTAATCTATGGTAGGGGGGGTAAGTATATGAACCTTTTGGTGATAGAAAGACTTATAAGCAAACTACTGTTCGGTTAGTTTGTAGCGCATTGAGAACCCCCACCTGTTAAGGTCGGGCTGTATGGTCATCGTTAGGTTTAGCGGCCGAGGGTGTTAGAAAACTTAGGGAGAGTTCTACGGCGAAGGGGCAACGCCCCCGACCGGCGGCCGACTAGATTCGGTAAAGGAAGCACCGCTCGACGCATACCCGACGGGGTAGAGGGTCGTGTTGTCGCCAATGTGTTACCTTCCCTCTCCTAGCACTTGAGTAAATTTGTGCTTAGAAATCGTTAAATATCTATACTACAAATTTGTAGTACAATAGGCTAATCCAATCAAAACATTGATATAGTCATACTATAACCGCTATATATGGACACAGTAGCCAACAAGCGAATAATAGAAGCCCTAAAAGCAAAATTGAGAATGAACCTTGAAGATGGATTTATTGAAAATCCTTATTCTTGGGCAAATGGTGTAGTTTCTGCACTATCTGTTGTGGGTATAGAATTATTCCCCGAAACTCACACAAATACTTATTGGATAGAAGACTTGCTTGACGAAATTTCTCAAATTAGATAACCTTTATATAGGCATACCCTATCCGATAAACATGGGAGACACACTAATAGCAGAAATAATAACCGAAGAATATGAATTTAGTCTTTGGGAAATTGATTCCGAATAATTTGTAGTAGAAGAACGAGAAACCAAATCCTCTTCGGGGGTCGCACGATTTTTAGGCATCGTCGTGCGCCATAATAGTTATCCTACAAATTTGTAGTAAATATATACCCAATTATCACTACTACAAATAAAATATTACTATAACCGCTATCTTTATAAGGGCAAGCCTAGTCGCTTATAATATGAAGGAACAGATTGAATGGACAGGAAAAGTAAGGAACGAAGGCTCATGGGGCGCAACAGAATGGGAAGAGTGTGATATGATACTCACTGTTGGTATGCGAGAAGATAAAACCTATGGTTGGTTTGAAACATATGCAAAAGGTCATTCAGATAAATATTATGCTGAAGGTGGATTGTGGATTACAGATAATGAATTAGTAGATTATGATGGTGTATTTTCTTTAGACATGAGAGTTTTAGACGTATTAGATAAATGGGGCATTGATACTTCGGATATGAGAAAATCCCTTTCTTAGTTTTGTAGGACACTACCCCCCGATAATCGGGGGGATGTACCTTACTTATTTGTAGTAGGTTTTTTATTTTTGGAACACTAGGTGTACTACAAATTTGTAGAATACAGGATAGAAAACTTAATAAGGACAATCCTAGTCGGTTAAACCATGTTAGAACCGGAACAGTGGACATATGAATTATTAATAAAAAAGAATACAAAAGAAAGTTTAGTATATATGGTATTAGACTTACAAGAACGAATAAGATTAATGGAGGTAGAAAAATGAAAAGACCATACGGCCCAATAACAGAAGAACAAGATTATGATGATTATTGGCTTGACCCTCGTAATATCGAAAAATATGAAAAACTACTAGCAAAGGCTAAGGCTCAATATTTCCGAAAAAGTGAACATTTAGATTTAAGTTTTCAAGAATATTGAGGCGAGGGTGTGGGGGCGAAAGCCCCCGTTCTTGTGGGCGTAATTGTACTACAAATTTGTAGTACATTGGGATATTTAACTCTATCTACTACAAATAAAAGTTTATAAGGGGATACCCTCTCGTAAGGGTATGAGCAGACACGTTTTCGTAACCAATCACGTAAAGATATGTATAATATGTAAAAAAGAATACCCCTTTTATTGTTTTAATGATAGAGGCGTTTGTTCTATGTGTGAAGATAGCGTAGAATGTGATTCAAGTTTTCAAGAAGAATTAAGATTTGAACAAGATGATTTTTCAATTTATTGCCAAAATGAAGCGAGAGATTATTTTGCTTGCGAATAATTTGTAGTAGTTTGGGGGGGGGCGAAGCCCCCTCTTTTTTATACAAGGATGTCCTACAAATTTGTAGTACATTTAACCCTTGTGGTCGCCATCACGCTCAACATCTACTACAAATAAAATCCTACTACAAATAAAAGTTTATAAGGAGATACTCCTACGGATGGTTATGAAGTTTAGAGGAGAATTAAAAGAGTGCCAAGTATGCAAAAAGATGAAACCTAAAATCCATTGTTTTGACGGTAATGTACCGTATTGTATGGATTGTGCTTGGCGTTATAGTTTAGAGGACTGTGCCTTTGAAGAACAATTAAGACTTGAGCCGGATGACTTTCAAGTTTATAATAATAATGAAGGGTATGGTTATTAATTTGTAGTAGTTTGAGGGGGCTTTGCCCCCTCTTTTTTTTGTTTTTATTTTTTATTTGTAGTAGATGTTTTTTTCGCGTGTAACGACCAGTATACTACAAATTTGTAGTAGCCCTTAACGAAAGATTCATCTACTACAAATAAAATCCTACTACAAATAAAACTTTATAAGGGGAAGCCGAGTCGGTTAAAACATGGAAGACCTAAAGATATACTACAGAAAAATAAATAACGGAGACTATGTTCGCCCTAATGACATTAGGGTGGATACATTGAGCATAACTCATGCTCAATTACCTGCTGAAGCAGTAGCAAAACTCAATATAGCCGTAAATGACGAAGATATGGCTCAAAACATATGCGAAAGGCTATTTCGCGTTATGAATAATTATGAGTTAAATCCTCTCTCACGCGGCCATACCGAAGGCGGCCATCAGCATTGGGTAGGGCTTAACCGCACTCATACATCTATGTCCGTAGGCGACGTTATATGCGTAATGGGCGACTACATTATGTGCGACGATTTTGGGTGGACTCCAATCGTCTGATATTTGTAGTAGGATAGGACGGGGCGAAAGCCCCGCCTATGTTATAGAACAATATCCCCTACAAATTTGTAGTAGGTTAAGCCCCTGCTCGCGTAGCGTCGTCTGTGATGTCTACTACAAATAATATATGGCTACTACAAATAATATATGGCTACTACAAATAAAACTTAATAAGGGTATACCTAGTAGGAGATACATGGAGGACTACACCATGTTAGAATATGACGACGAAATGACAAATGAAATGATAGGACAGTTTGCGGGAGAAACCCGTATAGAACCCGAGTATAATATACTCGACCATATCCCCTTCGGTAATGGGGATGGAAGCGAGTTTCAAACAAAGTTCCTTGAATCTATGAGAAAGGCCAAAACATACGGTTGGACTCTAAGTGCTAACCAAAACGCAAAATTAGCGGATATTATAGCCCAACAAGCATACAATGACGAGATTGAGAACAGTAGATGTTACAGATGTGAATATGAAGGCGGTCTGTGCGAAACTTGTTTTGATGAAAAAATAGCGCTTGAAGAAAAGCAATACGCGGCAGATACCGCGCACATGACCTGCGAGCAACTAGACGACTTCCACGCCTATATGGAAGAGATAAACCATCGCGACGTGGCGAGCGGGTCTTTCGGCTCGGTGCGTAGTTTTAGTGGCCCTTGCCCTTTATCCTATGACCCAAGAGGCTACGCTCACGGTCAAGGCTATGCGGTTTATGTAGACCGCTACGGTAACAAACATTAATCGAGGGGGCTTCGGCCCTCTCTTTTTTTTAGAGGTCTTTACTTTTATTTGTAGTAGATGTTTTTTTATTTTTACCTTTTTATTTGTAGTAGGGTTTTTCTATTTTTACTTTTTTATTTGTAGTAGGTTTTTTTACTTTTCCTTTTTTGTCTTTTTTTTTATTTTTGTATGTCTACCACAAATTTGTAGTAGATGGTGTTAAAAAGTAATTAGGTGTAATAAATAACACCTACTACAAATAAAAATTATCGTTATAGTATATTACTACAAATAAACCCCCTAAATTATACAAATTTGTAGAAGTATTGATATAGTTACTCTATGTCGTAGAGTCATGGAGAACACATATGTTTCTATTAGAAGCCTACAAGAAGATGCCGTTTATGATGCTGAGGACATCATAAGCCAACATCGTAAAACTGCTCAAGTTTTGCGCCGAGAGGGTTATTCATACCCTTCAATATCTCAAAAAGTAGTATTACTTGATACGTCTTATTTAGCCAGTCTCGGACCAGTACCAGTTCAAATCAATACTAAACAAATCAGAAATATTTACAGTAACACAACCGTTGATAAAAACGTAGAAAATCACGAAGCATTAAGACAAAAGTGCCTATCTTGTGATGATGGATATTTCCCTATCAATTCTGATGAATGCCGCCTATGTGGTTCTTACCATGGAATGTGGGTTAATAGAGCCGGAGAGACTACAAATTATACCGGAAAATTCACTGTACTCGGTGAAAGATTAATGCCTAAAGAAATAGGAATTGATGCACATATGCCGGAATCAATCCTTACTGTAACTATGAGAGCAGGGTATCAAAATTCATCAAAAACAGGTAAGAAAACCCAGAAACTTCAATATTCCGGTGTAACTGCTCAGAACGCATTAGATACACTAATTGAACTAGGTGTGGAAGAAGGACAAGAAGAAATCAAGGCCACTATCGCAAATTCAACACGCGGCGGAAAAGCGGCAGTATGGCGAGACTGTTTCGTATATTTCGCATACCGACCATACGACGGTTATATCTCCGTAAGATGTGCGGATATTGCTTTCATCAATGACCCAATGTACTCCGATGTTGTCAAGTACACATCACTCAAGCATCTTGACTTTGAAGTAAAGTCATCAACCAACAATTGAGCAACACATAACCAAATCGGGGGGGTCAGAAATGGCCTCCCCTTTTTTTATTTTCAAATTCGACTAAAACAAATAAACTCGTTTAAACGCCTCTATCTCTGTTTGTGATTGGGGGGTGGTAGGTATTAATCTAAACTGTATAAACGTAGCCACACACGCCGCTTATACGCCCTTCATAGGGGCTTACCCGCTTTTTGACCGTTTACGCTTGCCATAAATCACGATGCGCCCACATTATCCTATGGCTACCACTTCTCAAAATTTTTTTTATTTTTTTTCAAAATAAGTTTATACACGTTTGTACTCGTAATTACTAATTGTATTGGGTTTGCGCTTGAGGATTTTACCTTCTTTCACATAGATTCGTATATAGTTACTTACTACATATACACTAATAGGAGTCCAATATTTACTTACTTTCTTTGTTGCTTGTGTGGCAATTTCATTACCCGTTCTCCAAACGTCAAGAAAAGGACTATTCAGAACTTCATCAATATATTCTTTGTAAACAAGGTGACGTTTCTTAGGGCCGGGTTTTTTTACGCCTTCTGCTACGGGCTTAGTCCAAAAAGCATTTTTTTCAAGACTTGTAGCGTATTTGTATCTTCTTCTACTAGGGTTAGCATTTCTTCCTCTAGGCATTATCTTCTCCTCCTTATTACACGGCCACCATAACCTTTTTGTGTACCGCGATTTACTTTATATTCCCCACCTGTCCATTCACCTTTCTTCATTGTTCTAAATATAGCAGGAAAATCCGGTTGTTTATAAGAAAATTGGTCTATAGCATGAGCGAGAGCCATTACACAGTCGTTATGTCTACCTAAGTCTTGTATTTCCCCATTTCTCCATGCGTGACTTTCTAATTCTTCTAATAATATGTTGATTTGTTTTCTAGTTTCATCATTACCGTATGGTAAGTAAACTAACTCTCTCTCAAACCACACACGTAGCCTATTCATCAAACCTTGTTTTAATGTTTTGTTGCTAACCTTACTTTCACGATAATCTATTACTGCCCCCTTTGTACTAATTAAACTCTCATACAAATTTTGAAAACCAACACTTTCAATAGCAAATGGTGGCGTACCATATCTTTTACTCCATTCTATTATCATGTTTGCTTGCTTGTCCGGTGGGAAATCATTTCTACGCCACATATCTACCAAGTGGATAAAGCCGTCATCATCTTGCTTTAGGCATACCATAACACTGTAGTCTTGACCTAAACCATGAGCAGGGTCAAAACCAATAGCGTATCTATGTTTGTCATCTCTTTCTGTCTCCATTGTTCGTTCTAATTGTAAATTCTTTCTAGTTAATGCTCTAGGAAATACACTAGCCTCGTCATCAATAACTTTACACATATACTCTTGGATAAAAGACAATTCTCCCATAGCCTGTTTCTGTTCTAACAAGAAATCTATAGGTCTATATTCCGGCCATAATTCTATAGGTGTTACATTAGTGGGGTCTATCTTATATTCATCCCAATTTAATACCGCACTCCATGTACCCGATTTCCAAGCAGGGTTTTCTAACATTTCTGTATGATACAAGTCTACCATAGACATAGGAGTACCTACACAATAAATAGAAGTTCCCGGCGACAACATAGGTGTTACTTTCTTTCTAAACCATTGAGCAGTATTAGCAAAAGAAGCATTATCTCCACTATCATCTAAGACATCATCAAAAGCAATACAAGCGGGGTGTTCTCCACGAATAGCGCTACCCACCGAGGTTGCACGTATCCAAGCGCCATTTGTAAAACGTAACTCAAGTTTATTTCCCCTCCTTGTATCTAAGTATTTACTTAATTGTGGATGACGCTTCATATCATCTCGTATTTCTTCTAATCTCCTAACTGCTAAATCTTTGCTCGCGGAAAATAACCAACACGTAAAAGCCTTGTCTCGCCATTTTTCAAACAAACATTGGTGAAGTAATTTAACGCGTAAAGTAGTTGATTTACTATGGTCACGCGGAGCAATAACGCAAACCCTATGAACTTGTACATCTCCTCTTGTTCCATACATGTCCATCCATTCACCGATGTGATTTCCCCATGTGTAACCGAGCCACTTATAAAAGTATTCTACATCATTCCTTGACCTAGCCATAGAAAAATCAGTATTAAACTTAGACATTATAATGGCCTCAATTTATTTTCTCCACAATAAGGACATTCACCACTTTCTGCTATAGCCGTCATAATATTCTTAGCCACCCATCCACACGAATCACATTTTGCTTGAGTCCACATTATATCACCGGAGCAAACAAATTACCTACTAAACCTAATTCTTTATCTATTAAATGGGCAGATATACCTGCTCTAGCCAAAACAAAACCTTTTCTGTAATGGTATCTATCATGACCCGCTAAACTAGGTAACTGTATTATTGTAACTCCGCTAGTTTCTAATAAACGTTGGTGATGTAAATGCCCATGAAACCAAACGTGGTGTTCATGTTTACCCCAACCTTCTCTTTCTTCTGTTGCCATAATAGCAGGAAGGTCGTTACCTCTTACACCATCTCCGTGTGTAAAGCCTAGTAAATTATTACCCCACTTAATATATTGTCGAAGTTTAGGGCTAACAGTTATTGTAACATCTTTTGTGTTTTCATATGCCGCATCTAGGTATAACATAAGTGCTAAAGCAGTATGTCTATCATGATTACCACGCATAAATACTACTTCTATAGGCGCTACTGTTCGTAGCATATCTATATGCTCTCTTGCTAATTTACAACCATCTACAAGAATTTGTGCAGGGGAAGCCGCTAAATCTTGTGGTGTACCTGCCGTAGTAGTACCCTGTTCGTTATCTACGTGAAACCAATCACTACCTGTAGCAATAATAATTTTTTCGGGTCTACCTGCTAATCTACTGATTAAATTTTCAGTTCTGTCAAGAAGTCTAAAACGTGCTTCTTCTAATGTATAAGACTCACCTGTTTCATCAATCCAAGAACCCTTACCATAATGTAAGTCTGTAGGAGACAAGACAACGGCGTATGATTTGGTTTTAGCCATTTTAGTGTGTTTAATTTTTTTAGGAGCAAGATTTTCTTTGGAAATAATTTCCTTAAACTCATTACCCCATTCGTGTTCTATATGGATAAGTTTTTCTGCGGTTTTACGCATATCAGCCCAATATTTTTTATGTACCTTTTCTTGTACACTTTGTCTTTTAATTCTAATAGCATCTGCTACTAACTCTTCTTCTGTTTGTTTTCGTACTTCTTCATCGGTAAAAGCATCCATAGCATGACTCCAAGAATTAACTTTGACATACGCCGCTATAAAACTAGGAGATAACTTAAATTTTTGAGCCATTTGTTCTATTGTCAAACCACCGCCTGTACTACTATACGCTCTTTTCATAGCCCTGTGTGTTTCTCCCGTTACTACCGTCATCTCTTTATTTATATGA
>Ga0181393_1001029_pt1 | contig 10174 bp, 10 predicted proteins | sample 16SPOviralmetaG_FD_130122 | JGI IMG/M metagenome (GOLD analysis project Ga0181393, IMG submission 130122) | Marine viral communities from the oligotrophic San Pedro Time Series (SPOT) site, San Pedro Channel, CA, USA - 16 SPOT_SRF_2010-10-21 | ecosystem: Environmental > Aquatic > Marine > Strait...
CTTAATTTTAAACAATACTTGGTAAACCAAAAAATATCTGCTGAAGTAAAACCGGTTATGGAAGCTTTAAAAGTAGACCATCCAGAAAAAGGTAAACAATTAGTAAATATGTTTGTTGGTAGATTCCAACCATTTACATTAGGACATGCTAAAGTTGTAGAAACAATCCATAAACAAAATGGTTACCCTGTAGTTATTCTATTAGTTAAAGCTAAGAATAAGAAAAAGGAAGATTCATTTAAGAGACCTTATGATGAGGCAACTCAAGTGGCTATGATAAACAGATTAAAGGGTAAATTACCTATTGAAGATATTTTTGTAATTCCAACTGGAGGTATTGATACTATGTTTAATGCAATGAGACCAAAATACGAACCTGTATTATGGGGAACTGGAAGTGATAGAATGAGAACTTATGGTTTTCAAGTAGATAAACAAGAATATAGAGATGCTCTAGATGTTAGAGATGATTTTGGTTTATTTGAAATCCCTAGAACAGGAAAGAATATATCAGCAACTCAAGTAAGAAATGCAATGTTAGATGGTGATGAGAAGCTCTTTAAGAAGCTAACTCCAAAACCATTACATAATATGTATACTGAGTTAAAACAAAAACTAGAAGACTCGATGGGAGTTATGGCAGAATCTACAGAAGTAGAGTTCTTAACCTTCGATGATTTTATTAAGAATATATAAACAAATATAACATAATACTATGAAAAGAATAAAAACATTCGAAAGCTTTAGTAATTCAGCGAATGAATCAGTTTCATTTGGATATAAATACTACTCAGGATATTATGCCTACAATTGGGAGTATGATGACATGGGCGAGCAACTTCCTGCTAAAGGAGAAACCTGTTGGCTAGTAAAAGCACATAATGAGGTAATGTGTGACGGCGAGAAAATAAAACTTGACGAAGGAAACGGCTACATGACAAGACATATAGGTGTTTACAAAACCGAAGAGGAAGCAAAGAAAGTATACGACAAAGTAGTTAAAGAACGTCCCTTCAGAACTGAGATTTCATTTTCAATGGGAACTCTATTTGCTAAAACTAAATTTGCTCGTGAGTATAATGAGACAGAAGGTGTTATGGGTAAAATTAAAATAATGAGATAACCATGAACAAATTCGAAGATTTCTTAAAAGAAGGTAAAAAGATACAAATTAAAAGAAGGTATACTGAGAACCACCCTGCTTCAACAGTAGGTAAAACTGCTAGCGTAAGAAACGCAGTACTTAAAGCAGTTAAAGATGGTGTAATTACAGAAGAAGAGTTTACTAAAATACTTTCTGAATTATCTGGTGACCATAGACAATGGAGAACTAGAAATACAAAATATTTCAACGTTTCTGAAGAGGGTATTAAACTTTCAAAGTGGGGTCTTAGAATTTTAGCTGAATTAGATGAAGAACCTAAAGCTGCTGGGGTATTCGAAGCTACAGTAGAGATGGATGCAATTAACCCTGATGATAAAGACTTCCTAAAATTCTTAAAGAAGAATAAAGTTAAGATTATCAATAAAGAAATGGACGGTCCAGGTGGAGGCTACCCAGTTATCACAATGCAGGGTAAAAGAAAAGACCTTGAAAAAGTATTAGCAGATTCAGAGCTTGGATGGGACGATCCAGATTTAGCTGAGTATATCGAAGAATCAGTAAACGAAGTTGGTAAAGGTAGTAATTGGGCAGAAAAATATGTTAATGATACTAATTTATATAAAAAATTAAATTGGTATATAAAGATGGGTAAAGGTGCTGAGAAAAAAATCAAAGGCAAAGAATTTGTAATAATGTCCGATGGTAGTGCTCTTATATGGAATACCAAAACATCTGATTGGGAATTATATAAACCAAAAAGAATAGATAAAAAAACAGGTAAACCAACTTATGAGTCAGTAAACGAAAAGATTAAAGTTACTAAAGACGAATGGCCTTATATTGAATTCAAAGATGGTGGTAAAAAGCACAAAGTAGAATTTGATTATGAAGATATTATTGACGACCACGGTAACGAGGGCCAAGATCAATACTGGATCGGTAAAGATGAAGATGGTCAAGAATGGCAAATAGACGTTTATGCTGATTACAGGGGTGAAGTAGAAGAGATTCACTATGATACTTTAATGGTAGCAGAGAATAAGTTAGCAATTACCGAAAGCTATGAAGTTATTTATAGCGACGGAGTGAGCGCTATGAAAAAATTTAAACGCGAACAACAAGCACTTGATTTCATGAAGAATGAGATCGCTTCTAATAAAAAACTAAGAGATATTGCAGTTTACAAACCAGGAATGCACTCAACTACTCAAACTGAATTAGTTGTTAAATTCTGGGGAGACGGATCCTACTTAGATAATGTTTCTAAAAAAGATAAAGATTTAGCAAGTAAAAAATTACAAGAAAATACAAACATGGAAAATACATTTGCAATACATGAATCATTTGCAGCATTTACTGCAGCAAATGGATTCTTAAACGAAAAATTAGGAAGCCAGATTTTAGCTAGTATCTTAATGAGTAATAGAGAGGGTAAGTACGGTAAGAAAAATCTATCTGATTTAGCAGCTGGCTTTTACCAAATGACTAAAGTCGCTCTTGATAAAATACAAGACGAAGACTTTATCGTAGATAATGACCCACAAAAAGCATTTAAAAACCACGGAGGTTCTAAGAATGTTATTTTCTTTATTTCAGATAATGAAAAAGAGAATCCATATTTACCAGATAATGCTGGTTCATACGGAAGTTTAGCTACTATTCCAGGCGGTGGTATTCTATTAGCAGCAATGGGTGGTGATAGAGAATTTTATACTAACGATTGGTCTAGATATTCTAAGAATAGATCTTGGAAAAAAGATGGTAGAAAGGGTGCTCCTGATCAAATTGGTGTAAATAAGAAATATAGAGGCTGGGGTGCTTCTGGTTTAAATAATGGTAAAAGAATTGCAGAAGTTTCTGATAGAGTTATTATTGTTAACCTAGATCTAATTAGACAAAAATATTCTACTCAACAATTAAGAGATGCAAGAGCTGCTGCTAGAGCAGGTGCAACTGCATTTAAATCTGATAAAGATTTTAAAGCTGAAAATAACAACAGATACCACCAGATATTAGCTACTAAAGCAGCATCAATGCCAATTGATAAAATGGTTGAAGGCGCTATCGATGAATTAGGAAATCAAATTAAAGCAGGTTTAAATGCTGGTGAGAAAACTAAATATGGCGAAATTAAAATTGGTGAAAACTCTAAAGGTAGAGAAGTTAAATTAAGAGATGCCTCTAACCACATGTCAAATATCTTAGATAACTATTCAAGATATTGTGACTATATTAGACAAGGTGAAGAATCTAAAGAAAGATACGGACAGGCTGAATCTTATTATGAAAGAGAATCTAAAAATTATGCCAAAGAAATTAAAGATCAAATAGCTAAAATTAAAGGCTTTGATTACGCTTGGTAATAAAATTAAAATAAAGATATGTCAGAAGATAAATCATTAGAAGAGAATTTTGAAATAGCTCAGCAGGCTATTACTCCTAGCTCTAGTATTAGTGGCATGGGAGAAGTTTCTTTTCCAGATGGAGATACTCCTGGCTCCGGTGATGTTCCTGCTGTCGCAGATATTGATGATGACGAGGAAGAGGCTAAGAAAGATAAAACAAAAAAGAAATTAGAGATGGAAAACTTTAATCTATATACACAGTTTAATTCATTTGTAAGTGAATCATTGGTTAGCGAGGCATTTAAGTTTGGTAAGAAAAATCAATATTCAATTGATGATGTTAATGAATCCTATGGTTTTTGGGGTACATTAGATACTGCTGGTTTTAGACGTAAAGATATTGAAGACTGTTGGCATTCTGCAATGGCATGGTTAACTGAAGCTTACAAATTCTCTGATCCCGGAGCGCTTTATTACTTAAACGCAAAGGCAGGTAGATGGATTGCAGATCAAGTCGTCGAACAAAAAGGTAATAAAGATGTAGTCGATGTATTAGAAGATTATGCTACTGATGCTGAATGGAAGAAGTGGTCAAAAGAGTATAATAAGTTCGCTCAAGAGGAATTAGCTGAAGCTAATACTATTTATGAGCGATATGAAAATCCAGTTAAAGATTTACATTTTGAAACCGACCCAAAGAAAGCTGAAGAATTAAAAATAGAAATCGGCAAATCTCAAGGAGAAGTTACAAGAAAAAAACAAATCGAAGGTGGTGAATATTCGCTAAGAAGATTTAGAAAAGAGATTAAGTATGATGAGACAGGTGAAGATCTTGGTGTATTTAGACCTGGTAGTTATATGGCTGCAACTTCTAAGTTAGGTGACGGTCCGCATAAGAAAGCTGCTAAGAAAGTAAGATGGAACCAGAAGATGTATAATCAATGGATTGAGGATGTGGCTTCTAACGGTGGTTGGGAACACGCATTCGATATGGCCCAAAATGCTAAACATGAACATGGGCTTATTGATTGGGTGAAGAAAAACTATAGAGATGACGATCCAATGCAAAGAATCCAATGGGATATTGAAGCAATGGCAGAATCAGTAGTTAATGAAAAAAGTTGGAATGACGTTGCAAAAATAATGGATGCTGGATTAAAGAAGGCTATAAAGAAAGGTATAACTACTTTAAGGTATGCTAAAGATTACGTTAAATCATTAGAAAGAATGGCAAATAAAGAGGCTAAAAAATTCTTTGACGAGTATGGAGATTTTACAGAAGATGATTTTATTGAAGATGTAAGATATAATATGGCTAATGAAAAAGTAAAAGACCATTTTTCTGAATGGGCAACACTTAATGAGAAGAAAGAAGATAGAGACGGTATGATGAAGTTTATTAAAAAGCACATGAGCTTTGTAGGTACTTCTGAAGATTTTAACGGTTCTCAAGGAGGTATTCATGTTTCTGGTGAAAATTATGACGATGAGTTTAAAGGTAAACAAATTTATGACTATTACTCTGAAGATTACAAGAATAGAGAATTTGGGGTACTTAACTCATGGGAAAAAGAATTAAATAAAAAAGGCTGGTATAGTGAATGGTATGACGCAGGAACTGTATGTATATGGCCACTATAAAATAAAAACTTTTTACAAAATAAAGACCCAAACATTTTTCTGTTTGGGTTTTTTTGTTTATATTGTAAGGTAAATATATAAAACATGATAGAATCATACTCAAATTACACATTATTACTAGAGGCTCAACAGAGGCTCAAGATGAATGTGCCCAAAGACGTTATCGATTTACATAAACTCTTTAAGAAAAATAAAAGAGAACTTTATGTAGTTGGTGGTGCAGTACGAGATGCTATGCTTGGGCAAAAACCAAAAGACTTTGATTTAGCTACTGATGCAAAACCAGAAGAAGTAATTAATATCTTAAAATCAGGTGGTGTTCCAACCATCGGAGAAGTAGGGCAACAGTTTGGAGTTGTAATTGCTAAGACTCCTAGCTTTGCTGAGGGTATGGAAATCGCAACATTCAGAGAAGATATTGGAAAGGGTCGTAGGCCTGATGCCGTTAAGTTCTCTACAATAGACCAAGATGTTCTAAGACGGGACTTAACTATTAATGCACTATTTTACGATATTGAAACCCAAGAAGTAGTCGATCTAGTCGGTGGTATTGCAGATATTCAAAGTAATACTATTAGAACTGTCGGTAGAGCTCAGGAGAGATTTGAAGAAGATCCTCTAAGAAAATTAAGAGCCTTACGATTTGCTGGTAGAACTGGAAGTAAACTAGAAAAGAATACAGCAGAAGCTATTATTAGTGATAACTCATTAGAAGATATTAGTCCAGAAAGAATTAGAGATGAATTTAAGAAATCGGTAACTACTGCTAAGTCCCCAAAGAAATACTTGGAGATGGTAGAGTACTTTAAGATGTGGCCAGTAATGTTTCCTACTGTTTATGTTGATAAGAGATTCATAAACTCTAAAGATTGGATAATTCAAATAGCAACTCTATTTGGTATTAATGAAAACGATCAGATTAAATCTCGATTAAATAAGCTAACATTCTCAAGTAAAGAAATAGAATCTATTTTACTACTTAAATCATTAATGACTCTAAAACCAGAGACTGTATTTGATGTAAGTAAAAAGAGAGATATTGTAAAGCTAGATAAAAAGATTATCTTAGAGTTTGCAAAGCTAAATAAGCTAGACATCAAAATGATAAAGGCATTTATTAAGTACAAGCCATCTACTAATGGCGGTGATGTTATGAAGCAGTTTAATGTGAAAGGACCCGCAATCGCAGATAAAATAAAAGAGATCGAAGCAGAAAAGTTTGCAAAACTTTACAAATAACTGCCTCTAGATTTTTTTATGTCAATTATTTTTCGTATATTAGTACTGTAAATCATGGACGAGAAGAGCAAAAAATTAAAAGAAGTAAATCTAACACTCCAGGAGTGGCAAGATGCTTTGCGCATGCCTACTCCAGTGAGAAACAAAAAGAAATATAGACGTAAGAAGAAGCATAAAAATAAAGACGATGAGTAAAATAGTAGTTGTAGGAGATATTCATGGGTGTGACAGGTGGAAAGACCTTGTTCATATGCATTCCGATGCTACCGAGTTTGTATTCATTGGGGATTACTTTGATTCTTTTACCAGAAATCACGCAGAGTGTATTTACAATTTTAAAGAAATTATCGAGTGGAAAGAATCTACCAACATTAAAGTAACTATGTTGATCGGTAATCACGACTTTCATTACATGTCAGAATGTGGAGGAAGATATGGCGGATGGAGCGCTTGGCATGCTGCTGAAATTGGAGAATTGCTTAAAGCAAATAAACACCACCTACAAGTGGCTTATCAAGTAGATAAGTTTTTATTTACACATGCTGGAGTTTCTAAACAATGGTACGAAGCCAATTTTCCGGAAGAAGGTAATATTGTAGAACAAATCAATGACCTGTGGTCATATGATAAGCGACCATTTAATCACAGTGGCATGGAAATGTATGGTAATTATGATGGTGAAGGACCGATGTGGATTAGACCCGCGGCATTGAGAAGAAATATGCTTAATGAGTCTATTGTTCAAATCGTAGGACATACCCACATGGAAGTAATCGATTATGATGATAATCACTATTTTGTTGACACACTTCCTTATGAGTATCTTTGTATTGAAAATGGAGTCCCAGTTATCTACGAACTTTAGTGAAACAAACTGCTGAAAGCAAAAACTTTGCATCTAGAGGCAAAATAATTGCCTCTAGATTTTTTTATGTCAATTATTTTTCGTATATTAGTACTATAATTAAAAACAAATAAAAAATAAATAATATGTATAAATTTAACCGATACCCACTTTGTTCTCTAGTTTATTTTGAAGCTGCAAAAATACTAGGATATGACAAAGATGAAGCTGCCTCGATGGCCCAAGGTAGAGCTGCATTTTTTGCAGCTGCAAAATGGGGCTTTAAAAACAAAAACAAAGTAGTAGATAATCCAAATATTACTTTAGTAGACTCTGTACCTTTTGCTGGACTTGCAGCATTTATTCTTCCTGCTGGATCTCTTGAAGGCGTAAATGGAGTTAGATGTTGTACTAGAGATGGAGATAAAATCCATCAACCATCTAGCTATTACAAAAACGAATCTAAAATTAAAAAGTTAGTAGGAGTTGAAGGTCTAGAAAAACTTAGAGCCTTTGTTCAAAGTGAATTACAAGCACTTGGAGATGACGTAAACACAAATGCAGTTTACAACTTCTACAAAAATAATAGAGATAAAGCAAGAATGGAAAGTTTTTACAATGAAGAAGTTTTACTATCCGCCTAAACCTGGAACATTATTTTTTAAGTCAATTCCACTGAATCAATATAAGGTTCAGTGGAAATGGCGAGGTTGGAGGATTTGTATCGACCAAGATGGCAATTGCTACACTCGTACTAATCGCACTATTGATATTACCACTAACTTCCCAAAACAAAATTACGACTATCAACTTGATGGCGAGATAATTAGCCTAGATACTCAAGTTGAACATAAAGTACGTAAAGCAATTCGAGAGAATAATTACGATATTAAAATATTCGATATTTTTATTCCTAGCAAACCTGGATTAACTTTAGAAGAAAGACTTCAAATTTTAAAAGAAGATTTTAATATTGAAGTAGAATGTCAAAGTACTAATTCTTTTGAAGGAGTAAATGAATTGCTAACAGAAGCATTAGACCTTGGAAGAGAAGGTATTGTTCTTAAAAAACAAGGTAGCACATGGCGAGCTGGAAATGTTGCGTCACATATTGAAAGAGATTGGATTAAAGTAAAAGAACTAATATGAAAAAAACAGCAAAAAATAATTTTGAAAAAATAAGCCTAGAAGAGGCAAAACAAGTTACTAATAAATTAATTTCTGAAATCGAATATCTATGTGACTTTATAGAAGTTAGTGGATCAATTCGTAGAGAAATTACAAAAGTAGGAGATATTGATATTGTAGTTATTCCTAAGAATGTAAGTGAATTTATTACTAAAATTCAAAACCATGTAGAATATGATTATGGTGGAACTAAGAAAATATTCGGCATCTATATGGGAAGACCTATTAATATCTTTATTACTACAAATGAATCTAAAGGTGCTTGCTTATATCAAACTACTGGACCAGTTTTCTATAATGTTCGTAAAAGAACAAAGGTTAAATCAATGGGCTATAAATTAAACGAGTATGGCTTGTTTCATGTAGAGACAAATGAAAAAGTAGCTGGAGATACTGAAAACTCTATTTTTGATTTTTTTGGTTGGTCTAGGAAAGAACCTAAACTCAGAGTTTAGAAGATATATAATAATATATTAAACAAAACAACAGTTATGTCACAAAGGAATATACCAACATTTGAACAATTCGTTAACGAAAAAAATAAATTAAACGAGAAAGAATATAGACTTTATGAAAAAAAGTATTCTAGTTCAGAAAGAAAGAAATTAGAGAAAGAAGGTAAAGCCATGCCTGGTGGTAGATTTCCAATAGCAGATTTATCTGATTTGAGAAATGCAATTCACTATATTGGTAAAAGAAGTATTAATGGTGCAAAAGAAGTAGCAAAATTTATTGCTAAAAGAATGAAAGAACTTGATGGCCTTAAATATAAAGACATGTTTAACGGATCTCTATCAAGAGCTGGAATAGGTAAAGCAGAAGATTTTTTAAAACTTGCATAATTAAGTAAAATCTTAAAAATTTAAAAGCCGTGAAACTTTCGCGGCTTTTTTTGTATAATAATTAATTAAATCTAGTTATTATGAGCAAAAATATTCTAAAAGAAGCAGACGAAATAATCAATAATAGATCAGAAGAGAAAGAACGCATGTACGGCCCTTTCGAAGAAGGCATGAGACGTGCCGCAATGATCTGTGCAGGTATGACCGGTAAAGAATGGTCAGGATCTGATATGTATGCCGCGCTAGTCGCACTTAAATTAAGCAGACATTCTTACAACTATAAAGAAGATAACCTATTAGATGCAGTAGCATATATCGGTGGTCTTGATAATTACATTAAGAAGTATGGCTATGGTTCAACTGAAAAACCTATTAATTTAACTGATGCAGATGCTGGATATGGAGACGACAAATAATCTAATCTATTTTACAGATATAGAGAAAGATAAATCACTTAAGATTGGTATTGCCGCACTTATAGGTAAACTTAGTCCTAAGCCACAATCACATAAATCCGGATGGGCATTCCATCTAGCTAATCAATTAACTAACGCGGGATATGCTGATGTGCATGTAATAACAGATACGGCGACCGACTGGTCACAATTTGATGTAATGTTACTAGAACATGGTATGGAATTTAAAGGTAATTTTAATATCTTTGGTGGGGCGAACGATGATCTATATCATCAAATAACTAGAATGTTTGCACCTGATATACGAATGTATTCGCTCCACCATGATATGCCTGCTGTAGATGCACTAATTGAAAAACGTTTAAAGACAGGTTCTGATCTTTTTAAAACCCTTGAGGTTCGAATAAAAGAAGTTAAGGAACTCTGCGCTAAAATTCCCAGAATAGATCGAATCCAAAAGACAACTAAACTTTGCTTTGGAGACTCTCACTCCTTTAGTCAATATACCCCGGGATATATGACTGATCGACATGATGGCTTAACTCTATATGGTA
>Ga0181393_1001036_pt1 | contig 10120 bp, 13 predicted proteins | sample 16SPOviralmetaG_FD_130122 | JGI IMG/M metagenome (GOLD analysis project Ga0181393, IMG submission 130122) | Marine viral communities from the oligotrophic San Pedro Time Series (SPOT) site, San Pedro Channel, CA, USA - 16 SPOT_SRF_2010-10-21 | ecosystem: Environmental > Aquatic > Marine > Strait...
ACCTTACACAATCAACAGTCATCACAGATTTATCATACCTACTAATCACCCTGACCCAGTATTCTTGGAGGAGGGACAGCGTAGAGATATGATTATCCGTTGTTCTGGTGAAATGATTGGAAATCGTGAGTATTTCCAGACATTCGGCGACCTCTGGGAAAAAGGAGATTACGAAAAGAACCTCCGTTCCTTGTATGGTTGGTTGTTGAACCACGACATTTCAACTTGGATGTTCCGCAACATTCCAAAGACAGACTACCAAAAAGATTTGGAGGGTTTCAGCAGACCATTCTTGGATATATTCTTTGAGTGGTGGGTTGCCCGAAAGCATCTGGAAAAGGTTGTTGTTGATGGTGATGGAAACATCGGCAGATTTGGTAGTGAAATGTATGTTGATTTCCGTTCTTGGAGAGATGAGAATGGAGGCAAGTATGAACTCAACGGTTCTGGCGACTTGATGAAAAAGTTATACACCGCACTCAATCTGCCGAAAGGAGCATTAAGCAAAGGTTCAAGAACCAGCAAAGGACAACGCACTAATTTCAATATGGAAATATTGAAAAAGCATTACCAGATTGGTTGCCTCATTAACATCAACACCTCTGTTGAGGGTAGTGATGAATATGAGAGTGAGGACGATGTTGAGATTGGAGTTCAACCTACTCAAAATGCCGAACTTGATGCCGAATTGGAAAATGATGACTTGGAGAATGTAGTAGTCCCTGAACCGAATGAAACAACCCACCAAAGAGTAGTTGGCGGAGATGGTAAAACCCGCTGGTTCAAAAAGCGAGGTAAGTAATGACTGATGTAAGTAGTATCAATCTGTATATTTAGTAGTGTAGGGTCATTTTACCATACACTACTACCCTACACTAAAATCCAAAAAAAAATGAAAAAGATTTATTATATTTCCTTACCTATTACCCTGTAAAACCTGTAAATACTGTATTTTTTATTTCCTTTTTCTTATAAAAGTGTAGGGTGTGTAGGGTGTGTAGGGTATATCCTATTTTCCCAGAGATTTCCACCTCCCTAATTCTCTATATATCTAATAAATACAGACCCTACACCCTTCATCCCTACACTCACCCTACACTCCCAATATCCCTTATATAAGTATATACAATCGCTATATTTATATAATTAGTCATCCTCGTCATCTGGGTCATTCAATACATACGCATCCTTGTCGGCAACCACGCTCATCGGGAAACCCTTGTTAATACATACCCATCTACTCGGTAATTTTTTAATTCTTTTAATCTGCTCCCTATCCAATCCAAAGTAATTATCCAAAAGATATTTAATACTACGCCCTCCCAGACCACTTGGAAAGATGACGACAGACTTACACTCATTCAAAATACGCTTGGTTGCGTGTCCGTCCGTAGCAAGATGACTGGTATAAATAACCTCGCAATTAAAATGTCTGCCTGTTTCCAGTAAGGAATTAAGAACCTCTTGAACTCTCATACGCAGATGCTTATTCGTAAGACAATCCGTATCATCAAAAATGACGCAACTATCCTTGAAATCTTTGGCGGTCAAGTCCTCTGTAAGCAACTTATCCATATTAATTCTTTTCAATCCTTTTATTTTATCAATAGAACTATCATCTCCAATTGACGACAATAAATAAACCTCTCGCTTGGGATATAATTTCTTGTATTCATCTACATACATCTTGGTATAATAAGATTTACCTGAACCACTCGCTCCTGTAATGTAGGTAATACTGCGTTCCATTTTCTTATCTGGTGCTGGTTGGAAATGTAATTTGGGTTTGTCTTTCAATTTAACATCACGAAAAGCACCGCCTCTTACCTCATTAGGTTTGTCTGTTAGAAATAGTTTCTCCCATTTCTTACGGTCTTTGATGTCGTCGTCTTTTAAATACGCAAGAAATCTGCCTTTCTCTTCAAAGTTCATATTATATATATACAGTATAATATAAATCAAAGCATTTGTTCCAAAAAACCTTTGGAATGTTTATTAATCACATCGGTAAAATATCCTATCAACTCGTTTATTCTGGGTAGAGCATTTTTCTCGGTCATATCGTCAATATCGCTAAACACAGACGAATTAACGGGTATTTGGTAGATATTACTTATTTGTTCTTTTATATATTGGAGGTTTTCTTCCACATCTTTAAAATCAACTTTCCTAAAATCCTGCTCCAAGATTTCCACGAGGATTTTGAGTTCATTTCTAATCTTATTCAAGTATCCAACCTGACTGTTAAAAAACTCCACCAGTTTCTCTAATGCTTTCTCATTCCCTCCTTCGTGAGATAAGAGAGAAAATAACCGTTTTAACGCTTTAAAACTGTCTTTTCTGGAATAATATTGTATCTCATCTTCAAAGTCTTCCTCTATTTCTTCGGGTGTAATAGGCACGGTATTTGTCTTACCATCTTTGGTCTTGACTGTATAATTCTCACTCACCTCTGCGAATTGATTACCGACCTTTCCTAATAAATCTATTTTCAATATTGTTTTATCTAATACAGCATCTTTCAACCATCGTTTCTTACCGTCAATCATTTTAATCCAACCTCTTTTTATATCTGCTGGTTTCCATCTCAAAATAAATAAATCCCTAATTAATTTAATTTCTTCTTCTCCTGTTGCTTTCCTGATTGCTCTTGCTCTGGACGCTGGGATAAGTTCCTTGTTTCTTTTCAAGTAAGCATCAACAGATTTCTTGGAATAATCACCTTTATACACCAATCGGGCATCGTGTCCCGCCTTCATATCTGTAATCCAGTAATCGGGGTTCTTCTTTGCTTCCTCGTATGCTTTTTGTAGTGATTTTGCTATTTTCTCTCCTGTTGTTCCTTTGAGTTCAGTAGAGATGTCGTAATCACTACCATATTGAATTGCCCGTAGAGAATTGCTCCCAATTAATCTAACTTTTCCGTTGAGGGAAAAAACATCAACTAAATCCTCTACTTCTTCATTCACCATATCCAAAGTTTTTCGTTTCATCTGTCTATAATATAATATGATATTATAATATAATGCCTATCGTAATTGATGAATTAGTTTGCTCTAAAAGACCTTATAAACGATTTAAGATTGTAATACGGGAGGGAGATAAAAAAAAGACATTCCATTTTGGATTGAAAGGAGGAGAAACATATATAGACCACGAGGATAAGGCGAAAAGGTCTGCCTATTTAGCAAGACATTTAGGAAATAAAACGGAAAATAAATTAATAAATAATCTAATTCCATCGCCATCTTTATTTTCTGCTGCTTTACTCTGGGGAAATAATACCGATTTATTTGATAATTTAACAGACTTACAAAAAGCGTTTAACAAGAACTATTATAATAAAGATTAAATATATATGGAAAATAATGATGACTTGCTTTCTAAATTAAAAAAAGAGGATATATACCCGTTTTTAGATGAGTATTATAAGAGGGTTGGACGAGAACATCCACCCCAGTTTAGGTCTTATACTCTTGGTGAATTGAAAAAATGTTTAAAAATCTTTAATATAACTCTTGTAAGAGAAAAAGTATAGTGTTATATAAATGGTTGAACCGATTGCCTTGCGACTGTTGGAGTTGAAAATGGCGAAAAAGATAAAAAAAAAGAGTGTAAGATACTCCTTTTTTATTGATTTTAATTATTTTTTTTGTAATATTGGTAAATATAAAACACGCTCACATACTCTTTGGAATATCGGGGAATAACTTTTTCATTACAACTAATCCAAAGGTGGTTTTGAGGTAGAAATGTAGTAATCCCTCTCTGTCGTAAATCACTCTGTTTTTCTCCATTCCTGTAAAATTAGCAATTCCCCAGTCTTTTACACTCGTATCAACCCCTTTCTTTTCAATCGTTTCCGCCGAGATTTTAATAATAGAAAGGTAATACTTGGCGATGAGGTCAATAAAGTCGTAGGTCTGTTTGTAATTTTTATAAGATGCGTTGTATTTTTGTTCGTTAATTTTATTCTCGGCAATTCCTTTCTCCAAGAAATCGGCAACCTCATCTCGCTTACCAGCAATCCAAGTATCGTAGGTCTGGTTTCTTACCTTTGAAAGGATTAAATCACTTACGATTTTCCAATAGTAAGAAACATACGAGTAGAACTTTTTACGAATAGCGGGGTCATTATTAACCTGCCTCTCTGCCTCATCCCAATCACCATTACAAAACTCGTAAAACCAACGCCTACTTTCCTCTCTTTCTCTCAATTCAAGAGAATACTTTTCACTACTCTCACCATCAACGACCTTTGTTTTTTCGTATCGGTGTAGTGAGCGAATTGCGTTTCCAAAATCCTCGTCGCCGTATTCGTGCGTATTACCATCTCCAATAAAGGCAACAAGGCAGAACATTCCGTAGCAATCCATACACGCAATCTCGGTTGGATTGGTGCTGGTGAGGATATGGTATTCTTGTTCCTTATCATCCAACTCAAAATATTCTTGGTGTAAGGTTATTTCGTGTCTGGTAGAACCACCCTCGCCTTGTTCGTCGTTAAAATCTTTGTAGTATTCAGTCATTCTGCTAATTAGATTGCTTATATAAGTATTTAGATAATGTAAATCAATTTTATATAAATACACTTCAATTTTTTTTTTAATTCAATTTTTAATCATTTTCATCCATTTTTGACGACATTTATTATTTATTTAATAATTAAATATAAAATTGATTTAAAAAATTGATAAATTATATAAGTATATTCTAAACTATATAAAGCGAAAACGACAACTAATAATAAGATGACGACAACTACCAACACCACCAAGACACTTAACGAGATTTACACGGCAGGAACTAACACTCTTGTCGTTGATAATGTCCTCACTCACGAGGCGATGATGCCTTACATCAAGCAGATTGAGGAGGGTTGGGCGAGAACTGATGAGTTCTACCGTCCCAAAGAGGAATGCGGAAAATGTTGCCTTTGTAAAGGGTTTCTCAACTCCAAGTGGGGCAACAATCCCGCTCCTTTGAGAAAGAGAGGAAAATGTTGCGATGCGTGTAATATGGATAAGGTAATTCCCGCCAGAATGGGAGGAATGCTTGACTTTGGAACAGGTGAGGAGCAGATAATCCAGCGTAAAGTGATGGATTTGTTGGGCGACAAGTCTGGAAATATGTGGTATTGGGACTACGAACCTTTCAACATCGTCAAGATGAGATGGTTTGAACTCTGCGTTGAGCGTGGTGTAAGACCCATATTTGACCCTCTCGCCAAGAGTATTAGATACGAGGTCATCAAGGTTGCTTTGATGGAGGATTTCTGTAAGGCGAACATCAGCATCGGTGAAATCCCCATCCCGTAAATTACAATTCTACTACAAAAATTACAATATTAAATTACAAAAAAAATAAAAAAGTGTATATATGTTTTTTTATTTTTATAAATGTTCTTCGCCAGTTGGAGTAAGCATCTCATTTGTTTCGTCATTCAAGTCCAACTCTCTTGGAGGCATCATATCCCCAGAATGGACTTCTATTGATGGTCTGGGTTGCTTGTATAGTGGAACATCTCTGTATTCTTGTAATTCTCCAACAGAACCCAAAGGTGTTTTATCCACCGTTTCTGGTGGGATTTCAGTAAGCGTATCAATAAGTAATTTTCTTCTCAAAAGATTAGATGCTTCGCAGAGTTTAATATAATCGCTGTATCTTTTATTAAGATAATCTCTGCCCTCTTCACTTCTATTCTCACGACGCAAAGAAAGCATTTTAAAAAGGTCAATAGATAAGGTGTAAAACTCTTTTGATTGTTTTAATTCTAACTCCATACTGCTCTGTATTCCTAAATATAATTCAACAGAACCTATTATACCCATTAACATACCAATTAGGCAAGTAATTCCGCTTATTATTTGTTGCTCCATTAAAGGTTGTAATCCTACTGATGCTGTTGAATTAATAGATGCTAAAATTATTAATGGTAGTCTAAAATACTTACCATATCCTTTGAAATGATAGTATCTTTTTCGGTGATATTCGCTTAAATTGACGCAATTTATTCTCAATTTTTCTAACAATTCTTCTACTTCCGTAGTCCATTTTGTTTCAGTATTATCCATCATTATATATATAACTATATAATAATGTAGGGAGTGTATGGTGTAGGGTGCTAATAACTTTTAAATATAAGGTGATTGGGTTGGGAGCATTAATATTAACTAATGAAAACAGACCCTACACTATACACCCTACACTAATCATTTAAGGATTGAACTTGGCGGATGGTCTTGCCCGAATAATAGGGACAATCTCAAAGTTAGGACTATCAAAAGTTCCTTGATTGATGGAGGCAGTAATATCAACAGGAGTAGGAGGGTCTAATCCAGTATAAGTGAATTGAGGAGCAATACTATCATTACCCATACCACCAGCAGAGGAATAATTAACATCATCTCTTAAAAACTTGTCCCCAGATGGATTACGAACAAGAACAACAGATTTGGAATAAACCTTTGTATTTATTTCCTCGCCCGACTGGGATGAAATACAGTAATAAGTTCCATTTGCCTCGTATGGAGTAGCAGTATCGTAATCAAGGGGGAATGTAGGTAGTTGATTTGCTTGTAGGGTTATTTCAGCAGAGGCAATAGGAGTTTGGGCGTTGTCTGGAACAAGAGTTCCCGCAGATGTTCCACCAAGTAGAAAACCTTTATATCCACCAGCACCATCAGGATTAGGTAAATTGGGAATACGGAAATTACCAGCAGCGGGAGCGGAGGGGTAGGCATTATAAACATCTCCAAGCGTAGCGTATAATTCGGGGTAATCACTTTTGGCGAACTCTCTTCCATCACAGACGAGAAACCCAGCAGTTTCTTCTAAATCACTTACGAGTTGGGGTTTAGCAGAATTATTACCCCACATTAGTATAGTTCCTATCGGGATAGGGAAACCGTTTAATCCTTCGTTAGATAAAGCAGACATTCTTATAATATACAGATAGATTATAATAATATAGTATTCCTAAAATTAATAATTACGGTTGGCGGGAACTCTAAAACCCTCCAATTGCGGAACATCAGCGTATTCGTATTCAGTCCCTCCACCTTGCCCGTCATCAGCAATAGCAGATGCCTCATCTGCGGCGAGAGCGTCTTGTTGAGCGTCAGCAACACCCGTAGCAGTATCTACCGCTGTTTCTCTGGCGGCAACATCATTTTTGTATGCTACTTGATAATTAATACTCTGGGTAATGGCGGCATTTTTAGATGCCGATGGAGCGTAAGATGTAAATGCTTTTATAATATAAATACAAGTCATACCTCCATACTGGACTGGGTGGTCGTCATTTAAATCAATATTTCCCAGAGAGGCGGGTGTAGGATTAACATATTGATAATCAGCACTCGTCATACTACAAAAACAACCACCTTCACTACTGGAATTAAGAGCAACAATCTTGGGAGTATTTGACCCCGTGCTGTCTGTTGCGTAATAACGACCACCTGGATAATCACCACGAGCGTTGAGTGTTCTACCTACCAATCCTACTTGTTTGTCGGGATAAGTAGGTGTAAATGCGGCAGGGGACATTATTGGGATGTTGGTTGCGGCAAGAGCAGGTATATCATCGCTGGAATGTAAAACGGGAGTTAAAATAGCGTTTGCTTGGGTTGGGTCAGTTTTAAGTGTTCCATTAGGCACTAAATAGGTTTCTTGGTCGTTTAATTTGGGTAGTAAAAACTCACCCTCACTAACAAGTCCATTACCGTTGAAAGTATCGCCTAAAACCCTATATAACTCGGGGTAGTCAGCAACATTTACGGCACGACCATCACATATTAAAAAAGTAGGAGGCACTCTGTCGGCAAGACCCATATACGGCATTAATGAACCAATAGGCAAAGGGAATGCGGGATTAGCACAACTGTTTTCTAAACTCATTCTTATATAATAGTGCTACATTAAAAAAACTCTGTTTATTTTATTTTAAAGTATATACTACAAAATCAATCCTAAATAATCTAAAATCCCTAAATCATTCATTTCAAGAACGCTTTGATGCCCTTGTAATCCTTGCCTCCGTATTCCCACCATACGCCACTTCCGTCCTTCTTCTTCCATCCAAGACTGCCGAACACCAACCTATCTCCCTCTTTCATCGCCAACAGGGAGTTATAATAACATTCATTCATCACCGCCTTACCGTCGTAAATCACGCTTTTAAGATGGAGGTAATCATCCTCGCACAATCCAACCTTGTTTAGTTCTCTCTTGAACCTTGTAATCATTAGTTTTTGGGTAAAGTCGTCCGCCTCGTGATACATCATCTCTCCACAACAACCGTGATACATCTTAATCATATCGTAGTAAGGAAAATGAGTATCCAAAATCTTTCCATTCCTCTCCACCCAAAAGTGTCCGTCAATTACAGGGAGCATTATTCTTGTCTTGTTAATGCTTACAGAAAGATTAATAAAAGTTAAATCAATTTTATTACTTAATTCAAGATTAAATAATATTAAGTGTTTTTGTTGCTTATATAAGTTTTTGGAAAAAGTAAATCAATTTTATACGAATAACTTTTTACTCCTCATCATCGCTCCAATCCTCTACCACACCATTCTTGTAATGGTCGTTCAATCCACAGCAGGAGCAGGATTGTATCCCGTCTTCAATAACGAACTTGGGAAACGAACACTCACAATTATCCTCGTAATCACAGCATTCGCAATCACAATCGCAACCGCCATTACAAGAATTAGTTGGAGCGTGAGAGGGGCAGTAATCACCCATACAATCACAGGACAACCAACCTTTCTCTTCGCCATCATTCACCGCATCGCATTTCACGCATTTCATTTCAGTCATTTTCAATTTAGTTTGCTTATATAAGTATTACATTAAATCTGTTTCAATTTTTTATTTTAATTCAATTTTATTTTAATCGGTGTTTTTGGTAAAAAAATATTTTTAATTTAATTTATTTTATTTAATTATATTCATTTTCAGGAAACCTTATTCCTCTCCCATTTAAACATACAAAACAATAATCTCTTTTCTTTTTTACGGGTATATGGGTAGGGTTAGGGAAACCATCAGGGTTTTCAACTAATACCCAATCAGTATAAGTGGGAAAGTAGTGGGTCAGTAGTAAGCATTTGCTACATCTTTTATATACTTCACCTTCAAAATCGTATTTACCATCTCCAAGATATTCCATTCTATTATATTGAAATCATTTATACTACATTATCAACTTCAATTTTTTTTTCATTTTTCTTTTTTTCTCTCTTCTCTCTTCTCTCCCACCTCGCCATATCCCTTCTTTCTTTTTTAATACAATCTCCACAGACGAAAATGGGAGGGCAGATACACATTCTAATCATTCTCCAACCTTTCGGTTGGACTAAATCTCTATATCTGGTAATTTTCTTTAATGCCGTTTCCCCACAACCCTCACATTCACAGATTTCGCTACACGCAGGACAATAATAAACATCGGGGTCGTTGAAAGAAAACCATTTCACCGAGTAGGCATCATCACCATCATCATCCAACATATTACTCCACCCGCAACCAGCACAACTAACTCTATTTCCTTCTCTAATTTCTCTCTCAATTCTTTCTTCAATATATTCCATTTTCTTTACTTATATAAGTCTTATATTAATTGTATTTTCAACTTCAATTTTATTTTGGTTCGTGTATTTTTCAAAAATATAGATTATTTCAATACTTTAATTAGTGTATATTAGATTATTTCAATACATTATATATAGATTATATCAAAAAGTATCAAAATAGATTGTTTCAAGTAATAATTTTAAAATTATTACTATATATGTATTGTAATAATCTAAATTAAAAAAGAATAATCAAGTATTCTAATCTAATTTTTGTATTTTCTTTGTTTTTTTAATCTAATGTTTCTTTTTTTGTAATTAATCTAATTTATCTACATACAACTCCACACTTGCTCCAACATTTTATCCTTATCTACATCTCCCATCATCTTAATCCCACCAATCTCAACCACATCAGGCAGACTGATAAAGACACGGGCAAAGTCCTTGCTACTGATGCCTACAAGTTCAACAAAACCTTTCATCGTAGCAGGTTTGATGGAGCGACCACTACTACAATCGTAAATGTTTCCCTTTTC
>Ga0181393_1001037_pt1 | contig 10116 bp, 7 predicted proteins | sample 16SPOviralmetaG_FD_130122 | JGI IMG/M metagenome (GOLD analysis project Ga0181393, IMG submission 130122) | Marine viral communities from the oligotrophic San Pedro Time Series (SPOT) site, San Pedro Channel, CA, USA - 16 SPOT_SRF_2010-10-21 | ecosystem: Environmental > Aquatic > Marine > Strait...
AGCAACGTAAGCTTCCAATTGCTGTAGAATCAAATGCAGATAACCACATCAGTAACTTTGCATTTAGCTACACCAATACGTTAGGCAGAGTAAGTACCTTTGCGTATAACATGGAAAAAGAAGCAGAAGGATATATGGTTATGTTCCCATCAGCAATGCTTCATCAAGTGTTCCCATTCTATGAAAACGATGGAGAACGTATATCAATCTCAGGCAACATTAATATAGGAGAACTAAAATGAGCCGTACAGCAGAAGAAATCGCACAAGCACACTCAGCTTGTCTAGATGGAGCAAGCACTATCAACAGTGTTATTGCTACACACAATAAAGGTAACAGTGCTACAAGTGAAGACTTTGGCAATGACCTAACGCATGATGAAAAAAAAGAACGTGTAACACGTAGCGTAGGTTATCTTAAACATCAGAAGACACTTACTGATTGGACCAGTGAAAGCTTTACTGACATTGATGCAGCTATCGCTGCAGCAGATGCGTTCATAGGATAATGGATAACGATAACTGGCACTTGAGCAAGTCTGTACCAATTACACTAATCTTTGGATTACTTGTTCAAGGGGCAGCTATCGTATGGACAGTATCAATGATGATGTCTGATATAGAAAATAACAGAGAAGAAATCATCATACTAGAAAAACGTATTGGACGCATAGAAGTGTCCGTACAAAGCCAAGCAATATCACTAGCACGTATTGACGAAAATATAAAAGCAATAAGATCATCAGTAGAAAAGATGGCAGACAGAAATGAATAATAAGGTTTGCCATAATGATAGAAGTATTAGCTTTAGCAGGTGCAGTTACTAAGATAGCTGGTGCAGTTAGCTCGTCTATCAAGGCTGGTGGTGATGTAGCAAGTTTACTTCCTCACTTTGGTAAGTTAGCAAAACTAGAAGCTGACATTAGTTTAGCTGAACAAGGTAGACACAAAGGCCCACTAGGTAGGTTAAGTTCATCTGAAGAAGAAGGCTTTGCAATTGCACAAGCCAAGATGAAACACAAAGAAGCACAGAACGAATTACGTGAAGTGTGCAGACTATATGGCCCTCCCGGTATGTGGGATTTAGTAGTCAAGGAACAAGCTGCTGCTAGAGTTAGACAGAAAGAAGCACTAGAAGCACAAGCTAAAGCAAGAGACAGATTATTCTGGGGTATATCTTTAACAATAGGTGTGTTATTATTTTTAGGTGGTACAGGTGCAATGATCTGGGGTCTTAACGAAGTAGTGAATGGATAGAATATAATGGGATTTTGGAGTGATTTAAGTATGGGTCTTGGTGCTACACCAAAGACTCAAGATTTTGTAGATCGTACAGCACAAACAATTGAAAACAATCAAGGCTCTAATGCTGCTTCTACTTATTCAAATCAAATGACTAATAAAGTCAATGAAAACACAGGTCAAAACTTTGAAAATAACTACACTGCTAGTGAAGGATCTAAAGCTGTTGTGAATCAATTTAATGATAATGACGATAACAAAGTAGCACCAGCATCAACAACATCCTCTTCTACATCTAATTCAAATAATATTTCTAGTACATCTGATGATAGTACTAGTGCAGGACAAACAGATAGATCAACAATGTTTGGTGGTCAATTAAAAGATTACACTAGTTTAAATAATAATCGTTTTCAAGCTTATGATTTAAGTCAAGATGGTAATACGGTAGGTTATTCTAAATATGGTAATGCTGCAGGTTCCTCTATTATTGTTACTCCTGAAGGTAAGTTTAGATTAAATCCTAATCAATATATTGCTGAAGAATTAGGTGTAGCTGCAACAGACTTTGATACATTAGATGAAGCCTTTATTATGTTAGATAGGTTTAATGGTGATCCAGCTAATACTTTTGCTAGATATAATGCAGCTACACAACAAGGTTTACGTGATGAAGATGCTACTGTTTACGCAAATGATACCAGTCTTAATAATCCTGCAGATGCATTAGAAGAGTTTGGCCCAGTTTATGAGCCTGATCCTACTGATTTAGAAGGCACTACTACAACTGAACCAGACCCACCAAATGAAGATACCACTGACTATACTCCGTATCAATATGTTAAAGATGGTGAAACTTATCAGGTAGGTGATGAGGAAATAAAAGAAATAACTTTATACAAACAACTTGGTTATAATGATGAAGAAATAAATAATTTTTTAAATCAACGTTTTAGTTTTAGAACTCCTACTATTGTAGAAGAAGTAGATGAAAATCTTTATGAGGATGATACAGAAACAGTAATAGAACCTGAAACAGTAGTTCAACCTGAAATAGTAACTCAACCTGTCGTACAAGGCACTGATGCTGTTTATAAACCTATACCTCAAACAGATAGCAGTACATATACTCCCACCCCTTATGATCCCTCTGCTCCTACATACACAACCCCTGCTCAAGTAACAACAACTCCTACACAGTTTAACCCTCAGTATGTAGCTGGTCCTGTGCAACAAACATTGACTTTACCTTCTACAACTATGCAAGCAGGTCAAACTCAAACAGTTATGTATAGGAATCAACGTGGGCAACAAATACCAGTTACAGAAGTAGATGGAAAACCTATGACCTATGTACCCCCCGGATATACAAGAATGTCTACACCTCAACCTTTTAATCAAGGTGGGGTAGTTGGTTATGCAGAAGGTGGAGATACTAGTCTTGATGCAGAATATAATTTAGCAACTAAGTTTCTTGGTTATAAAGGACCAAAGTCTAGACCTGCACTTAATGACTTTATGAAAGCAAGCCCCGGTGCTGCTGCTCGTATGGGTAAGTATCAGCAAGCTATGAGGGGCATGTATAAAGGTGGGGTTGTATATGCTAATGATGGTACTGACGTAGGACTTACTGATGGTGGTGCAGCAGATGGTAGTATATCTGGTGAAGGTGATCAATATTATGATGAAACATTACCAATGTTTTTTGATGCTGTCAGTCAAACTATGCAGCCGATGCAATCTACCTACTCCACTATTGCACCTGACTCAAGTCAATTTATATCAGGTGATGCAGGTCAAGTAGGAACTTATGCTCCTACAGTGGGTGCAGCACAAGTAGGAACTACTTCTCAAGCCACTACACCTACGTATACTCCTTCAGCTACCTATGGTGCAACTGGTACTGCAGATCAAGTAAGAGATGAGACTGGTCGTTTACAACCTGTTACAGGTCAGGTAAGTGATCAAGCTCAAGTAGATGCAGCACAAGGTACTTCTAGTTTAAACATTGATGCGGCTCAAGGTACTGCGACAATGATGACTAATCCTGTAACCAGAGAAATACAGGAAGGTGAACTCATTAGTGGTGCTGCAGACGCACAGAAGGCTGCTAAGTTCACTGAACAAATTCAGGCTGCTCAAGCTACCCCAAGTAAACAAGCCACTGTACAGGGCCAATTAGAGGGTCTTATGCAGCAGTTTGAAGGTGGTGATACACCTGCATGGGCTGCTGGTGCAATGCGTAATGCTCTAGGTGCTATGGCTGCTCGTGGCTTAGGTGCTAGTAGCCTTGCTGGTCAAGCTGCTGTACAAGCAGCAATGGAATCAGCACTGCCTATAGCATCTGCTGATGCACAAACAATTGCATCTTTTGAAGCACAGAACTTGTCAAACCGTCAACAACGTGCTATGCTTGCGGCACAGCAACGTGCACAGTTTATGGGTCAAGAGTTTGACCAAGCATTCCAAGCTAGAGTACAGAACTCTTCTCGTATTGCTGACATAGCTAACATGAACTTTACTGCAGAGCAACAGGTTGCATTAGAAAACTCTCGTGCTGCTAATACCATGAACCTAGCTAACTTGTCTAATCGTCAAGCTGGTGTAATGGCAGAAGCTGCAGCTATTGCTAACATGGACATGGCTAATCTTAATAACCGTCAACAGGCTGCGGTACAAAATGCTCAAAATTTTATGGCAATGGACATGTCTAACCTTGATAGAGCACAGCAAACTGCACTGTTTAGATCACAGCAAAACATCCAAGCTTTGTTTACTGATCAAGCTGCTGAAAATGCTGCACTACAGTTTAATGCTTCAAGTGAAAATCAAACTAAACAATTTTTTGCTTCACTATCTAGTCAGACTTCACAGTTTAATGCAGCACAGACTAACGCAGTGAATCAGTTTAATGTAAACTCTGTTAATGCTATCAGTGAATTTAATGCTAACTTGCAGCAACAACGAGATACGTTTAATGCTACTAATGGTTTGGTCGTATCACAAGCTAATGCTCAATGGAGACAAAATCTTGCTACACTAAACACTGCTGCTGCTAATGATAGTAACATGGCTTTTGCTGCAGCTATTAATGGTATGACTTCAAAGAACATTGATTCTATATGGCAACGTGAACGTGATCTAATGAGTTACAATATTACATCAATAGAATCTGGTAAAGATCGTGCAATGCAAATCCTATTAGGTGAGCAAACCCTTACTGCACTAAAAGAAAAAATTGGTTACGCAGAAGATAGTGCAGAGTCAGAATTTTTTATGAGATTTCTATTCGGTGATTTTGAAGATCTTTTTAAATAAGGAAATAAACAATGTTATCAATGTACACTAAATCTTATAATGATATGACTAAAGTTTTAGAAGATCCAAATATTTTAAGATCTATATCTAAAAGTAAAATTAATGAGGGTGGATTAGCATCTAGACTTAAAACTGTTTCTGCTTCAAGAGATTTAGAAGTTGAAGATCCTTCATTAGGATTAAGTCCTGCACCAGAGTTAATTAAAAGGATGGAAAAATATAAAAGCTATTCAAATAATGCTGAACAGTCTAGACAAGAAATGATAGATAAGATTAAAAAAGAAAAAGGATCATCAGAAGAAACTTCTGAAGTAGAGGGAGAGTCTAATGGTCTTATGACTCCTACAGGTAAAGAAGATATCGGTAAAAGATTAATGGGAGATATATCAGAAGCTTTAGGTTTAACAGATGCACAAGCTGCTGGCATTGTAGGTAATTTTGCACACGAAACTATGGACTTTAAATTTTTACAAGAGATAAAACCTACAGTTCCCGGATCTAAGGGGGGTCGAGGCTTTGCTATGTGGACAGGTCCAAGACGAAAACAATTTGAATCTTGGTCAAAAGAAAATAATTTAAATCCTGATTCATATGAAGCTTCTTTTGGTTTCTTTATACATGAAGTTCAAACTACTTCTGAAGGAAGGTTTATAGAAGAAATACAAGAGGCTGAAACAGCAGAAGAAGCAGCACGTATATTTTCTAAATCATATTTAAGACCGGGTAAACCTATGATGAGTAGTAGGGTAGATAGAGCTAACTATTATATCGGAGCACAATAATGAGTATTATATTTGCAGCACCTATTCCCGGTCAGTCACTAACTACTGAACCAAAGAACATGCCTTTTGAAAGACCACCAGAGATAGTTGATCCTATCGAAGCTCTTGATATGCACATTGAAAATATTACTAATCAAGATGCAATGGAAGATGCTTTATACTTTCTTGAAAAAGGATTGACACTTACCGCCTTAGTCGAGGGGGTACTTCGTAGTGCAGTAATGGAAGGTATGCATAGCATAGATGTAAGCCTTATTATTGCACCAGTATTACATGAGTACATTAAAGGTTTAGCCCTTGAGTCTGGTGTAGAGTTTGACGAAGGATTTGAAAACCCAGAAGCTAAAAAGGCTATGAGCTATGAGAGGGATCGTGCTCGTGCTAGAGATATGCTAAATGAATTACGTAAGGAAACTGGTGAGTTGCCTAAAACAATATCAGAGGGTGTTGCTCCAGAAGAACCTACGATGGAAGAACCTATGATGGAAGAACCAAAAGTAGAGGTTGAGCAACCAGCCCCTCAAGGCTTGATGGCAAGGAGATAATAGATGGGATGGAGTTGGGCAGGAGCTTTAAGTGGCATTGATAAGATGCAAGCTAAAGCTTTAAAAGAAGAAGAAATGTCTAATGAACGTGAAAAAAGTTTGCTTGGTCTGTACCTTGCTAAACTAGAAAAACAATCAACAGCTAAGACTGGTGATAAGTATCGTAATGCTGCACAAGCCTCATTAAGATTACAAAAAAGAATTAGTGGCGCAGATCTTGAGGAAGAAGACTTAGCTTTTTTTAATAATATTATTGAAGATCCTTTTGCTGCAGAAGAAGTATTAAACTTTATAGATTCTCAAGCAACTGAATATGGTATGAGAGTTCAACTATCTGATATACCTTCTATGATAAATGTGATACAATCTCCAGCATCTACAGAAGAAAAAATAGATTACATGAGTTTAATTACTGGTGCAGATCTTACTGACAGTAGTAAGTATTATGAGATAGCTCAACAATTAAGTAGCATAACCACTGCTCCGGGTCGTACAGTTATTACTGATGTAAAACCTAGCACAAGAGTATCATCTAAACTTGAAGAAGATCGTAATGATTTAATGCTAGGTATTATTGGCGGTCAACTTGTTGGTAGAGCTAAAGCTTTTGTTAAAAGTAGTGATGCTGATAGTGGAAATCCCCAAGTTAGAAAAATACAAAATGCAATTAACCTGATTGAAAGTGGTAATAAAGAATCTATTCAAGTTGGTAGAGAAATATTAATGGAAGAGTATCTAACTCCTGAAAACTTTATGACAGATTTTGTAGAAAACTTTCCAAATCAATTTAAAGGTTGGGAAAATAATTACTATTTACCCCCATCGTTAAAAGCAATTCAAGAACCAGAGTTACCTAATAATAATAACATTAGAATAATTCCTAATGCAACAGTTTTAACTCAAGAAATGATTGACGGTTATCCGTCATTAAAGAACATTGGTGCTCAACCGGGAGATCAATTCTTACAGACAAATGAAGGTGGAATATTATATGGCCCGGATGGAAAACCAAAACGATAGTGACCCTTTTGCTGGAGTAACCTTAGCTACTGAACCTTATAATGCTTTTAATGATGTTACTTTAGCTACAGAACCTTACGATTTCTCTAGTAAAACTGATGTGCTAAGTCCTGCATTGCCAGAAGCTGGTACGTACACTCAAGATGATATAGCAGAAAATGACTATGCTTACTCTATTGCTGAGGGGTATATGCGTGATAGGTATGGTGATCAAGAAGTTGATGGCAAATCTAGAGAAGATGTCATTGAGAATTTTTTAGATAATCGTAGGGGTGTAGTATCAGGCAATTCCATAAGTGGTTTAGCTGAGATAGACTACATCAATGATATAAAAGATGATCAAGATAAAAAAGTTCGTGCTGCTAAGGCATACCAGTTGTATGAAAATATGGCTGGTATTTTTAGTAAAGAGACATCGTTCTCTGAAAAAGCTGAAGGTCTTATGGACTTCACTAGAAGTGTATTACTTGATCCAGTTAATCTTGTTGGTGGTTTTCTTGGTAAAGCTGTTGCTGGTGGATCACTCCGTGTCGGCACTAAAGCAGCACAAAAAGTTGCTCTTGAAGCAGCAATGAAAGAAGGTACAAAAGAAGCTGCTAAAAAAACAGTAACTAAGGTTTTTAATAAAGGAGTAAAAGAAGCTTCTGTTAAAACTGCAGCTAATGTAGCAGCATATTCACAAAATGTTTTAGGTAAAACTGCAGCACAAAGACTAGCTACTAGGGCAGCTATTACAGAGATAGGTGTAACCACTAGTGTTGATGCTATGATTGGTGCAGGTATGGAATACCTTTATCAAACAGGTATGGTAAAAGTAGAAGCACAAGAAGAAATTAATGGGATGTCTGTTGGGATAGCTCTACTTGGTGGTATTATTCTTGGTGGTGTGCAAGCAGGATTAATTGCTAAACGGGGTGTATCAGATACAGCATTACCTAGTACAGTAATTCCTGAGCCAAAAACTGAAGGCTTTGTCTCTGAGGTTTCTAAAACTATTGATGCTTATGTAAAGCAAAATAAAGTTGAAATAGGTAGGGAGTGGAAAACAAAAGTAAAAGGTGGTGCAGTATTATCAAATAGTAGTAAAGACTTTGGTGTAGAGTTTGTACAAAGATTGTTGTTTGGTCATGCAGATGATGAAGGTAATGTTATATTAAAAGGTATGACTCAAGTAGCATATGAACGTGGTTTTGTTTGGGCTAAACGTTTTGAAGAAGATAAGTTTACTAACTGGATGGCAGATCTTATTGCTGAAGTAAGTGACAAAGAAGCACAAGATTTATTACGTGCTATAGAAAAATCAACAGGTAATAAATTAAAAGTTAAAGATGCTGATGGTAAACTTATACCTCGTTCTAAAGTTACTGGTCGTGATATTGGTGATATTCTTGCTTATAAAATGTCAGAAGCTGGTACTACTTTAGGTGCATCAGGTCTTTCAGCTAGACAGCTAGGTATATCTCTTAGTGATCAAGAACTAAAAGATTTATTTGACTCTGCTTTAGATGCTGGATTTGTAAAAGATCCTAAAGGTAAATCTAAAGCAGAACTTGAAGAACCGGGAAAGTTTAAAAAAAGTTTGAGTGTCGGACTAGAATCTTTTGCTAGTGTTCAGAATAGATTAATTAGGTTACTTGTTTCACATCCATCTACCAGTGCTTTAAATGTAATTGGTTGGGGTGCTAATACAGCATTACAATCTGTATCAGACATGAGTACAGCTTTAATATATGCTGGAAAGGGTACACTTCAAAAGCTTTCTGGTGAAGTAGAAAAAGGTGCTAACACTCAAAGACTTGCTAAAATATTAATTGAATCTAATGCTCAAAGAATTAAATTTTTATTTGATGCTGACATGACCTACACTGTTTTTGAATCAGCACTTCAAAGAAACTCAGAGGCATTACAAAAATTAAACAGTGTTCTTCCCGGTGGTGTAGAAAATACTACTAAACTTTTAACTGAAGGTAACTTCAGTCCTAGTACAAAACTTGCTGGATTAAAAGCTGATCAAGGAATTGATTTAATTCAAAAGCTAACCTTTGTCCAAGCACAGGATTCGTTTACTAAGTCGCAAGAGTTTCTATTTCAAATGGATAAAAAACTAAGAGCTACCACAGGTAAAGGTTGGAATGAGTTTTACAGATCAAAAAACATTGGAGACATGACACTTCAAGCTTATATGGCTACTAAAAACTATCGTGCTATAGAAGCCAGTGCTGTAGAAGATACATTAGAGGCAGTCTTTTCTAAGTCATATAAAAGTAAAGGTTATTTAGGTACACTTGCAGGTCTTGCTGAAAATGCTAGAAATATTCCGGGTCTTGGTATGCTAATTCCTTTCGGTAGATTTTTCAATAACACTGTAGCTTTTATGGGTAAAAATACACCCGGTGTTAATATAGCTTTGAAGGCATCAGGTTACTACGATAACATGTCAAAAACAGAAGCATTTTCTAGGTCATTAGTTTCTTTAGGTATTTTATATACACTAACTGAACAAGAAATAGAAAATGTAAAAAATGGTTTGCCTATGTATGCAACTAGAGATCCTATTACAGGGGAAGAATTAATTAGTCAACAGTATGACTTTCCTGTGTCAGCCTATAGGGGTGCAGCAAGAGTTCTAGCCTTAGTAAGAATGGATAGGTACGAAGAAGCTGGAAAAGCTTATAAACAATTTGGTTTAGATTTTGGTGTTTCTGGTGTACTTAGAAACCTAGACAGAACACAACGTGACACTCTAGAATCTTTAAAATTAATGATAGATCCTGAAAGAAGAGATGTTATAAAAGCTATGGAAATAGTAAAAAATACTGTAGCAACTCAATATGTAAATCCTCTTATGCGTCCTCTTGAACCTTTAAATGTTGTTGCTGGTTTAGCTAGGGGTGAAGATGCAGCACCTATTGACAGAGCACAAAATAACAGAATGGTTAATAATGCTTTTCGTTACATAGATAATATCATTCCTTTGTTTACAGGTAAACCACTGGCAGATCCTAGAGAAACTGCAGCAGGTGGTACATCTGATATACAATCAACAAAGATACTAGGTGCTAGGATCATCAGGCTTACTGATACACAACGTGTAATGAACAGCATAGGTCTTAGAGACTTTGATTTAAACACTGCTAAGAAAATAAGAGATCAAGCTCCACAAGCAGCTAATGCTTTAAATGGTATTCTTTTTGATGTTATTGAAGCAGA
>Ga0181393_1001044_pt1 | contig 10068 bp, 6 predicted proteins | sample 16SPOviralmetaG_FD_130122 | JGI IMG/M metagenome (GOLD analysis project Ga0181393, IMG submission 130122) | Marine viral communities from the oligotrophic San Pedro Time Series (SPOT) site, San Pedro Channel, CA, USA - 16 SPOT_SRF_2010-10-21 | ecosystem: Environmental > Aquatic > Marine > Strait...
ACTCATCGCACCTTCTACACGGCCACTACGGCAATCCCCATTGACCCTCTGTAGAGCAAAAAAAAATTCTGTTGCCTTATCTTATATATAAATAAATTTCAGAAAATTTTACATCACAAACTACAAAACAAAAATATAAAATCATAAACAATTATGGGGTTGGGCACAGAACTTCTCAAAAATTTTTATAAGGGTGTGGCCATCTGGTTCGCCATCAAATAAAACTCAATTTTTTTTTCAAATGACTTAAACAATAATAGATTACATATCTTATGTTAGATATGAAATATATAGTAAAAAATAAAAATCAAAACACTAAACAAGGCTTTGTTTATGTATTCAGATATCTAAATAAAAATCTGGTTCAAGTTCCTATTAAATCTTCTACCAGTTATGAAAAAATAATAAAATATAGAAATGAATGGTTAAGTTCTAATTCCATTTAATCTTATAAATGGATTCTTATTCTTATTATATCTTAAATTTACTAACTTTCTTTCATTTATAAAATTAGTATTATATTTAGTTTGCCATTGCTCACATAAGTTTCTCAAACTATTTCCTCTTAGAGTAATCTCTAATTTTTCTGTTAATGGATTGGTAACCTCTAATGTCCAAGACATAAAATTATTGCTCATCTATTTATCTAATGTTAGTATTTTGTCTTTAAATAAAAATATGTAAATTTACTCAAATTTTTTTTACGCCTCAACAACATCTACCATACCATTCTTAATTACCATCACCTTAACTGACTCGGCAAAAACATCTATAGTCTTAGCAGCACCTTCTCTGGTTGTCGCAGCACCACCAACCTCAATTATCCTTAATATAACTGGTGTAGAACCAACTCTATATCCAGCATTCGCAGGTGAGTTGGGATTGATATCTATTCCTTGACCATATTTAGATAAATCAAATCCTAAATAGGCTTGAGTTCCAGTAATCATATCACGGCAGGCTGTTGCCGATAAACCATTATTAGCAGCGGCGGCAGTAGTTCCACCACAATCAAAACTGGTCTGGTTTTCTTCTTGGGTATTGGCGGCTTGTCTAAATCTTGCCGCTAAATTATAGGTGTAACTACCAGGATAGACATAGACAGGGTATTGCTTACATAACGATAAGCCATTATATTGCTGACTTGCACTATCAACATTCTGGTCATATAAATGTAAATCATTCACAATTAAATTATAACTAAACTGACCACCCATATCCGAACGGCATCTACCATTACCTACATCACCTTCATAAGGAAGAGCATTGATTACATTGGCAAATCTATGCGAGGCATATATTTTCATCAATAATTTTCCTTGGAAACCTAAAAACACATCGGTAGTAAATGGTGCGGCCGAAGTATTAGGTGGTATAACTTGTCTCATCATGCTAATATCTCTGAATGGAACTGAAATACCACTTGCTACAGATTGGGCTAAACCAGCCTCCGTCATTGGGTCAAATGATAAATAATCAAGGTATAGTAATGGGTTTCTAATACTTAATGTTGTGTTGGTAATCGCATTTACAGCATCAGCCACAACAACACCACACTCATTAAAATTAGTTAAAAAATCTACTTCAATTCTTATATCATCATTTAAGTAATTAATAGGAATCTGGAGACCACCTTTAAGGGCTGGAAATAAATCACTTAATAAAATTGTAGCCTCAAATGATTTATTATTTATAGGATTGGCATTCCATGAACCCAAAGTTCTTGTTAGTCTATTAGAGGCTAACGGCGAGTCTGGGTTTGGTAAAGTAGCCGATGAATGTCCTTCGGCAAATTTAACTTTAGCAGATTGACCACCACTTTGGTTCAAAAAGAAATCATGGTTACCACCTAACTTAACATCTTCTACTTCACAAAGATGGTCTGGGTTAGTTGATGATTTATCAATATGGACAACTTGAGCCACATCTGGATTCTCAAATAAAAGACGACCACCGCAATACATTCTGGCTCTGTTTAATGTGTTTAAAGCACCACTTAATATTTTTAAACAAACCTGCTGGTCTTGAGTAGCACCAAGTTGATTACCAGTATTTCTGGCAATATTAAATCCATCCCAAGAAACCGACCACACTAAACTTGAATTGTGGTCTAAAACTGAACCTGCCTTGGGTAAAACGAACACAACTGAATTGTTGGCAAATGAATTAGGGGTGAGCCTAATAGTATTTAATATTGTCTGTTGGTCTTCATTGATAGCGGAATTCGCTCTTAAAACATTAGGAATAGCGTTCATTTATATAATAGTATAATATAATATTATTTTAGTTTTTTTTCTTTAAATTGGAATCATTCCATTCTGATTTATTAAATATCCTTGTTTAGATAAATAAAATGAATAAAATGCGTATGGTTCTGTTAATGTGGCATTCCCTAACTGCTGTAATTTAGTCTGAATATCATACGATATTGTGCCAGCAACATTAATACCAACACCGCCAGATGGGTCATAATTTACACCAAGTTGGTGATGACCTTGAGCAATTGCGGCTGGTCCAGTAACATTTTCACCTGTAACCTGACTATATAAAACATCAATAGGATTTTTATATGCCCCTAATGCTTCAGTCAAAACTTCAACTTGTTTTGTTCCACGCTGATTAATATTCTGATTGGCTGGTGTATCGACAATAGTAGTTTTCTCTAAAGGATTTTTAACACCATCTTTTAGGAAAGTCAATTGCTCTATACCACTATCTCTTAAAGCAAAATTGTTATTGGCAAATGTGTTGATACTTGCCGTCGGTTGGGTGTTATGAATACTACTTAATAAATTATTTAAATTTAATCTATGAGCAATACTCGTAAATGTGGAATCTAACACTGAATAAATTGATGTCCAATTCATAAATGTTATTGCTTGTTCTGGCTGGGCGTTCTGGGCAGCAATTTCAGCAGCCGAGTAATAAAGTAATGGAACACTTAACGAAACATCGTGTAACTGATATGACGAACCAGCAGTAGGGGGATTATTTCCAGAGCCGTTTAATAAAAACGACTCTCTGGTTAAAAATATAGCGATTTCTAAACCACCTACAGCATCTAAATTTATATCACTTGATTGGAACATTCCTAAATGTAATGGAATAGAACAATCAATCATAGAAGCATCTTTACTACTTGGGGGCTGGGCACCAGCATTACCATTTAAAAATAATTGTTTTCTTGCCCACTGGTCACCCATATTACCTAATGTCGCAACATTTTCACCAGTAGAATGAAAACAATCGGCTTTACCTATACCAATAGACCTTGTCTGTAAATTCTGATTACACCACATCTGTTTGGGACTATAATTAGAATCATACCAAGCAGAATTTAATCTACCATAATTATGAACTGACTCTAACTGATTACCATAACGACGCGACGACACAATCACTTGGTCAATAACACCACTGGCCATCACACGGCGGTCAATATTAACATCATCAGCAACGGCTACTTCAGTGTTGGCAGCACGTAACACCCTTAATCTAAAATTTAATCTGGCATTTTTCATATCAGCAGTGGCTTTGGTATCGGCAATTGAAAATCTAATTATTGGCTGTGAGCCATTTGGACTATATCCAGTTGTGGAATTATTGCTTGGTGCAAATTTAGCAAATCTCTTTTGTTGGACTGCGACACTATTCATTTATACTATATTAATATATAATATTCTTTTGAAAAAATATTTTTACAAACTTTTTCTGTTTTCAGATTTTTTTTTACACTTTATTGTTTTCCAATAGACTTTAATATATATTAAAGGCTACTTAAAGATTATCTAATATTAGAATAGTATAATGTTGTGGAAAGAAATGAATGAAGAGCCAGGTTATTGGATAAGTCAAGAAGGTTTAATTATATCACCATGGGGCAAAATAATTCAACCCTTTACTGAACAAGCAGGATACGAAAGAGTCATGATAGGTCGTAAAAAACAATCTGTCTCCAGATTAATAGCAAAATATTTTATACCCAATCCACATAATTTACCTATCGTGGATCATATTAACAGAATAAGAAATGATAATAGAATAGAAAATTTACAATGGGTAACCAGAAAACAAAATTGCCTTAATAGAATCAGAAAAGGGTGTTTAACTTGGGTCTCTACAAAAGGTTATTGGGAAGTCTGTGTCTGTTATAATGGACAACGATTCGGTTTAAAACGATTTTTTTATAAAGAAAACAAAGAAGTAGCAAGAAATTATTTAATTAAAATTACAAAAATTTTACAAGAATTAAATGACGAATATGCTCAACTTAACACCTCAATTCCTTCTGGTGTAATTAAAACTCGGTTAATGTGATTTACAAAAGTAACTACATCACACGCCGACCTTGGGTCAGCAACATTGTTATATTCTAAATAACATCTAATACCCTTTTCTAAATTGACTGAAGAACCATGTTTAGATAAAGCACGGCCTATAACAAAATTCTGCTTTGCCGATAATAAATTCCTTGTTGGAATTGAAGTCTGGTTAGCCAAACATTTTTCTAACTCAACAATATGCTGGGCTGAAAAATGATAGCCACCAAGCATCTGGTCTAATTCAACTGGCTGATTAGGATAATATTTTTCGCCTACTTGCCATCTATAATTTTCAAGTCCGCCATCCCATACACCATTATTGTTGGTGTTGCCAGGCCCCCACTGACCTCTCACATTTCTATCTGTAGCACCATTTATAGTAAATGCTGGATTCTGAACTAAGCGAGGCACACACATAACAGCCTTGGCTCTGGAAACAAAACTGGGGATATTAATAGTCTGTAATTTAATTGCTGGTTGTAGAGTGTCTCTATAAGTGGTATAATTATTTAAATCTAACATCATCTGGCCAGCAGCAACCTTTCTGGCCATAGATTCCATATATTGCTGGGGTGGTCTAATAACATTCAATAATAAATCACATCTATTTATAACAAAATTAGTAGTTGCGGCTGGGGCGGCAGCGCCATCAGCACCAGCAGTTATCACACAACAAGTAGATGCCGCTACATTAGCAGTTGAGTCGCCAGCGGCAATATTTCCAGTAAAGGTTATGGTAAAGGCACCAGTAGCATCATTCTGGGCTATGCTCTGAATAGTATAGTCATTACCAGCAACGACAGTTCTGGTTAAAGCACCAGTGTCATTTCTACAAGCAGATAGATGCATACCCACAGCATAAGGGCAATCGGCTAAATTAGAAAAGTTAGAACTTACATTAGCCAAAGGAATGTTTAAAACTGGCTGTCCAGCAGTCCAAGTTAAACCAGCAACAGGCACAGCAGACGAAGGTAAAACCTTAAGAGCATCGGCATCGTTATTAACTAACCTTAATTCAATCATTATATCACCAATGGCAATACACGGAACTACCTTTAATAATTCAAATAATCCTATACCAGCCAAATCTAATTCAAATTTACATATTTTTGCTGAAGTGGCTATATTGGTTGAAGCATCGCCATTTAATGGCTGACCTCTGTAACAACCAGATGAAACTGATTTAGCACCATTGGCAGCATTAATTCTATTACTTCCAGCGGCTGGGGCTTGAGTGTAGCCAATAAAATCATGTGAATAATCTACACGACCAGAAGCAATGGCACGACGCTGACCGATAGCAGTCGATTCTGAATAATCTGTAATAACTTTGTGTAGTGTGGCATATTCAGTTACTTCTTGTAACACAACACCACCTACACTAATCCTTACCATATCAATTAAAGAGGCTACACTATCAACAAAACACATTTTATAGTTCATATTAGCAACTGAACATTGGATTCTAAGTCTGCTGGTGTGAGGGTCAAAAAACCCTATATTACGTGGAATGGTCATTCTTATTGTCTGACCTGCTAAAAAATTGGTCTGATTATCGGCTGGACTAACAACTTGATACGACTCTAACGGCATAGAATTCTGTGGCTTATACATTTATACAATAGTCAAATATTATTTTTTTTGTTTTTTTTCTAACTATATATTATATGAATCAAAACCAACTTAATGTCGCACAACAAGTTCAACCTGAACCACCAGACGTTAAAATTATTGAATGTAATTGTGCTTTGGCTCAAAATAAATCACAAGATTTTTCAGAATTTACTAATGTTTTAAGAGAACCTATCTTAATAAAAAAAGGTTCATCTATTAGAGTAGCAAGTTCTTTTATAGACTCTAAAGGAATTGACCAAGAAATTTTACAATTCGACCAAACTGGTGATGACCAAGATAATAGTCACTCTTTATTAACCCAAATATATACTTGTAATGATGGTTTTCAAAATAAAACAACTACTTATGATTATTTAACTCAAAATAAAGCCGAAAGAAGATTTCAATCTATAACTTTAGGAAATGGATTCGACCCAGTTAATGGTCATACAATTACTACTACAGGTGGAGGAACTGGAACTGGATTACAATTAACTGCTAAAGGAACTTATGCTTTAGAAGGAATTGTTATAACTAATGGTGGAAAAAATTATAATAATTGGGATAAAATTTCATTAACTATTACCAATCCAGCCCCAATTGGCAATGCCGTTATTCCATATGGTCGTGCTATTGTTGATGATAGAGGTAGTGTAGTAGATTTTATATTAGAAGATGCTGGGTTTGCTATAACGTCAGCATCTACGTTTGTTGTTAATATTACTAACATAACTGGCGGAACTGGCTTTAGTGCTACAGGGATTTTTAAAAACAATGGGGCTACTTTTAATGTAGGTCAAGATATTACACGATTCCGTTTAACTGGTGGAACTGGATATACTGCTGGTGATATCGTTTTTTTTACAAGTCCAGGTGCCGATTCTATGTCTATTCGGTTAGGTGCTGTAAATAAAACTGGTGTGCCAAACACTTCTGATGTTTATTTCGATGTAGGTTATAATTACAAACGAGCACCTTTATTACGATGGGCACAAACCTTTGCTTTATCTAATAATTTTTGTGGTGCTAATAATTGGGCAGAAAGAACCTTTACAAGTAATAATAATAAAGTTTATAGAATTAATGGATTAACTCATACTAATAAAATTGACTCTTTATGGGCAGCCGATTCTATCTTAAAAAATAAAGAAGATGAATTTGCCAGTGGAATATTTCATAGAAAAGGCCAAAATAATCTAATATCAATATATAAACCTATCTTAAATATTTGGGATAGAAATCCTACATTTGGCATTAAATTCGAAAGAATTAATGGTATCGGTGTAATTGTTTGTGCCAATCATATTGGCTCTGATAATGTTATATATAATCCTATATCAAGATTCGTTAAAGGACTACAATTTAATATTGATTTCGAACCACAATCTACCTTTACAAATGCCCAATTTATTGAAATGAATGATTTATTTGCTAAAAAATGGGGTGGTGTCTATGTCGTTAAATCTAATACCAGTGTAAATACTGATATAACTATTAATGGAATAAATTATACTAATGGTTATAGAATTATTGAAATAGGGTCGCCTAATGCCCCAAGTAATATTGGCAACATAACCCAATTTGTTCCTCTTAACAATAATATCACTGGACCAGCCAACACAAACCAAAATTATCAACTAATCAATCTACGTAGAGATGATGGACAAGCGATGGAAGGTGAAGGGGCTTTTGTAAATATTGTTTTTGATGGTGCTGGAGCCAGTCAGCCAGAAAATATGACAATAAATAATGAAGGCGTTAGATATAAAGTTGGCGATATATTAGGTGCTAACACTGGAAATGCTAATACTACTATTTTTTATGTCACAAGAGTAGGTTTAGTTAATGGTAATTCATTTCCAGATAATACTGGAACACCTTTATATGAAGATGGTCTTGTTTTAACCAGCGACCCTACCAAAAAAGTTTTAATGAATATGATTCCTATGTCTTATTATCCTATTGGATTACCATTAGGCAATGGACAACCCCCTTCTGACGAATGGACTTTAAATTATTCTTATTCAGGTTGTATTAAACAAGGTGGTAATGATGGGGCTGGTTTTAGATATCCAGCACCCTATAGTAGTAGTCCATCAACTTTTAGTGAAATAGATTTGCTTTTTCCTAATAGTGTTAATGATAATATTACTACAAATTTAAATGTTGGATTACATAAACCAAACGGATTATTAGACACTGATATAAATTATAAACCTAAAACAGCATCTTTCCAAAATCATAATGATACCAATCCAGCAGAATCACTTGGATTTCATTGTGCCCAAAACACAACAACCACTACACAGAATTTTGTTGTTGGTGCTGCTACAGACGCCAATCCGCAAATAGTGCCTATCACTGGTGGAACACCAGTTAATATAAATGACTCACATTTCATTATATCTAAAGCATATTGGACAAGTTTAGGTTTTGATTTCTTAGAATTACCTAAAACATATTTGGTTTTACAATTTGACACACCAGACGAAACACATTGTTATATTGATTATATAGATGAGATAACCATAAGTGGTAAAGACTTTTGGAAAATATGGATTAGACAAACAAATATTCATGAAGGAATATCATCTAAAATATTTAGTAATGATGCGGCAATAACTAATGGTATAGTTCAACGAACATTTAACCAACATTCTAATACAAATTTTAATGCTGGTGATAATATTACATTTACTTTTTTTAAAAAAGATAAAGAAGTTAATAATCCAGTATTTATATATTATGCTGGAACTGGTAATAACGGAATTGATGTTAAAAATTATGATACTATACCTTTTACCAGCCCCCAAAATTTCTATTATGACAAAGATATTAATCTTGAGAACACTAATGGTTATTTAAATCCCCTTAATAGAAATAAAAATTGGGACTTAATTTATAAATTTTTCCAAACATCACAACCAGAACTACAATCCTATCAAGATGGGGCTATATATTTTTTAACTAATAATAAGGGATATTTATGTAATCAAGACTTAGACAATAATGATTTAGTTACTCGCAGAACTGATGGATATGCTGGACCACCTTCTTGGGGCACTTATGGTTTTAATAATGGTTTTAACGAAATAATGATAGCACAAATAACACCTATAGAAGGCGAGTTTGGAAATTGGAATAGAATAAAAAATACAAAAAATCAATTTAATTATATTACCAATGCTGAATTTGCCTATGGTTATGAACCATTATATAGACAAAAAACTTTAGCATTTAATAGAAATTATGGCGTTCCAGATGACGTTAGTGGTTATTGGACTAAATCAAGTCACGAGTTAATTAACCCATTAAATATGGCAACTGGCGAAGATTTAATTGATTTAAATAGAAGTGGTTTATTATCGAACGAATTTTGTTTTCCAGTTTATGGCTCTAACAATGATATAAATAATGCTGGTGAATACATTCCTAATCTTAATGTTTATGCCAATTCAAGTGGTTTGGAAGAAGGTCACGTTATAGGTCGCAATTATATTGATAGTTTCGAAGCATTTTTACCAACAGATATATTAAATTTATTGCCTAAAGATGCTAACAATAACTCTTATTATAATATTTATTTCCGAACGGCTTTTACTTTTTGTAGAAATTACGACCCCTTAAAAGAATTAACTGGAGGAAATGCTGGAAAACCAGATTTTAGTGCCTTAGAAACTTTATCTACAACTGCAAAACAAGTTGGTAATGCTTCTATTAATATATTTAATTCTTCTGGGGCTTATCAATCAACCACTTATAAATATACATTAGACGGAGCAAGAATGCCCATTGGAACAATTGAACCAAGTCCAGTGTCTGGTAATCCACCAGCATCACAAGCCAATTATTTACTTTATGAATTAGCAGGTAAAAGTGGAAATCCATTACAAGTGGGGGGTGGTGGTGCTACTTCTGATGTTAGTTATTTTCCAGATAGGGCTTTGGCTTATCCTATCAGATATATTGAAAATGATAATGTAGGAACATTTAATAAAGCAAAGGCTTCCAGTTATGTTGGGGCTTATAATATGAATTTAACCTTTTCCAACACGCTTTCCAGTTTTGCTTTCCAAAACTTTTATAGTCCATTTACAAGTCCTTTTGTTGATGGTCAAGGTGGCGACGATGC
>Ga0181393_1001048_pt1 | contig 10029 bp, 7 predicted proteins | sample 16SPOviralmetaG_FD_130122 | JGI IMG/M metagenome (GOLD analysis project Ga0181393, IMG submission 130122) | Marine viral communities from the oligotrophic San Pedro Time Series (SPOT) site, San Pedro Channel, CA, USA - 16 SPOT_SRF_2010-10-21 | ecosystem: Environmental > Aquatic > Marine > Strait...
AGCCAGCTGTTTTATCAACTGATGATTGAAACTCTGTATCGGTATCATAATGCCCAAAAGGTGTTTTACCAGCTGAGAAAGATGATGAGCCCGGCCATATTGGAATGTTTACTGCCATTTACTATCTCCTAATTCTTTTATATAAATATGAGAATCTTTAAGAATCACTTATTTATGTACCATATCAATTCATAAGATTTATAAATGTTTGATTTTGGTATTGTTTTTTTGTGTTTTTCCCACCCAAATGATTCTATAATTTCTTCTACTTTTTCTATTTTAGCAGAATTGTTGTTAAAATAAGAATATATTCCATTTGAATTTAATAATTTAGGAACTAATTTAGTAAAAGAACCCCATTGTGGGTCTGTTTTAGAGTTAAAAGAATATGTATCAAAATAAATACTATCAAATCGTTTACCCTCTTTTATAAAATCTTTTATTATATCTTCCCACTTACCACAATACACATCAAACCCCATCTCTTTCGCCTTTTCACAAACTTGTGGATGAGCTTCTATTATATGATGTTCTTTTGGATTGTGATTTCTAATGTATGTATCTATGATTCCTAAACCAAATCCTACATTTAAAACAGAACCACTATTGGAACATAAAATATCCGCTGATTCCTTCATCAACTCAGATTCATTGGTTGACATAATTGATTGATATCCATTAAAATGTTGATTTTCTAATAGTTCAGTTTTTGTAAATACAACAGGACCTTCTAAATATTCTTTTAATCCATACATCATAACTTGTTCATTATCAATCAGTTACACTATCACTATCATCACAATACGTTGATTATCAGATAGTTACCTTCCACAACTGTAAGAATCTGAAATCTCTCCATCTTCATTTACAACCCAACCACTATTTGAGAATACATATTTGTAATATCCACCTGCGGCTGTTTCAGAACCATCTGAATCAGTATAAAGTTGTAAATCTACATCAACTTCTTCTGAACTATCATAGTAAACTGTTACACTAGATTCTGATTCACATTTACTTCCTTCATCTTCGGAATAGTAGAAAACAATACTTGTATATGATGTACCAGAAGCGGAATGATTGTATGAGTACCATTCACTCATTTGGTGAGGTGTTGATGAATTTGGTTTTGAAGTAGAGTTCGAATTAAGAGAAACATGAGCTCCGGTATTTAAACTTGTTAGAGATGTATTAGATGAAGTAGATGTTCTACCCAACTCCGTATTAATTTGACTTACTGATATTGTACCTGATGATGCTAATGCCATTATTTACCTCTTTTTAATTCTTCAATTTCTGATTTTAGTTCTTTTATTGATTCAATCAATAATGGAACTAATTTTTCGTATTGTACCGTTAGATAATTTTCACCTGATTTAGAACCATCTTCACCATCGTTATCAAATGGTGCTCTTTTAACTGCTTCTGGTAATACACTTTCAACATCTTGTGCAAACACACCTACCATTGATTCTTCTTTATCAAATCCCGCAATTTTGTTTGCCTTTTCGTTCCAATTATAAGTAAAACCAGATAGTTTATCTAATTTATCTAAAGGAGTTTCAATTACTTTAATATTTTCTTTTAATCTTTTATCAGATGAGTATGCAACAATATCATTTGATGCATCAATTCTACCATTAGTAGTAGATGCGTTTACGTTCACACCCAATGCTCCATTATTAACTTTCATACCATTCGAATTGATAGTTAATCGTTGAGTACCACCTGTTGTGGCAGCAATTGTATCTGTAGTGGAACAATAGAATCCTGTATTAGTATCACCAACAAAACTAAACGCTGGGGTTGATGATGAACCATCACCAGTTCTAACTCTACCACCTGTAGAACCATCTGTTCCTGCCACTAAAGTTGTTCCATCAAATGTTAAATCGGATACAGATGAAATAGCTGATGTACCCGACCATCTTGCGATTCTGTTTGATACACCAGTTCCAGTTACAGTACCACTATTAGTTGTATATCCTGCACCATTATCTAATTCGTTGTTGTTTGAAGGAATAGATAATGTTTTTGATGCTAGTGCAGTAACGTGTCCGTATGTATCTAAAGTAACATCTTGAATTACTGTGTTACCAGAATTGTTTACAGAATTTTGACCTGAAGTATTATCATGTGAAAAGGTAGTTCCAGTCAAATCTATACCAGTACCAGCAGAATACGTCGTGTTAGTATCAGTATTGGTATCTGTTGAGGATATTGTAATCGCACCAGTTTCAGCATTTTGTGAAAGAGATACATTACTTCCCGCTGAGATATCTAAATTAGAACCATTACCAATAGTAACACCTGCTTCTTCATCACCATCAACTGTTACACCAAATGAGTAGTTATTTGCTGATGTAGCGATACCATTTAATTTAGTATGGTCAGCGTTTGTAAAGTTTTGGTCTGTTTGAGATGCCGCATTAATGGTTACTATACCTGTACCACCAGATATTGTTATATCAGTTCCCGCTACAATTGAAGTAACACCAGCGTTACTGAATGTTGTTCCACTTAGAGATAATCCACCACCAGCAGAATATGTTGTGTTGGTATCAGTATTAGTATCTGTTGAGGATATTGTTATTACACCAGCTGATTCAGTTAATGAAACGTTTGTTCCTGCTTTGATTTCTAATGTTTCGGAATCACCTAATGTTGATGTAGTTTCACCATCATTTGCTTTAACAGTTCTAAATGTGTTAGTATCAGTATTGGTATCTGTTGAGGATATATTAAATACACCTGTTGATGTTTCTGAGATTGTTACGTTTGTTCCACCAACTAAGTTGATGTTCCCTGTCCTATATGTACCACCATTATCTCTTCTAATTTGAGTTACAGTATTTGTATCTGTGTTGGTATCAGTTGATGAAATTGTAATTGAGTTGCCATCTTGTACTAATGATACGTTTGAACCACCAACTAAATCAATAGAGTTTCCAGAAGTAACTGATGAAGCTTCACCACCATCAATTCCAATTCCCATAGAGTAGTTGTTAGCTGATGCTGCAATACCATCTAATTTATTTTTTAATGTGGTTGTAAAATTCTTTTGAGTTAATCCACCATCACCAACTGAATAAGTGGTGTTGTTATCAGTAGATGAGATTGTTACTTTTTGAGTAGATGAATCAAATGCTACTGATGTTGCTCCACTACCAGCGAATCTAATTTCTTCATTTTCTGTTACTGTAAATTGGTCTGTTCCAGCAGAGTTAGCGATTTTAAACCCATCACCCATATCAACGGTATTTGTAAATGATGTTATGTACCCTGCACCATTTGTTAATTGGTTGTTATTAGTAACATTAGTTGCTGATGCAGCGATTCCATCTAACTTAGTTTTTAATGTTGATGTGAAGTTCTTTTGAGTTAATCCACCATCACCTACTGAATATGTTGTGTTATTATCGGTTGATGAAATTGTTACTTTTTGAGTTTCTGCATCAAATGCTACTGATGTTGCTCCACTACCAGCGAATCTAACCTCTTCATTTTCTGTTATTGTAAATTGGTCTTCACCATCTGAATTGGCGATTATGAATCCATCACCCATGTCTACTGTATTCGTATCAGTATATGATGTTATATATCCGGCACCATTTGTTAATTGGTTGTTATTAGTTGGGATTGTAGTTGAGTTATAAGCGTTACTTCCAAATATCTCAGAAAATCTTTTTCTTCGTTCTGCACCATTATCTAAAAGGATTACTTCATCGGTTGTAGGAACTACATTAGCCGTCATATCAGTAAGTTCTGATAAATCTAAAGTTATTGTACCTGATGTTGTGAATGAACCATCTAAACCAGCTCCAGTTGAAACTTGAGTTACTGTACCAGTATTAGTAGTATATCCTGCACCATTATCTAATTGGTTATTATTCGTTACGTTAGTTGCAGATGCCGCAATACCATCTAATTTGTTTTTTAATGTGGTTGTAAAATTCTTTTGTGTTAATCCCCCATCACCTACTGAATAAGTGGTGTTGTTATCAGTAGATGTAATTGTAACTGCACCAGTTTCACCATCTTGTGAAAGAGTTACGTTAGTTCCACCTATCAAATTAACCGTTCCACCACTTGAAACTCCCACACCTTCGCCACTATCAACCCCTACGGCGATTGAGAAGTTATTTGCTGATGCCGCGATTCCATCTAATTTATTTTTTAAAGTAGTGGTAAAGTTCTTTTGTGTTAAACCACCATCTCCTACAGAGTAAGTGGTGTTGTTATCTGTCCAAGGAACGTTAACAAACATTTTCTCTGAGGATAATTCTACAGGATAGTTTTTACCTGATTCCGTAAATCCAATTTTAACACCACCTCTTGTACCTGATGCTGCTAAGGGTAATGAATAATTATTATATGTGTTTGAGTTAAATGCGTTTGAACCTAATTCTCTAGTCCCTATTGTTCCATCTCCATTAATCATTAATGAAGTTGCCTCAGAAGATTGACCTGAAGTTCCTGTTAGTTTCAGCGTTGTTAGTTCTGCAGATGAACCACTAACGATTACTTTTTTCCAATTTGGCATAATTTCTTTTTCCTTTTAGTTACGGTTGGTTACTTATATTTTATAAGCCCACTTCCCCACTATGGGGCCAATATCCAAAGATATGTATTAATAAATATGTAATTATTTTTTATTAAACAAAAAACCCCCACATTTCTGTGAGGGTTTTTAAAGTTTATTGATTATGGTTTAAGAAACTGTTGAAGTTTTACGGCCGTTTCATAAACTATCTGAACATCCTTTCCTTTAAAGTCAGAGTTGGCGATAACATTTAAGAGGAACTCTACCTCTATTTTCGTTAATGATAATTCAATCTGTTTATCTTTACTTGCCGTGCTCTTTATGTTACTTCTTATTTTTTTAAATTCTGCCATAATCTTTTTTAAAACTTTTTTAATCATCAATAATACACTATGCGTAAATGTAAATTACATCATTTGTAGAATCTACAAATACATTACCAAGTTGTTGTTGACCTGTATTAACACCAGATAAACCTTCATCAGAGTTATGTACTGTTACCGCAAAAGAATCAGTTGTAATTGAAGTTTGTCCTTCAGTTGCTCCTGAGTAATCAAATGCCCATCTACCAGCTGAATTATCCCAACCAAATGATACACCAGCACCTTCAACAACTATACCACCATCGGCAGCTGAACCACCATCGTTTAAGTTAATGAATTGGTCTGTTACATTTAAGTTTGCTGTATCAACAGTAGTAGTTGTACCACTTACAGTTAAGTTACCATTTACAGTTACACCACCAGTAAAGGTAGCAGTATCTGATGATTGATTACCAATTGTAAAGTTACCACCTAAATCAGAGTTTAATAACCCAATAATCTCAGTAGCTGTTTGGTCTGCAGTTGCAGAAGCTTCAATACCATTTAATTTACTATGGTCAGCATTTGTAAAGTTATTTTGAGTTAATCCACCATCACCAACTGATAATCCATGTGCTGATGTAATTGTAACTGCACCACCTACTGCTTGTGAAAGAGTTACGTTAGTTCCACCTATCAAATTAACCGTTCCACCACTTGAAACTGCTACACCTTCTCCACTATCAATACCTACGGCGATTGAGAAGTTATTTGCTGAAGCAGCGATACCATCTAATTTATTTTTTAGAGTTGTAGTAAAGTTTTTCTGAGTTAATCCACCATCACCAACAGATGGGTTAACTTCTGCACCTGTCGCAATACCATTTAATTTAGTATGGTCAGCATCTGTAAATACATTTGAATCAGATGCCGCTTCTACTGCCGCTCTAATTTCTGCATCAGTTTGGTCTGCTGTAGCTGAAGCTTCAATACCATCTAATTTAGATTTTAAAGTATTTGTAAAATCATTAGCGGTTGTTTGTGATACACTTATTGTTCCTTCAGTAACTGATAACCCAGTCCCAACTATAACACCACCAAGTGTTGAACCATCGGCCGCACTTAAACTAAAGTTGTTTGCATTTGCCGCAACACCATCTAATTTATTCTTTAAGGTTGTAGTGAAGTTCTTTTGTGTTAAACCACCATCACCAACAGATGGGTTAACTTCTGCACCTGCCGCAATACCATCTAATTTAGATTTTAAAGTATTTGTAAAATCATTAGCGGTTGTTTGTGATACAGATATCGTTCCGTCAGATACCGATAAACCAGTACCTACAATTACACCACCTAATACTTCAGTTGTTGCACTACCTAAACTAAAGTTGTTTGCACTTGCCGCAATTCCATCTAATTTATTCTTTAAGGTTGTAGTGAAGTTATTATCTGATGTTCCACTAATACCTGTAATTCCCGAACCATCACCTGCAAACGCATTTGCTGTGACTGTTCCGTCTACTGTTATTGCACCGAATTCAGGTGATGAACCGGATACAATTACTTTTTTCCATTCTGCCATTTTTTTTCCTCTTTATTTTTGTTAAAATTTGAATGTTGAGTAATTTTTTACTCATTGTTAATATATGTTAATATAACTATGTTATCTTATTCTTTTTATAAATATTATTTTTAAAAGTATTACACTATAAATATATGAAAAAATTACTTCCACTTACTGCCAAAGAACCATCGACTCCTGATGGTAATGTAGCTGATGGTTTTATTATCAATGTTCCTTCACTATTTATGTTTATCTTATCTGCCCCACCTACTCTTACTGTAAATACATTACCTGATGGTGATTGGTTTGAAATTAGAGATAGTGATGATGTCATAGCACCCACTAAGTTTACTGAACCTGTGATTTCTGAATTAGTAGTTACTATAGATTCTATAGAGGTAGAACCATCTACATCTTTTTTAAAGAATAACTTACCATCATATGTATTTACTGCCAATTCACCTAATGATAAACTACCTGCATCTGGTACACTCGATTGAGTACTACTTCGTTTTAATCTTATTTTCTGAGCCACGTTATTATTCCTCTAATTTAATAATTATCTTTTTTAAAATGTTCCACCATCTAATTCACCTGTAAATGAGATAGAGCCAGATATTACTAATGAACCTGTCATTTGATGTATATCTGTTATTTCATCACCAAATATAGTAGAACCTGTTGCAAATGCTATAGATTGAGATACTATATTAGTTACCACTTCGTTTGCTGTTAATTTTCCAACTGTTATATCTTGTCCATCTAACCCACTAACTATTTGGGAAGAATTACTAATTAATGGAATCCAATTACCACTATGTGCGAAATACCCCAAACCAGTCGCATGAACGTGAGCGAACATTCCATGATATGTTGATGCTGATGGTAAATCAGATAATTGAGAATAAACATTACCAAATAAAACTTTATTACCACCCATATCTAAATCAGCTGATGTAATGTGAGTTACAGATTGTGCCGAACCACTAACAGTTCCAGCAGGTACTGAAGTTAGATATGTTCCTAAATCACTAATTTGTGATTCTGTAACCGTTACTTGTGATGAACCACTTACTAATCCACTTGGAACATTAGTAAGTTGTGTAAAATCAGATGTTCCACCACCACCACCACTACCAAACCCACTACTTGCGGCTGATGCTGATATGTATGAATCATTTATTACTGAAGTTATCTGTGCCGATGAACTTACAGTTCCACTTGGAACTGAACCACCACCACCAAATGAAAATGATGAAAAAGCTATAGTATCTTCAAATGTATTTATATAATCTGCGGCTGTTATTGTAGCTTGGTATAAAGAAGCACTATCTTGAACATATACAATTTGTTTATCTGTAAAATAATTAATTGATGTTGTGTTCATTGCATTTGCAGTAGCGTAAACTTTAAAAGCTCCTTTAACTCTATCTATATCGGCCAGTACAATATTACTTGTTTTGGCAGTACTTGATAATTGTAATTGTGAACTAAAACTTGGCATACTCTATATCTTCCTTTTTTTCATTTATTATTAACTTGGTATTGAACCAGAACTTTCAGTAAATCTTATATATACCGAACCAGCGGCATTATGTCCCGTTCTACCTATTACTACATATTTATCATATCCATTTAAAGAACCTTCTATATCTAATTGATGTATATCAGTTGCTTCAATTCCATACCCACCACCATCGGCGTTTACACTCATTACAAACTCTCCTGCAGTTGAACCACCAAATGAATCTCTTACAGATGTTGGTACTCCATACATATCTGAACCAGATGGTGCAATTACTATATACTGTTCGGCCGTACTACCCATTGTAAATGGCCCGGCATCGTTTAGTATTGTATCTAATTTACTACCACTTAATATTGCCACTCTAGTTGCGGTAGCTCCTCCAGACATACTTAATGATGCATCTCCTAGTGAGGAACTTATTAATCTCATAGGTGATGTGCTGTTTGCTGTAAATGCTGTTACTTCTGGTGGTGTTCCACTATCTACTGTACTAATTCCCATTACTCCGTTGTAGTTAGAACCAAGTCCAGCGGAAGAACCAAAGTTTGAACGATAAACATAAACTTTACCATAATCTGCAGATTGTGCAATTGTGAAAGTTCTACCATTATATGATTGAGATTTACCAAAATTATCAGTTACAGTTGCATTGTATGTGTAAGTACCTGCGGATAAACTGGTGTTTGATTGTATTTCAACAGATGATGAATTTACATTTCCATATCTTAATTGTAAACTACTAGCATTAGTTCCACTAAGTGTAACTGAGTATGGTGTATCCGATTCCGTATCTGAAATACTCATACTAACTAAAGTTACATTATTTAACGCACTATCTGTGTTAAGTTTTGTTGTTTGATTTGTAAATGTAGCAGTTGGTGCTTGATTAGCAAATACGTTTACTGTTACAGTTCCACTTCCAGCGTTACCATATTGGTCTTCAAATCCAATTGTAGATACAATATCATCACCACTACCAGTAGTTGAACCACTAATATTCAATGCAAGTGATAATTGTCCACTTGTATTAATTGATATTGCTGGGTTTGATGAAGTCCAAGATGAACCTTGTACTGCCTGTGAACCATAGTTTGGTGAATAAGATACACTCATTTGTGATTGGTTACCTGCACCAAATCCACTTGCATCTCTAATTGATTCATTATTCAATCCTGATTCGATTATGTATGAAGTAGTATCTCCACCTAAAGTTCCTGTATCAGATTGAGCAATTGTAATAGTTTTTGATTCGGTTGATGTACTAAACCCATGTTCATCCTTAATAGCTCCTGAAATTGTATAATTAGAAGCACTTAAATTATTTTTTGCCTGTATTAAATAACTATCTCCACTCTGAATCGCATTTAATTGTCCACTTGCATCTGTGAATACGAATGATGAGTGATTTATTGTATCACCTTCAGTATCACTCCACGCCAATGTTGTTATTAAACTACCAGAACGTCCTAAATTTGTATTTAGGTTAGCTGATGTATCGGTATAAGTTCCATTCGGAGAATTATTAGTAGCAACAGTAATAGTATAATCTACAAATTGTTTAGTTGTTTCAAATCCATGTTCCGATGCAGTAATTGCGAGGTTGATTGTTTGACCAGTAGTCACACCAGAACCACTAAGGTTTGATTTTAAGTATAATGGCCCATATGAACCTGTATCAGAACCAGCGTAATCAATCTTTATTAAATCATTAGTAGATGATACTTCCCATCTTTGAGCAACGGCCGAAGATAACATACCTACAGTTCCACTTCTACCCGCACTATCTAAATAAATACTACTATTTGTTAATGCAGATTCTATAATATATAAATTAGTCCAATTTTTACTAATAGAACTCTGAACATCATCATCTATACCAATTGTTATGTTTGCAGTATCAGTAGTATTATTAAATGCATCTGTTACGGTTACCTGATATATGTATCGATTAGCAACATCAGAATTTAAGTAAACTCCGTTCTTTCTTGTTACAACACCAGCCGAACTACATTGGAATGGGTCGGAATGTGGGTCGTACAATGAATTACCACCTAAAGTACCTTTTATATCAGAACCACCATCTAAATTAGCA
>Ga0181393_1001050_pt1 | contig 10013 bp, 6 predicted proteins | sample 16SPOviralmetaG_FD_130122 | JGI IMG/M metagenome (GOLD analysis project Ga0181393, IMG submission 130122) | Marine viral communities from the oligotrophic San Pedro Time Series (SPOT) site, San Pedro Channel, CA, USA - 16 SPOT_SRF_2010-10-21 | ecosystem: Environmental > Aquatic > Marine > Strait...
CCTACTATTTGGAGTTACTAATGAACATCGAGCATGGAAAACAAATACTAGATGGTTTATCAATGGCAACAGTAGTAGGAGCATTAGTAGATGTTCTTCCTGCACTAGCAGCTATATTTACTATTGTATGGACAGGGATTAGAATATATGAAACTAAGACTGTACAGAAGTGGTTAGGTAAAGATAAAAAACGAATAATTGTTGAAGATGAGTAAAGACTATGACTATAGCAACAAGATTAAATAATACACAAAGAGAAAGAGTAGCTAGAAATATTGTAGGTTATAAAGGCCCTATGTCTGGTTTTAATCAATTTTTAGAATCTGATCAAGCTAAAAAAACTATATATAATAATGCTATTGCTCAGATAGATCAAAAGATGGCAGTTAAAATGCAGTCAGGTGGTGATGTAAAAGCAACAGAAGATGATATACAAAAAATATTTGTAGAAAACGTAGGTAGAGCTGCTGCTACAGGAGCAGGTAGAGGTTTAGAATATTATTTAGATCCCGATAAAAATCTTACAGTAGATCAAGTAAGAGACATGGTATCTGCTTCACCAGAAGCACAGGCATATAGAAATTCTCAACCTAAGGAAACACCTGTTAAAGAAACACCTGCTTCAACTAAACCTACTAAACCAGAAGCAGAAAAAGTAGAAGCAGCTAAAATACAAACAGATCCTAGACAAGAAGTTAAGTTTGAAAAAATTACAGATGTTAAAACAGTAGATCCTACAAAAGCTACTGTTGCAAAAGAGATAACTGCACCTGATGCTAGAGATGCAGTTACTATAGATACAAAAAAAGTAGCAGAAGATACAAAAGATGTGTTAAAAGATGTTAAAGCTGTAAAAGGAGAAGTTAGTAATCAAGCTCAAGCACAAGCTCAAACTGTAGATGCTACAGCTAGTGCAGTTAAAAATGTTAATGCTGCTGAAATAGATAAAGCAGTACAAATAGATAATATACCTAAAAGAAAAGTAGAAGCAGAAGAATTAGTATCTGGTTCTGCAGTTAAGTCAGCAGAAGTAGAACAAAATTTAGCTAAGTTCCAAGCAGCACAAATGGATTTAGATCCAATGGCTACTACACAAGGACAGCTTAATAAATTATTACAAGACTTTGATGCAGGTAATCCACCACCTTGGGCTTCAGCTAGTATGAGAGCTGCTAATGCTGTATTAAATCAAAGAGGATTAGGTGCTTCAAGTATAGCAGGTCAAGCTATTATACAAGCACAGATGGAGGCTGCACTTCCTATTGCTCAATCAGATGCACAAACAGTATTTAATTTAGGAATACAAAATCTTAGTAATAGACAACAACGTGCTGTGATTGCTGCAGAGCAAAGAGCTAAGTTTATAGCTCAAGACTTTGATCAACAATTTCAAACTAGAGTTACTAATGCAGCTAAAATATCTGATATAGCAAATCAAAACTTTAATGCAGAAACACAAGTTACTTTAGAAAATGCAAGATTAGCACAGTCTGTAGATTTAGCTAATCTAAATAATAGACAAGCACTTGTATTAGCAGATGCTGCACAAATAGCTAATTTAGAAACAACTAATCTTAATAATAGACAACAGGCTGCTGTACAAAATGCACAAGCATTTTTACAAATGGATATGGCAAACTTACAATTTGAACAACAAACAAATTTATTTAAAGCACAAGAGCAAATCAAATCTATGTTTACAGATGCTGCTGCTGAAAATGCTGCTAAACAATTTAATGCTAGTAGTCAAAATCAAGTTAATCAATTTTATGATTCATTATCAAATCAAACTAAACAGTTTAATGCACAACAAAAAAATTCTATGGAGCAATTTAATACACAACAAGATAATGCTCTTAAACAATTTAATGCTCAACAACAAAATGCAGTAGCTCAGTTTAATGCTAGTAATGGATTAGTTGTAAGTCAGGCTAATGCAGAGTGGAGAAGAAATATAGCAACAATAGATACTGCTGCACAAAATCAAGTAAATCAATTTAATGCACAAAATGCTATGGCACTTACTGTTAGAGAGTATGAAGGTATGTGGCAGGAGTATAGAGATAAAATGCAATTTGCACACAATGTTAATGAGAGTCAATTAGATCGTGAAAATCAATATGCTATTGCTATTATGCAAAAAGATGCACAAATAGAAGCTGCTAAGTTTGGAATGAAAGCAGATTTATATAAAGCACTGGGTGGTGTTATGACTGCAGGAGCACAGGGTATGGATATTACTAGTTTATTTAAATCAGCACTTAAAATGATTACAGGTAAAGGTGGGGATGAAGTTATAGATGATGGTAGTGGTGATAGTATAAATGTTAATGACCCTAATGAAGATATTGGAACTTTAGATTATACTGATCCTAATATAAAAATTAGTAATGAAGGTATGCCTGATGTTACTCCAGAAGACATAACATATACAGATGAAGAATTAGGACTTGGTAAAGATCCTACATCAGATTATTCTCAATTTGGAAAACAAGAATGAAAAAATATATAGAAAAAATAGAAAAGCTAGTTAAAAAAAGAATGGCAGAAGGTGAGCCTAAGAAAGATAAAGTAGAACAAAAAGGTTTTATGTCTAAGAAAGAAAAACTAGAAGTAAAAGATACAAAGCTACCTACAGATTTAGTAGAAATAGTTGTAGATGCTATTGTACATGTTCGTAAGAAAAGAATGGAGTTGAAATAATGGTACAGCCAATTAGCCCTGCAATGTTACAGGGACCAATACCAGGACAATCTTTAACTCAAGAACCTCAAGCTGCACCTTGGGAAAATCCTCCTGAGATGTCAACAATACAAGAGGTGATAGATTACTACACAGAAAAAATGTTAAGTATGGAAACAGAAGATGCTATTCTATTTGCATTAGATGAAGGTATATCTGTGGAAAGAATGGCAGAGTTTGTATCTACATCAGGAACTATGAATGGTAGACATAGTTTAGATCTTGCATTTTTAATAGATCCTTATGTGCGAGAACTTATAAGATATGTAGCAGATACTGCAGGTGTATCTTATATTACTTCTTACTCAGATATGCAAAAAGAAGGTAATGTTCCGTATAGACAAATGAGACAAATTATAAAAACAGTATTTAAAGAAAGACCACAGACTGTAGCACAAGCACCTGTTTCAGAAGAACAACCACAGGGTTTGATGGCTAGACAACCACAAGGAGAAGAATAATGTTTTTAACAGCTTTTTTAACTGGAGCTGCTGAAACTGCAAAAGGGTATATCGAAGAAGATAGAAAAAGATTAATAGATAGTATGGATGAACAGTTTAAGCAACATAATAAAGAGTCTCAAGAAGCTATAGCAAAAAGTAAAGATAAACGTAAGATACTTGAAGAAAGATCTAAAGTATTTACAGCTTTAACAGATCAATATGGATTGTCAAATAAGTTATCTGTAGGAGCACAACTAGCTATTATATCTGATGATAAAGATTTTGAAGCTTTTCGAGATGATATGAATGAGTTATCACGTTTTAGTGAAGAGGAAAGAAATGAAAGAATTAATATAATAAATAAAGGTATTACTGGTAAATCTAATATTGAGTATGACGATATAAGTTTAGGTATAGATGCTGCTACACAAATTGAAGATGTAAGTAAGCCTGTTGTAGTTAGAAGAAAAACAGTATTTGGTTTACCTTCAAATGAACAACAAAGAATGTTAGATGATTATAAAGCAGAAAACCCTGAAGCATTTTCTGATAAGACTAGACAAGCAATACCAACTACAACTGGTGGGTACTCAGGTATGAAGTCTATAAAGTTTAGTAAAAGTGAAGCTCAAAAAGCTCTTGATAATTTTCATGTAAGTAATTTAAATAAAAACTTTGCTAGTATTCAAGGACCAAAAAGAGTAGATATTAGATTTAGTAAAAATAATGTTACAGGAGGCATTGATATTAATAAAGGAGCTATAGATGCTTTATCTGGAGAAGCAGCAGAATTAGAAAATGCTGTAAAACTAGATACAGTAAAAAGAGTATTTAAACAATTAGGAATAGGTGATAATCAGTCTTTGGTTCCTACTGAGATTGCTCTTGCTGTACAAACAAACTTTGGAAATGCACTAGAAAATGTAGGGATAGATTTAAATTCTGCATTACAAACTGCAAAAGATGGAGGTAGAGTATATGTAGGAGAGATAATAAAAAATATACAAGACTATCAAGATGTTAATCCTATTTCAAAGTTACAACAAAATGCTGCTACTAGAACAGCAGTACCTTCAGATGTAAATGTTCCTGCAGGAGGTTCAGATGATAATCCTCCAAGTTATGTGACTCCTAACATTCTTTTAAGACAAAATCAGTTAAATTAATATGACAGATAAATACGATGACATATTCCGATCTGCAGCAGAAAAATATAATGTAAATGGATTAATATTAAAATCCATAGCTCAAGTTGAATCCAACTTTCGAGATGACATTATTAGTGGACAAACAAAAAGTGATAAAGGTGCTATTGGTATGATGCAATTTATGCCAGGTACTTTGCAAGGACTTAAAAATAATTATAATGTAGATATAGATCCTACAGATCCTGAGTCTGCAATAAACGGAGCAGGTCTTTTACTAAATGAATTAATTACAAAATATGAAAAGCAAGGATCTAAGAATCCATTAGAAGATGCACTTGAAGATTATAATGGAGGACCATCTCTTGTAGGTAAAAGTAGTCAGACTGCTAAATACAGAGATGATGTAATACAAGTAGCTCAACAAACCTTAAATCAAAAAGCACAGTTACAGCAACAGCAGCAGCAACCTCAACAACAAACTTCTGCTGCACCTTCAATGCCTACTAAGAAAAAAATAGATGTTAATAATCCTGTAGAAACTACATTAAATATTACAAAAGGTAGGGTTGCACCTAAAGAAAATAACAAAGAATTTAATTTAGAGTCTGATGAAAACTTTTTAATTATAAAAGAATATTTAGAATCAAGAATAGGTATAGATAATTTAGAACTTAGTGAAGAAGAAGATGGTAGAGAAGCATATACTGATGCTTTTTTAAATCATATGAGAGAGGTTGAGTTTAATACTACAACTGGTGGTGTGCCTGAACTTAATTATTTGTATAACACTTCTGATAGTAATGTAATTAAAGCAGCTAGAGCACATGAGTTATATGATAAGATGCCTAACTTTTATGATGGTATAGGAGAAACAGTTAAAGATGTAGCATATGAAATCTTTACTGACCCAACTAATTATTTAAGTGCAGGTATTGGTAGTGTTATTAAATTTAAATTAGCAAGGCAGGGTATACAAGCAGCTATAAAAGCAAGAATAAAAAAAGATATTATAAAAGATAATGTAGAACTAGATGCATCAAAAGCTAAAACAGGTGTAGAAAGAGCATACTTAAATAAACAAATTAATAAAAAAGTAGAAGAGCAGTATAGTAATTTAACTAAAGAAGATATTACTAAGCTAGGTAAAAAAGAAAAAAGTATATTAAATAAAAAACTTATGGCAATTGGTGGTGGTGTTGAAGCTGCTGTTGCAATGAATTCAGAAGTAATAGCTTTAAATATAGATAAAGAATTAGAGTTAAGAGAACAAGCAGTTGCTTTAACTACACAATATAATGCAGGTTTAATAAAATGGGAAGATGCTAAGAAAGAAATGCAAAAAGTAAAGAAGGAAACAAGCTTATCAAATCCTGAAAATTTAACTAGGATAGCTATAAACACAGGACTTGGATTAGGTCTTGGTGCTTTATCTGCTAGAGTAGCAGGATCTGACTTTGTAATGGGTAAAGTAGAGAATGCTTCTAGTAAAGAATTATATGAACAATCTTTAGATGCATTTAAAACAACACCTAAAACAAAGATTGACTTTGATGGTCTTGAAAAAATGTATGCACAAGAACTTGATAAAGACGTTGCTAGTACATTTGCTGAAAGCATTGACTACGATAAGATAGATTATTCTAAATTAAAGTTTACAAAAGAACAAGCTCCTAAGTTATATGGTAAAAAAATTAATGCTAAGATGTTTAAAAAAGCTGTAGAAAAAGGAGAAGTACCTTTAGAAAAACTTTTAGAAGCTGATATACAAGATGTAATACCTACAAATATTAAAGATAAAGGTTCTTTTACACAAGCTATAATGGATAGAAATATACTTAGAAAATCTTTCTATATAGCTACAAAAGTAATGGCAGAAAATCCTGAAAGATATAGAAATGTATTTAGTGGATTTACACATAAAGAAGTAAAGGTGTCTCAAATATTATCTAATGTATTCTCAGATTTAGCAGAAGGACAAATAGATCAAACATCTTTAGGTAATGCTTTACAAAAAGCAGGACTAACACAAAAAGAATTTGATTATGCTTTAACAATTAGTTCTAATAAAGCAGGTGGTATGTTAAGTGAGCTTTCTCAATTATCAAAAGCATTAAGAAAATATGTAGATTTAAACCCTGACTTACAAGGACTAGCTGATTTATCTTTTGCAAATAGAAAGATGCAAGACTCTGCATCTGCATATACTAGATTTTTTGATGGTGTAAAAAACTTTGAAAGAAACTCAAAAGCTTTAGTTGTATCTAGTGTTGCAACTACAATAAGAAACGTAATGGGTACAACAACAGCTTTAGGATTAGATTCAGCTACTAAGTTATTAGATATTGGATTGTATTCTATAACAAAAGGTGTGAGTGATGTACTAGGTGGTAAAGCTCAATATAAATATATAGATAGTAAAAGTATTATAGAAAATGCTACTTTTAATTTAACTCAACTACAAGGTATAGCAGGAGCATTTACTACTGGGGGTCAAAAGAAATTAGCAGATCAGTTTGATTTAGTATTAGGAGATCAACCTTATACAAGAAATTTATTATTAAATTCTTTACAAGAGACAGGTGATCAAAATAAATTATGGAAGTTTTCAAGAGTTGCTAATACATTTAATGTAGCACAAGATGCTTTTTTTAGAAGAGCATTATTTATTAATAGTATTAAAAGACAAATAGATAGTGCTCCTTCTGTAGCAGGTTATAGTAAAACTACTCTGGAACAGATGTTAGCAAACAAACAAGCAATACCTAGAGATATAATAGATAAAGCAGCAGATGAAGCTTTATTAGGAACCTTTGCTAAACTACCAAATACTATTGTTAATCCTAAAGGTCTTGAAGAAAAGTTAGAAACAATGGCAAGTGGTTTAATTAAGTCACTTGAAAATTTACCTGGTAGTAGTTTAATAATACCTTTTCCTAGATTTATGGCTAATGCTATGGCATTTCAATATAAATATTCTATCTTTCAATTTGCAAAGTTTGGAAGCTCGATGTCAGAGGGACATGCTGCTCTTACAAAAGGTATGCAGAAATTAAAAGATGATATTAAATTTAATAAAGACTTATTAAAAAGAAAAGCAGAGGGTAAACTAGAACCGTTTGAAGCAGAAAAATTTGATGAAGTATTTAGAAAAGGTGCTAATCCTGCAGACGAAGAAGCTTTATTAAGGCAACAAGAATTAATGGCTGCACAATTATTTGCAAAAGGTAGACAAGAATTAAGTAGAGGTATAGTTGGTACTAGTTTAGTGTTAGCTGCATATCAATATAGAAAAGATAATCAAAATGAAAAATGGTATCTTTTTAAAACTGCAGACGGTGCAACTATAGATATTAGAGCTATATTCCCTATAGCTCCTTTCTTAGCATTAGCAGATGCTATTGTAAAAATAAAAGAAGGTGGTGGTAGATATGATGCTAAAGAGTTAAGTAGTACTATGGAATCTTTAGCAGGTACTAAGCTATTACCAATGGGACTGTCTCAAACAGGTGCTGATATTATTAGTACATTTACAACTGGTGAAGATCCTGGTAGTGCTAAAAGAGTTAATAAATTATTAGGTGAAATAGTTGGAGATTTTGCTAATAGATTTCAACAACCTTTACAACCTATATTTGGATTTTTTGATGCATTTGATAAAGAGTTTGCTACTGCTAGAGATACTACTGTAATGAATACAGAAGATACAGGAAAATTATTTTGGGAAACTGCATCAAATAGATTTTTTAATAGAGGGTCTGCTGCTTTGCAATCAGGATTTGCTGAACTCACTAAAGATTTAAATCCTTTTTCTGAACAAGTAGAAGCTTATTTACCTGACGTTAAATTTAAATATGAAATGCCACCTGTATTAAGAAAGTTTGATTCAACTTCACCTGTCCGTAGTGGTGAGTTCTTTAATGTATTTCAAGGTATTAGAGAAACACCTAGAGTAAATGACTTAGAACAGTTATTTAAAGATTTAAATGTAGCACCTTGGCCTATCTATGCATCTTCAGGAGATGCAGAATACGATAGACAAGTTATTTTAGAATCTTATAAATATATATTTGGAGATGGTAGAAGAGATGGTGAAGTAATATTAAAAACTTTAGGTAGTGGTCCTGCAGCACAATGGTTTAGACAGCTTGAAGATAAAGACGTACAAGCAGATGAGTTACACGGCTACTTATCCAAAGCTGTTAGTAAAGCTAGAGAAGAAGTAGATTTAAAACTACAAGCTAAAGAAGGCTTTGATCCAAAAGCTGCTAATAAAAGAGCTAAAATATGGTTAAGTAGACAGTCTCCTAGAATAAGAAGAGCTATTGTAAATAAGTCTAAAAAGTATCATCCTGAAGGTAAGTCTATTGTAGAAACAGGAAGCTACAAAGATGCATATTATTATCATAAAAAAATATATGACCTTAAACCTTGGGATTCTACAAATTAAATAGTTATCTTTTTGCTTCTTTTAAATAAGCAGCTAAGTTGTGTATATCTATATCTGATAAAGGTCTAGCCATCATTATCATTAATGCAGAGTTCGGACCAACCTCAATACCATCTCTATAAGTTTTTAATCTATCTATCGTGTAATCAATATCCTTACCAGATACCTTTGGATAACTAGCCATGCCCATACCTGCAGGTCCATGACATTGCTTACAGTTCTGCATAAACTTTGCCTCACCCAGTACTGCATCACCTGCAGATACTGGGTTAAGAAGTAGTAAAGCTAATAGTAGGGTCATTATCATGCAGCTATCCTTTCTTCTTTCTTAACTGGTTCACCCCAACCCCAATCACCTGTCATGCCAGATGCATTGTAATCAGTAACTACCCCTTCAAAGAAGTTCTTTAAAGTATCTCCACTAACTATCCAATCTAACCACTCTAATGGGTTGTCTTTGACTTTGAAGTTACCTTTTAATCCTAGTTGTATAAGTCTCCTATCTGCTAAATATCTCATATATTGTTTAACGTCCTTAGATTTAAGCCCATGTACACTACCCATCTCGAAGGCAGCATCTACTACGGCATCTTCTAAATCTACAGCATCTCTAAACATTTGATATATATCTTTCTTAAAGGCATCATTAACGACTCTAGGATGCTCCTCACAGTACTCTCTGAATAACCTAACCATACCCTCGCAGTGCATTGTTTCGTCCCTTACAGACCACTCTACAATCTCACACATGCCCTTCATTTTACCGTATCTCTGATAGTTGAGTAGCATAACAAAAGCTGAGAATAATGACATGCCTTCATTAAGTACAGATCTAGCAATAGCTTTACCTAAACCTGCTACAGAATTAGCATCTATATCAGTCATAAAGTCTATCTTATCTTTCATCTGTTCATACTCTAGAAAAGCAGAGTATTCTTCTTCAGGTAATCCTAAAGTATCATTAAGCAATGCATAGCTTCTTTGATGTACAAATTCTCTATTTGCAAAGCTAGTTAGCATAGCTCTTATCTCATTATTTTTAAACTTAGGTATGTAGCACTCTAGATAGTTTGTACCTACAGCTACATCACTTTGTGTAAACAACCTAAGTATTTGAGTAATATGATTTTTCTCAGCATCAGTTAATTTACCAGACTGCCACTGTGCTACATCATCTTGTAACTTACACTCCCATTCACCCCAATGAGCCTTCTCTGATTTAATTGCATAGTC
>Ga0181393_1001051_pt1 | contig 10009 bp, 13 predicted proteins | sample 16SPOviralmetaG_FD_130122 | JGI IMG/M metagenome (GOLD analysis project Ga0181393, IMG submission 130122) | Marine viral communities from the oligotrophic San Pedro Time Series (SPOT) site, San Pedro Channel, CA, USA - 16 SPOT_SRF_2010-10-21 | ecosystem: Environmental > Aquatic > Marine > Strait...
TCCTTACCTTGAGAGCGCATCTCTTGAACAAGTTTTTGGTCCTGCTCTTCAGAAAGCGTAGAAAGAAAATGCTCAAAGCGCTCGATGAAATATTCATCTTCATTTACTTCCTCTTTGAGAAGCTTCTTTTCACAAACTTCATGAATGGCGTTACCAAAGGCTGTGTAGGCGTTGCCTTCAAAACCTCCGATACCATCAATGCGCGTCAGCTTGTGATACCAAGCGCAGGTGTTCCAATCTTTTAATGCCGAAAACGAAATGTGGGGCATAGTAATCTCCTATACCCTTAATATAACTCACGATCGTCTATTTGTCAAGCTTGGTCTAGCTGGTGTAATTCAACTAGCTTCTTGTAAACCTCGGGAGATACACGCTGAAGATAGCTATGTGAATCTGGATAAAGATAAAAATCTGTGAACGCTGTTGCAAAATACTCCCTGAGACTTGTTGCAGCGTAGGGGCTAATCATAATACCCTTTAGAATTTCAGATAATTTATCATAACCAATATCTTGATGCAAAAACTCATCAAATTCTTGGCTATATTCAGGATCTGCAAACATTTCTTTAGGCGCCTTAAAACCCATCTTCCATAGAACATTATAAAGATGTTCACGCTTCCTCATAAATTCTTGCTTTATCTTTTGGTCTGCGTATATCTCCATGCCATATTGTTCTTCAACAGAGTGTGCTGTTTCGTGAATTAAATCATCTAGTAGATCTTCATCATCGTCTTGAACGTTTGACACGTAAAGGGCACCATCTTTGTAAAAGGCGTTAATGCCTCGTTCATCAAATTCATTAAAGTGTCCGACTATGACCATCTCGACGCCATCTCTTATATGATCTGGAAGTTTGGCTTCTAATTCTGAAACTACACCTTCAAGATCTACGAGATCATTAACCATCTGATCTTTAGTGTAGACGTGAATCCCACTAGCGGTATAAAAATTATCTTTTTGCTCACGCATCTGTTGGCGTTTCTGTATGTAATTTCGCAGCATCGTTAATCCCCTGTTGGTATCCTCGAACCCAGTTTTCTTCTGCCATTATCATAACAAACTCTGGGAACTCGTGAGCCAGAGTTTCAACAATCATTTGAACTGTTACTTCAAACTCGCCCTCGTCTTCTTCTGTCGCATGTTTGTTACCAACATACTCTAGCAGCATCTGCTTCAGAGGGTTCTCGGCGGAAACAACCACGCCAGTCAATTCATTTTGTGTACTCATATTTTCTCCTAGTTTTCATAATCCAATCTGCAAGCGGGTGAACAACACACCAATTCATGTTTTGATTTTTTCCCATGTGGTGGTCATAATGCCAAGGCATTATTTTCTTAGCCATTATTGGATACTTGTGCGCAAGATTGTGTGCGACAAGATAAATTATAGCATGAAAAACCATGGTATAATACATGTAAGGCAAAATAAACCAAATTGGAAAAGTAAGGGCACAAAGAGATAGAATACCAAACAGTTCTCTGCCAGATATTTTGCTGTCTCTGAAACCATTTCTTCTTGCCTGAGCGTGATGTACACCCCAGTGAAAAGAAAAAATAGAAACCTTCTTTTTTCCCAGTTCATGTAATACATGCTTGTGCAGCGTCCATTCTACAAAGGAGGCAGTAACGACTCCTATTAAAATTTGAACGCATGCAAAAATCATAGTACCTTCGATGCTAGTGTTGCCACTTCAGAACGCTCACCCTTAGTGAAGGTTACGTGACCAGCAATTGGATATTCCTTAAACTTCTCGACAGCATGTGCAAGACCATTTGAAGTCTCATTCACATAAACATTATCAATCTGTTCAACGTCACCAGTAAGCACAATCTTGGTTCCTTCACCTACACGAGTCATTATAGTCTTAATTTCGTGTGCTGTTAAGTTTTGTGCTTCATCAATTATAATAAAAGCGTTAGCAATCGAGCGTCCACGAATATAAGTCAGGGCTTCAATTTCAATTTTACCCTTGTCCATGTACATTTTTAGGGTGTTTTTGTCGCCTCCGACCAAAAATTGCAGGTTATCTTGAATGGGCATCAACCAAGGGAGCATTTTTTCTTCCATGGTGCCGGGCAAGAAACCAATGTCTTTTCCGAGTGGTTGGACGGGACGCGAGACGATCATTCGGTCATAAGGATTTTCTCTCAGCCCAATCGTCTGCTGTAGACCTGCTGCAATCGCACAGAGGGTCTTACCAGACCCGGCGCGTCCAACAAGTGAGATAACCTTCACGGATGGATCCATGAGAAGATCAATTGCAAACGCCTGCTCCTTGTTCCTTGATGAAATTTTCCAGTCGGGTATCTTGGAGTGCGTAATTTTTTTTATGGGCTGGAAGTGGCTGTAGAAGCGCCCTAAACAGGTCTTTTTCTCATTAGCATTGGATACCATGAGAACATACTGGTTGGGATACCACTCAGTCTCTACTTCATCTTCTTCAATATAAATGTCATCGTCTTCGTAAAACCGATCAATAACCTGATCATCTACAAGATGTACTGCAAGACCTGAGTAAAGCTCATCTGAAGAATGTACGACACGCTCTGTTGTATAATCCTCCGCTGGGAGACCGATTGAGTCGCAAATAACACGCATGTTGATGTCGCGACTAACAACACAAGTCTTGCGGGTTGACTCCTCGCGCACTGCCATCGCAGTCGCAATGATCATATGGTCTGGTATTCTTAGGTCGAGATCAGAAGGAAAGATTACGTCTTTCAATACTTCATAAGACACAGCCTTGAGAAGACCCTTACCCTTGTCTATTCTCACACCCTTCTGTAGATTGCCCTTAGTGCGCAGGTCGTCTAGAGTTCTTATAATCCTGCGTGCGTTGATTCCTACGGAATCTTGACGCTTCTTGTGCTTGTCTATTTCTTCCAATACCTTGAGAGGTATGAAGATGTCGTGGTTGTCAAACTTGAATAGTGCGTCTGCATCTGTAAGATACACGCTTGTATCAAGGACATAATTTTTCTTAGCCATTTAGTCTCCTATAGCTGCTGTAAATAGTATAGCCAAAGGAAGATCGGTTTTGTATCTAGAATGTAGGATAACCGAAAACCTCTGCCGACATTTGGATCAGGCAGCCCCCCACCGTTATTACCGACGATGCAGCGGTTACCATAAATAAATATTCCAAACAGGCTCTATATCAATAGCGTGCCTTAAAATAGAATTGCGAGGCTTCAAAGGCTTTCTAATCAAGTTCATATCTGCCTCTGGTGGGGTTCTATCTCTCTTGGCTTGATTACATTTCTTACAGCAAGCTACAAGGTTTGTCCAAGTATTACCACCGCCTCTGGACCTAGGTACGATGTGATCAAGAGTAAGGTCCTCTGAATTGAAATTATGAGCACAATATTGACACTTGTTGTGATCTCGCCAAATGATATTCTTTCGAGATGGTCTAATGCCTTCACTCACAAACTTTACAACCGTCTTTAGTACAATGACTGAAGGTATTTTAAAAGATACTGAGGGTGAAGAGACTTCCTCCTCGTATTCCTCGACTGCTGTTGCCTTGCCGACAATACAGAGAACCAATGCCTCCAAACAATCTATAACGCCCACCGGGCGATAAGTTAAATCAAGTTTAAGCGTTTTCATTTTAAACTCTTTATCCATAACTCATAATAAATAGAGTCTATCTTTCTGAAACCTTGCTGCTAACCACAACTCTCTCAACTAAATCAGAACTTGAGTTAGCCTTGTCTTCACCGCCTACACCCCAAAGCATTTCTACCCCAAGATCATCGCACACAGCCTGTTCGGGGGTATTGTGCTTCTTTCTATCTCCACCATTTGCAAAATAATCTGGCTTCAATCTTGTAATAGCTTCGCAGACAGTTCCATCTGAGTCATCAACACCTGAAACCTTTATAACTCCCTTGATAGAAGCAAGTATTTCTGCTCGCTGTTCAAACTCCATGAATACAAAGCCCTTTTTTCTGAAGAGCCATTCATCTGAGTTTGCAACAACGATTACGTTGCCATGTTTTGAGGCTTCAAGTATCATTCTGATATGTCCAATGTGGACCGGATCAAAGCCGCCACTGACCATTACAGTCGACTGTTCGTCATTATCATCAAACATTTTTTTATGGATGGTCATCCTAATTCTCCTATTAATCTATGAAGGTTTATATCTATTATTTCTATTGTCTCTTCGGGACCTGAAGTTTCAAAAGACCTTCCAAGTGGACTGAGGTGTTCAAAAATTTCATAATCATTACCATCAGGTGAGCACCTGTCTCCAACAAAAAATATATCCCAATCAGTTTCTGGGAAATGCTTCAGGGCATATCTTTTGTCCCAGCCAAGAGGGTAAATATCAAATGATGTATCGCCTCCTAGTTTTATTGTAACGTCATCTATACCATTGTGCAACATTATTTGCCTAAATTTATGTATGTGATGCTTTCTTATTCCATAAATCTTATCCATAGCTTTAAATTGTTGCCTATCGCCATGGAGTGCATTTCTACCAATTGGTGACCAGTTGATAGTTGAGCCCCTGTTTTGAAAATGGTGCCCTGTAAAAGAAATATCGTGATCAGATTCAGCTATTTGAGCCTGTAGCTTCATTATTGTTTTCATTACAAATTGAAACTTTTCAAATCCAAGCTTGCCTTCCATCGAATTCCTGTGTATTTCAATGAAGTTGCCGGGTGATTCTGGGTTTGGTATATAATATTCTATTCCGTTACAGGGCAGAACATGACAATTAAGGCTCAACTCTTGGTCTGCTAGCAGTGGCCAAAGTTGTTCTTTGATATAGTCAAGACCAGAGCCAGTCAAAAGACCTATTTCAGTATTAAAAGAAAGTTCCCTTAATACATCAAGCATATTCTTGTCTATTCGTTTACGGGCTTCAGTTAATGTTCCGTCTACATCAAATAAACAAATTGAATTTTTTACGTTTTCCATTATTATTCTCGGGTCTTACCCCCGATGCTAACACAATCTGACATATATGTTCAACTCTTTCTATATGTTCAAATGCTTCCCACGGATCTTTCCCGACAGCAGTAACACCATGGTTTTTTTGACCAACAATATCATATTTTCTTATCCCATCTTCTATGCCAAGGTTTTGTGCGGTATGGTTTGCTAGTTCCTGAGACAACGCCTTCCAAGCAGCAACATTTGGACCAACCCTTGTATAGCGAAAAACCTCTGGGAAGGGTTCTACCATTTGATTTAAATTCCATCCAGCATACATCGCAGCAACAATATTGGGTGGGTGTAGGTGAACACTACTTAATGTTCGCTTTGCATCCTTTAAAATGCGATAATGCATATCCCACTCGCCTGTTGGTTGCAGATTCATAGAAGAAACAAATTGCATCTCTTCTCCAAGCTTCATCTTGGTTATCATCTCGGGACAGATTAAGGTCTTTCTAACACCAGAAGGTGTAAGATAAATTATATTAGAATCTTTTTTTCTTACTGCAACATTACCATCACGAGTAGTAATCCAATTTCGTTCATAGGCTTCGCGCATAACGTCGCCCATTGCGGTTAACATATTATCTCCAAAATTATAAGTATGAATTGTAGCCAATTTTAACAATAGAGTTTGGCTCTATTTCAAACTCAAAATAAACAGTGTTTGTGGTGCTAAGGTAATACCAGTCTTGCTGCAACTGCCCATCTTTATAAACAACTATAGAATCTTCTATCGGTCTCTCAATTAAATTCTTATATGTGACAGGTGAAAGAAGAAAGCTGCTGTCTGCTAGAGCAAGTTGAAAATCTCCACAAATATCAATAATCATTTTATTATAATAATTTGCAAAGATTAAAAATCTATTTTCGTCATCTGGATCTAACCTATGATATGTTCTGCACTCCTCGGAACTAGTATCACTGACACCAATGACGACCACATCGTGCTGCACCTCAGAGTGGTAATCATCCATCCACTCTTTAAACATTGCGACGGGAATAACACTTTGTTCTGGTTCATCAGACACAAAAATGTAAAGTTTATCAACATCGGGTCTTAAAAATACTTGACCTTCAGGGGTGTTAGTAAATTGGTAGAGAGAAGTAAATGGCTCTTCAAAAGAGTCTCTACCCAAAAAATAAGGACCCATAAAAATTTCTGCGGCAGATGAATCAGTATTAAACGGACCAATATAATATTGTTCTCTTAAAGAAGAATTAATCATTGCTATCTGATAATCGTAAGTCAAGGTTTCGATATCACCACGTAGTAGATCCAAACCTATTGATACATTTTCAAAGTTATCAGACATTGAGCATGAAGTGTCAATTACAAAAAGAACATCAAGGTTTTCAGGTTTATCTGGTTGAACAAAATATTCAACAACAACTTCTACTTGTTTTGCTTCTGATGTATCTCTAACGATTACATCTGGATTGGTTATGACAGAATAATCTGTCACACAGGTCATCATAAACAAGCATAATAAAAATAATTTTATTTTATTGATCATAGCAGTCACAAGGGTCGCACCCACAACATGGGCACTCTTCATTGTAACTAGTTAATAGCTTTAAGATTAGCTTCATTTACTATTTTTCTTCTCCATTTTTCATCTAGTTGGGGGTCGTCTATATAAATCTCATATTGATTATCAGAGAGTCTATCAAGAATAACAGCCCTTTTTCCTTTTTTTAAGTTATCACTTTGGGCATCAGGAAATTGATAATATGTAACCCATTGGTCTATTTTGAACATCTATAATAATTAGTGGACTTGGCGGGAGTCGAACCCGCGTCCGCAGCATCATCATAAAAAAGTCATTCACAAGCTTAGTCAGTTTATCCCGTCCAAACTAACAAAGGTAGGTGGCTGTAATCTGTTGCTTACCACCCTGTCGCAACAGATGGTTTTGATTTTTACAACTTGTCTGTTGTTTTGATTAGATTGGATAGAAGGTTCTAATCAACCTCCTGATTAAGCCGCTAGGCGGACGGAATCAAAGTGTAGGTTGTTGTTTGCAACTATAATTTTGAACTGTCAAGGTCGTATCTAACCTGCTTGCACTCTTAAAATCCAATACCCCGTCGAAGCCGTTTCAAGCCCAAAAAGGAGACTCGGTGCGGATCTCTTGCTCACCGCAGCTAGCCTACATTTTAATTACGGGTTTAGAATCCGATAGGTCGTGATAGGCATGGACCTAATTACCATAAATCCCCGCCGAGCCTCGGGGCAGAACATCTTTTTATAATTTGTTGATTGTATTAACTAGACTTTCCTTATCAAAAAAGTGCAGTTTATCAATTCTATACCAATCGGAATACTTGTCGTATCCTCTCATCTCCATGACTCGCTTGCGGTCCATTGTAAACCCATCATCATCTACCCAGTTCACTCTGGCATAGACCCAACCACCACAAGTCTTCTCTTCAACTATCTTACCAAATCTAAGACAGCTATTTCCAAACTTATTCCATACGCTCTTACCGATCATAGAACCTCCTAATAAAATTCTTTGTCTAGCTTTTCGGCTGGAACTTTACGCCACAAAGCAACGATTTGATTTCCCGCTTCTCCACTCTGTGGATAAATGAATCCTATACTATTATAACGCTCTTCTGCCAGCTTGGCAACCATTTCATATGTGTTTGGTTTGAGATGGTGAAATTTGGGGTTGTCAACTAACAACACTTTACCAGCAAATCTCTCTTCTGTGTATGCCAAACCATCTGAATCAGAGGTCTTTGAACAAATATGGTATTGACCATAGCGTTCTGAGTTAGAGCACTTTTGTGCTGTTTGTATCTTCTCGGCAAACTCTGGAATATTCTCAGTCATCCATTCCTGTTGCATCTGTTTTGATGATAGCCCTGCTGGATCATCCATAATTGGATAGAGTTGTTCTGGTTTTAGTCGGACACGATACGGAACACCCTGTATCTGTCCAATACCAGTGTCCTCTTGTCCGAGACGAGTAAAAAAGAAAACTCTAGGTCTGTCCCAAGTTCTGTATTCTGCGGTAGTGTAGTTTTTGAGGTTTCTTGCTGCTACGTCTGGATCTAACTCTTCTATGTCTTCAACACCTGAAACATGATAGAGGATAACATTGCCTTCTTCATCTTGTTCTAATGGAATGTCAGAAATGAAGTTTTGTTCTGTTAGGAACTTTCTAAAGTTTTCAATTATTAATTTCATCAAAGTATTCCTGAAGGTTGTACTCTCTAACTAGTCGTTGTAAGCCTTCATAATCTAAACCAAGAAATCTAGCAGCGTCTACTTTAGTGTTAGTAGCACTGATAGCAAATTTGATTATTGCTTCTTTAACTAGTCTATTAGTATTTGACAACAGATTAAAAGCATAAAGTTTATTATTAATGTATCTTGCTGAAAGCTCTAATTTAACAGCAATCAAATCTTCTAAAGACATACTATCAATAAATGTTAGATTACTTTCATTTATAATATTATTATTAATTAAATTATTAATAACACTCTTATGCTTATACTTTGATCTTCTCTTCTTCATATAAAGATAATAACAGGTAGATCTCAGAGTGTCAAATTAAATTTCTAAATCTATAGTTTCCTGAAGAGTGCCTAAACCACCTTCATCCTCACCAGCAGGGTCTTCTTGCTTAGCAGAATCATATGCCTGATTGGTGGGTTCTTCAACATCGGGTTGTATTTCTTTTTCAAACTTGTCAAAGTACAACTTCAGGTTCGCAATCAGGTAGTCAAAGAATAATTCTTGATCCTCGGGATTGGAGAGCATATCGTATGCATCGATGATTTGAGATTCAATTTTCTTGAAAGTTGTATACGCCATGTTACGACCCGTGGTATCCTTACCTTCGATACCAAACGAATCCCTTGGATCCTCTTCCTTCTCTTCTTCTTCTGGCTTCTCGGGATTAATATCAATGAACATATCGTCTTCGTCATCATCGTCGGAGATTTCAACATCAATATCTTCATCAAGGTCGTCTTGCGGGACATCTTCTGGAGCATCGTTGTTGAGTTCAACAGGGGTAAGGCTACCAACCACAGCCTGAATTATGTGAGATCGGTATGACTCTCGCTGTTCTGCAGAAGTGGTAAGAAGCTTGTAGTCGTCTTCAATTTGGGGAATAATCTTCTTTAGAAGGTCTTCAAGGACATTGATACCAGTAGACTTGTGAGGAGCAGGATCGTTATCAGGTGTCGCAGCCTCTCTTAGCTCGTGCTGCAAGAACTCACGAATTATAGCTCTTAGTTTCTGTTCCTCAGTTTGAGTATTTTTGTTTTTCTTCTTGACAAGAGAGATCAAATCTCTTACATTCTCTCTAAGCAAATCTTCTGGGGTCTTCATTTGATAATTCCTTCTTTCATAAGTAGTTTTAAAACTTCTTTGTATAAGTATAACTCATTGTACGGTGGGTGTTTGGTCTTTTTATTTTTTCTCTTTTTCTCGGGACCTCCTGCAGCGGGTCCTGCTACAGCACCTCCACTTATGGCTGATATCTCTTCCAACGAACCATCGAGACCCAGTATAGAACGCACCCTGCCACCCATACCGTCTCCAAAAAACTCGTCGGCAGCATCGCCCTGTTCTAACATTTTACGAGCATCTGTAGCGCTATATGGCTCTCCAGAGGGTCTATTTGCTGGTATTACGGCAGTTTCTTCTGGTGGGAGAAGCTCAACGCCGTCTTTGACGTATTTGGCAGCCCCCTTCCAACGCTTGAAGTCTCCACCCTTCTTGCTGGCACCGAGAATAAGTCTTATGCCGGGTTCTAAGGGACCATCCTTATCAATGTACTCGTATGTCGCCGTAATAGGCGACGGCTTCGGTGAAATCTCAACACGAACGTTCGATAAACCTTGGTCTGCAAGCAGCATATCCCAAATCTTCTTAGAGTCTTGGGCTGAGATGGTCTTGCCACCAATACCTCTGCTTGCTTTGAGAGGAGAAGAAATAAGAACAACTACTTCGTCGGCTTCGGAAGCATATTGCTTGACCATTGATAAATGGCCAAGGTGTGGAGGTTTAAATGCCCCAGGCACAATAGCAAGA
>Ga0181393_1001055_pt1 | contig 9996 bp, 7 predicted proteins | sample 16SPOviralmetaG_FD_130122 | JGI IMG/M metagenome (GOLD analysis project Ga0181393, IMG submission 130122) | Marine viral communities from the oligotrophic San Pedro Time Series (SPOT) site, San Pedro Channel, CA, USA - 16 SPOT_SRF_2010-10-21 | ecosystem: Environmental > Aquatic > Marine > Strait...
GACCCCCCAAATAAACCAACCCTATTATTAAATTTTCTTTTTTGTTTTTTACAACAATTTTAAATTTCGTTTTCGTATCAATTCTATACAACTTTCATTTTCATTTTTCATTCACACTAACAAATAACAAAAATATAAAAATATAGAAAAATAAAAAGACTAAAAACAGTGTGAATGAAAATGTGAATGAAAAAATGAAAGTTGCTATTTTCAACTTTCATTCTCTATCCAGAAGGTTTATCCGGGACTATGCTGTTTTTGGCTAATCTTTTAGATTTTCTCTTGGGTTTTTTCTTAAATCCATCAAACACTTTTTCTGGCTTTACATCGGGCTTTTCTTCTTTTAATTTTAACAGTTCTACCTTCTTTGCAAACCTAACAAACTCGGCACTCGGTTCTTCCATGTCATCACCATCATAAGTTTCAATACTAAACTCCATTATACATTTAGGCGATAAAAATATTTTCTCATTCTATTTTAAAGATGAGTATTGTGACATTAAGAAGTTCTGAAGATTTTGGCGCTCAAACAGCCGACGCTGGGGCAGCAGTTAATTTTCAAAATTTTTTCAAAGACCCTATTTATTTTAACAAGGATGATCAAATCCAAGTGACTAGTGTGACAATTAATCAAGAGGTTAATGAAATTGTAGTCACGGCATTAGACAATCAACTTAATTATATGCTTTTTCCAGCAAAAGCAAATGTAGCTGATATACCGTTTTTTGAACGACATCAAGTTTTTTTAAGTCCCGGAACATATACTCCAGCGGCATTAGCCGTTGAAGTAGCCAAACAACTAAATGATAGTGTTATTTTACAATGCTATAATTTTAGTGTGATTTATGATCAAGCAGCAACTCCAGCCGGATTTAAAATTGAATATAATCAGTTAGTAAAACCCGGCGCTTCAAATACCGGAGTGCAAGGCTTACGATATGATGGAAGTGGAAAGAATGGAGGAAAAGCAGTTGCACTAAATACACCAACCAATATAGCTGAAATCCCCCTAGTGCCCGTTGCAGCCGGAGCAAATAACGTGTATTCTATTTTTTTCAATAACTTAAACAACTCGCTGGAAAGCCCAACAAAAGCAGAACAGCTTGCCTTATTAACAACCGCCAACTATAACAAACAGTTGATAAAACCAGAAGCCTTTTTACCCGGAGCAACTTCACCCAAATTTGGAACTAGTCTAATGACTGGTTGCAATTATCAATATATTTTTAATAAAGGAATATATGCTAATGGCGGAACACATGAGATTAATATAGCTCCAACTCTAGCATTAGATAATATTAATCTTATGATTTCTGCTGATAATTCTGCTGTAAAAGATTTTATTAGAATATCTAATGACGGTGCACCCGGAGTGACAAATACTTATGAAGTCACTGCTCCCGGAGTAGATAGTCTATTATTAATTTATGATTATGAATTACAAAATACTTCTGATTTCCAAAACAAACCAACTTCAGTGCTACTCCAACAAAATGCATTAGTCCCGCCTACAACAGCTATAACCGGTATAAATAATAGTGCAAATAACACTATTAGTGCAAACGGGACTGGATATGTTGCTGGGTCTATGTATAATGCAGGAGTAGTCCCGAGTGATCCAACTAAAGAAAATGTTATAGTGCATGTTAAGACTATCAATGGAACAGGAGGTATAACTTCATTTGAAATTATAACGCCCGGCGACGGTTATGTTGTAGGAGATGTTATTACAGTCAACAGCACTGGAACAGCTGCAAGTGGCGGAAAGATTACAATAGGAACTGGAGGTTTAAGGACAGATACAGCGGGCACTAATAATGTGCCCCTAACTGCCTTAACTGTTGGAAATAGTTATAAAGCATTTTTCCCTTTTGGCGTGATGGCTAATCCAACTGTCGGAGGACCTTCATTCCCAGCGCCACAATTTTCAGAGCTAGTCGGTAGTAGCAATATAATTAATATGTTAGTAAAAATAGATAGTATTGATGCAACTACAAGAAAAGTGACTGGAGTATCATTAACTAGTATTGGATTAGATTCTACAAATGCAGATTTTACACGATTAAAAAATATAATACAAAATACAACAAAAAATATTGGGCTTATTGATAATAATGGCTCATTTACATCAGTGTCAACTTCAATAATACAAATTACTGCAAGTAGGAGCGCGGCTGACGTGGCGGCTGGAGTATTAAAATTTGCATCTCGCCCTGATGGATTATGTGGATTAGGAAGCACAAGTGTGCCCGCCGGAATAACGCCTGCATACCCCCAAAATCCAATGCCTACCGCGAATGGCGGGAATGGTGCATTTGATAGGGGTATATTTAGTGCATTTGAAACATTTGAAGTCCCGCCAGCAACCGGAACATTTAGGGCGTGTATAAATACAACAAGTATCACATCTCTAAAAGAGATAGACCCTACAACCGGAGATTTAGTGACTGATGGTAAAATAATTGAAAAATTACTTACAGCCACTCTAGCACCTATACCGCTTACCGGAACTGCTCAATATGCCCGAGCAGATTTTAGATTTGGATTTGTGAGAAATCAAGCTAGAGCGAATTATGAGGGGGCGGGTGCTACTCCCGGTGAATCAAGTAAAGTTTTGGAGTATTCAGATATATTATTTGAAACATTCAACGCATTTGTAAAAAGAAGAAAACTAGGATTTGGTGAAGCTAGTGCAGTAGAAACCCAGTGGAATGCTCTGAATGGAATTGCAACAACATTAGAATATGATAGTATTGCAACAACTCCCGGTGATGGGTTTGCAACAAGAGATATATTCAGCGCCACAAATTTAAAAGCTGGTGCTGGATTTCAACCGGAAACAGCTGATAAACTTGCATTTACATTAGATAGATTAAATAATCTTGTAGTGACATACAGTCAGCCTACAAATGCCGGATTTGCTGATGTGGTGATAAATCTGCCTAATAATGACACTAAAAATCATATAAAAGAAAATATTTTCCCCTTATGTCCCGTGTTCGCTGCATCAGCCGGAGTGCCTATTAATAGAGCCAACCCAGCCGGAGGTGCAGACCAAGTCACTTTTGGTTGTGATTATGATATTCAAGGTAGATATGATATAAAAGAAGTCCCTGTGCAAAATGCTATAAGGACTTCTGCTGGATTGAATGGAGGCAATCCCTATGATAATATATTTTATCCAACATTAGGAGGAGGTGTTATTCCAAGATTACAAACGCCGACCGATGTTTATACAATTGCAGCACAAGGAGCTGGAGGCAATACTGATATGTTAAAATTACCTATTGTGTATACCTTTGGACTAGTTGCAGTAGAAAATGTTGATGCTACTAATGCAAATCCAAGACCAGTTGGATCATTAAACAGAAATGTCATCGGTTTTACACAAACCGAACCTAATGGAACGGCAAGTGATATTCTTGGAGTAAATGTAGTTGTAAATTTAGCGGCAACTGCAGATGAAAATACAAATCCATTAACTCTCACTAGTGTTTCATCGCCAGCACAAGGCTTACCGCCTAGCATGGTTGTTGAACTCCCTGATTTTAATATTCTAGGTTATTCCGGTGCAGCAGCCGATAAATTTAAGATTGTGGCGACTATTCCAACTGAAGAATGGAGCACTGGAATACAAAACGGAGTTTTACATTATAAACCACTTTTCCCCTTACCGATAGATGTCAATCTCCCTGAAGACAGAGAATTATATAGTATAACTGTCAGATTACGAAATCTAGATGGAACACTAGCTAAAAATTTAAAGAACCCTACTACATTAACATTCTACAAGAAACCACATGAAGGTAAGGCATTTGAAAAACTAATTGATAGAGCCTTACAGACTAGAAGTGAAGGACAAGATCAAAAGCTTGCAACACTAACCGACCAATTCCCTAGAGTTTAATTAAACCTATAAATTAGTTTTAGGAATTAATAATATCTATAACTAATATAATGGAAGATTTACCACAATTAGATATACAAGAGGACATAGCGACACTGATGGAGAGCGATGATGATGAGCCGTGTGATGAAGCGCCACTGCAAGACCTATCAAGACCAATTCAACCAAAAAATCCGTCTGAAATATTTGTAAATAAACCAAAAAATACTCAACCAGAAGAGGAAGAGGAAAGTGAACTAGAACCCGCGCCAGAGCTGAATAAGAAAGGAAAACCAAAAAGAAAACTCTCTAAAAAACAGAAAGAGCATTTAGACAAAGTGAGAGCGAAAGCAGTAGAGGCGTGTAAACAAAAGAAACGTGATAGGTTAGAAGTAGAAGCGCGAGTAAAAGCAGAGCTGAAAGAAAAGAAGCGATTAGCCAAGTTAGAAAAAGAGAAAGCAAAACGACCAACCACTCCCCCGCCAATAGAGAAGCCAACTCCAACTGCAACCCCGCCACTACCATATAAACCGGTTGATCCTGATCAAGAATTTGGAAATTTTATGGCGAATATGGAGAGATTTGAAAAGATGAGGCATGAATATCATCAAGCGAGGAAACCCAAGCCAGTAAAGGCTACTCCGCCCCCTGCACCACCAAAGCCATCTGCACCTGCAATTAATATTATTCAGAAGCCTACTAATCCCTATGCAAATGCATTCAATTGGTAAATAATCTCTCCATATATAAATGCCCATTGAAGTAAAAATATCTAAAAGCACAAATCCAAAGAAGAAACTGATGGCTCAATTTTATGAACCAAAGGCAACTAAACCATTTAAGACAACTCATTTTGGGGCAAGTGGATATACTGATTACATTAAGAGTAAAGATAAAGAAAGAAGAAAGAGATATTTAGATAGACATAAAAAAGAAAATTGGAGAGATTATAAAAGTGCTGGCTCATTATCTAGATATATTTTGTGGGGAGAAACTACTAATCTCTCCAATAATATAAAATTATTCGCGAGAAGATTCAAATTAAAAATAAGAAGGTAGTATATATGGATAGTGATTTAACTATTTTACCTGTTAAACCGATGACAGAAGAAAATAGAGCAAAAAGAGAGATACACCCCAATTTACCTGATATTAATAAAGGTTCATTATTATTATTAGTGTCGCCAGTCAGAACTGGAAAATCAACAATTCTCTCCAATTTATTATTAAATCCAAACATGATGAGAGATGCATTTGATATTGTATATATAATTAGTAACACTATTCATAATGATGATACATCTAGATTTTTAAAAGAACAATTCCCTGAAACCATTTGGAGTGAATACAGCGATGAGATCATACAAAATATTATTAATTATCAGAAAACATTTCCAAAGAAGAAGATGCCTAAAATTGCACTTATTCTTGATGATTTCTTGGGTATAAAACAAAACAGTATGATTTATTTTTTAGCTAGTAGATTTAGACATTATAATATTGGCTTATTGTGTATGGCTACACAATTATTAAGAGGTGTCCCTACTGTGATTAGGCAAAACTGCACACACGCCATTTTCGGAAGCCCGAACCCCAACAGCAGCGAAATGGAAAAAATCTGTGAAGAATTTGGAAGTCTATATGAAGGTAAGGATAATTTTTTAAAGATATATAATCATGCAGCACAGAAACGATATGATTTTCTGTATTGTGATCTACATAATAACCCGACGAGAGCATTTAGAAACTTTGGAGAATTAATTTTTACCGGTAAAACGAATGAGGATAGAAGTCAAGAGGTTAAGTTGGATAATTAATCTCTACCTATAATAATAGATGGCGACATATCAAAAAACTATTATTATAGAAAGCAATAAACAATCTGCTGTTGCAGCATCCAAACAAGCTGATCCCGGACTGCTCTATGATGATGGTGATATACCTGAAGGAGGCAATCATAGATGGGAAACATATATACCCGATGGCTTACCGTTAGAAGTTGGTGATACAATAAATTTAGAAAGTAGTATGATTAATGCAGTGGGAGGTGGAGATAGTGTGATTGAATTAACTGGATTTACTGGAGAAACATTAAACAACAGAAAAATAAGAGATAATAAAATGAAAATAAGCATGGCGTTTTACGTGACTAATGCACAACAATTTAATTTTAATTTACCTAAAGACAGACATCAAACTTGTTATAATGTAAAAAAATCTCGCTATGGAAACTATGCAAATACTTACGGAGATAATTTTGGTGGAGCTCCAGTTGTAGCGCCTAATACAAGAAGCAATAATGCAGATTTTTATAGTTGGGAAAAATCATACCCTTATCAGATGGTTGAAGGAGTGGGGACACAGTTGGCTGTAGTGACTGGGGTTGCAATTCCATATCAATATCAAACACAAATATTAAGTTTTACATCTAATTTATTTAATAGATATTTACCGTCATTTGCGACTGGTTCACGTAGAACAAATTTACCTAATGAGAGGCGGTTTTATATTGGTAAAAGAAACTACAGCGGAGCTCATTATATTAATGAAGTGAATATTCCAGTGCCCGGTGTAGCTGGTAAAACATATAGTTATGCGGTGGGGACAACTGGTTGGGATTATCTAACAAAAGATATTGATTTTGAAGTGGAGAAGGGATTTGTGACGCCATCATCATTAGCGGCTAAATTAACAGAGCAAATGCATGAGAGGGAGGGGAATGCAGATAATTTTAAAGAAGAAGAAGTGGAAGCACATTTATTCAGTATAGGGAATGCATCTAGAGAGGGATTGGTTAGTGGAGTTGGGAGTATTGGAGTGATACAGACACAAGGAGTAAGTGATAAAGCAAATGTTATTTTACCGTCTTGCACGGGGAAGGCGTGGTATAGAGCAGTTCAATTTAGAAATAATGAAGGGGAAGAGCCAGTAAGGAGTGCCGACCCCGATATATTTAATTGCAATAATGATAATTGGAAGGCTGGATTTTTACAGTATGAAACAATTGGAGAAACATTCCAAAATATTGACTATTCTAGGATCGGATTAGATTATTGTAGAAATCAAGCAGATGCTACTTATTATAGTCATATAGCAACAGCAAGACCCGAATATATGAAAGCGATGTCTAATTTAAATATTAGAATGGCTCACAAACCGAAATCACAAGGAGGAAACCCTGCTGGTGTTAATTTTACATTGTGGACGGGACATAGGACATTTGGAGGCGCGGGAGGACAGCCCCCTGTAGCAGATACAGAAACAACAAGACAACATTTTCCGCCAATACAAAATGGTGATGATCCGGGAGGAACTCCAATATATATAGCGGGTTCAACTGGGGCTAGTATTGTATTGATGGATGCATTGCCGTTCCAAGTTCAAGATAATATATTTTTATCATTAAATAAAGTAGCCGATACTGGTGGGTTTCCAGCCAACCCGATTATAAATAATATAAAAAACGGGGTGAGGATATGGCGACCAACAAAAGGCGATATAATGACATCTAACATGTTAGTGAATAGTGAAACTAAATTAATTTTAGAAGATAGTTTTAGAGATTATTTTATAGTGTATGGGAAAGATGCAACTACAGTAAATCCAGATGATTTAGGGTTTAGAAATTCACTAGGGATAGAATTAAATTTCGGACGTCTAGATGATCAGCAGTCAAGTTATACCGGATCTAATGATTATAATGAATTGGGTAGTGTGAGTTTTGAAAGTTATACAGAAGTATTTATACCTAGCACTTATTCAAGCATATTCTATCAGAGTATTCAAGCCGATGCCGGAAATCCATATAATTTAACCGGTTTTCAATATGAGCACAAAGTAGATAAACAACTACAAGCGATAAATGCAGCAACTACGCCTGGCGCGCCTGCCTATGCCGCCGTTGATTATAATGTGCCTGCAATTCAGAAGCCGAGTATGCCGGGAAGTGTGTATGGGACAGAGGGGAGATGGTATGCAGAATATTATTTACCTGAAGAATATACAGCAGAAAAAGCATGGGCGGGAGAAATTGTATTTACAAATGTGGCTACATCGCGTTTTCAAGCCGAGCCAAATGCAGAATTAAAAGCGTTGTATACATTTGAGCAGTTCAAGGAGCAAGTGTGGGGAAATATTCCAACTGACGTGAATGGTAAGAAACTAGCATTTTTGCCTGTGTGTTTTAAAAGAATACAAGATGCAACTATATGGATGGGAACAAATGCAGTTAGAGAGTTTTTCTTTGCCTGGATATACAAAGCTAGAATACCGCCAAACTATAAAGCACAACGTTTTCCAGTGACTATTGAAACAGATGATCAGTATAATCAATACATTCCACAAGTATTACCTTATGTTGGAGAATATATGGGATTATCTCCAAGTGAGATTACGTGTGATTTATGTCAATTAGCTACTACACAAAAAAGGCGACAAACAAATGTCTATGTTCCAAAAATAGCTAGTGCAGCCGGTTCATTGTTGCCGGCGAATGAAGTGCCGAATGCTGGACCAGATAGTTATATACCTTATGTATTTATAGGTGCAACAGATCCATTAATTAAATTTGATGATGCACAAGGGAGATTTGCAATGAGCCAATATCACACTCCATTGAAAGAGGGGAACGGGACATTCCAAATACCAAAAATACCAACTGCATCAGAACCGAATAATATTCAAGCGGCTGCTAATTTTAAGAGGTGTATGATAAGCGTAAATAACAAGGCTGGAAATATTGTGCCTGCAACTGCATTTGTTAAAAAGTTTAATGATATTATAAGCCAAGCAAATACTCTAATAAATGCGGTGACTGGAATAGCAATAGACGGTGTATCTATTTTTATTGATGATATACCTACTGGGACGCCGTTGATTTTAGAAGCGGGTGGAAGAGATGCATATCAGAATACTATGTTTTCAAAAATGGGCTTTACGTTGGAGCAATTAATTCCGTTTTTTGGAACAGCACAAGCACAATTCAATCGGGCTAATTATAATGAATATCTCGGTTTTCAAGATGGAGTAGATATATACAAAAAATACAATAACATGGTAAAACCGTTTACGACAAATGCATTTGTGAGTTCAACGATGATGATGGGATTATCTAGATTAATGGGCTTTACGGATATACCCGCCGGGACGCCGCCTACTCCATTCAATCCAACAGATAAGATGTTTTCTCCAGTTCCAGCATTTAATATGGGAGCTATTCAACCCCAATTTGAAGCAAATATTCAAGCCGAGAGTGATGAGTTGATTGCATCTAATTTACCTAGAAAATTATCATACCCTTATTTGGTAGTGAGGACTAATTTAATTATCAGCCCTGATTACATTGGAGGTAAGTTGGGTTATGAGAAGTTGCCGGCTATTGCATATATAACGCGAAATTATTCAGAGGGAGATTATTTTTATTCATTCACAACAAATTGGAATTATACAGTAGACCTGCCTTATGTAGTGAGTAGCATAATAACAGATATAAGATTACCTGATGGGAGAGCAGCGCCGATTGATGATAATAGTTCTGTTATATATAAGATCAATAAATTGAGGACTTTACCGAATGCGCCAGCGATAGAAAAAGATGAAGAAACGTTATTGAAGCAAGAGGAGAAGACAAAAGTTATGCCGCCGAGTTAGACTAGCGGAGGTCGCCGGGTTTTGCTCTGGGATTGGGTAGTTTGCCGTTTGGGCGAATACCGAGATACATATTCATGTGATAATTATATAGTTCACGAGTGCGAGAGCAGTCTGGATTGCTACATTCTGGATTATTACAAAGATCTGTTTGACCATCATCTATCATACGATTGAGGCGTTTAATCATTTCAGTGAGCCGCTGACACATATTACACGTTGGGTTTTTACATACACCTTTTTGGAGAAGGAGAGTATTTTTCATTTTATCTAGTTTAGTAGGAACTCTACCCTGTTTGGGTGGAGCGCGTTTAGTTTTGCGATTGTTATTCCGTTGTGCTTTCTTGTTAGGCATCTTGATATATATAGTAACAAAAAATATAGATCAATTTTTCGTGAAATCAAGCATTTTTCAGAAAATTGAAATGCTTTTTTGTCTACTTGGGGTAGACGTGATGACTAAC
>Ga0181393_1001056_pt1 | contig 9994 bp, 4 predicted proteins | sample 16SPOviralmetaG_FD_130122 | JGI IMG/M metagenome (GOLD analysis project Ga0181393, IMG submission 130122) | Marine viral communities from the oligotrophic San Pedro Time Series (SPOT) site, San Pedro Channel, CA, USA - 16 SPOT_SRF_2010-10-21 | ecosystem: Environmental > Aquatic > Marine > Strait...
TGCAGGTTCGTACATGGAGTTCAATCCTAATGGTGATAGAGTAGAACGAATACAGAGAGATAAGTTTACTGTGGTCGTCAAGGACGAGTCTGTATTGATACAAGGAGATGTGAATATTCAAGTGGATGGCGACTATAATTTAAACGTAACAGGCGATGTAAAGATAAACGGACAAACAATTAATCTTAATAACGGGTCTCAAGGGGCTGCAAGAATTGGTGATACGGTCGCAGACGTTGACCCAGTAGGAGATGGTACAATATCTTCTGGTTCTGGTACAGTTAAAATTGGAGGTTAGGTATAAATAGAAGATGGCAGAGATTTCAATTAAAAGCGTTAGGACTTTTACAGATTTAGACTTAAAGTTTAATGTCCATCCTACAACAAAAGACATTAACAAGTTTAAAAATGAAAATGCAGTAATCAATTCAGTTAAGAATTTAATTTTAACGAATCATTACGAAAGACCATTCCAGCCTGATTTAGGCTCAAATTTAAAAAGATTACTCTTTGAACAAGTTGATAATGCTACAGCAGCTTTACTTGAAAGAGAGATTACAGAGACAATAGATAATTTTGAGCCAAGAGTGCAAGTAAAAGATGTTACAGCAAGTGGTTTTCCAGATGACAATGGGTACAAAATTAAATTAACATTTTATTTAATAAACAACCCAGACCCAATTTCAGTAGATTTCTTTTTAGAGAGAGTAAGATAAATGGTAGACCGACTAAGAGTAACAGAACTTGACTTTGATACAATCAAAAATAATCTAAAGTCTTTTTTACAACAGCAAGATGAATTTACTGATTATGACTTTGATGGTTCAGGTATGTCAATTCTTTTGGATATTTTAGCTTATAATACTCACTATAATGCTTATTATTTGAATATGGTTGCAAATGAATCTTTCTTAGATACCGCTTTACTTAGAGAATCTACTGTATCTCATGCTAAAACCTTGGGGTACACACCCCACTCTAAAAGATCACCAACTGCTACAATCACACTCACAGCTAACGTAGCAACTCTTCACTCTGGCACTTGTACAGTTGAAGAAGGTTATTCTTTTCTATCAGACCAAATAGATGGTAAGTCTTATAATTTTGTTGTTTTAAAAGATACGACTGTAACAAAAACAGATAGAGGTCAATACGTTTTCACAGACTTACCAATCAACGAGGGTCAACTTGTTACAAATCAATTCACTTTTGTAGAATCGTCAAACCCTAAACAGGTATTTACTTTACCAGACAAAGATATAGATACAACTACAATCAAAGTATCGGTACAGGATTCATCATCTAATACAGCACTTAAAATTTACAGTAAAGTTAATGATACTCTTGATGTTACTGGTGTATCAGAAGTTTATTTTTTAAATGAAAATAGAGATGGTAACTATGAAATTTATTTTGGTAATGATGATGTTGGAAAAAAATTAGGTGATGGCTCTAAAGTAACAGCAACATATTTGGTAACAAATGGTACGGCTGCTAATAAAGCAAATAATTTTGTTCAAAAATCAAGTTTGACAGATTCCAATGGTGATGACACTTCAATCACTCTCACACCAATTGCAGCTGCGGCCGGCGGTTCAGATAAAGAATCAGTTGATTCAATAAAATTTTCAGCACCAAATCAATTTACAACTCAAAACAGACTTGTAACTACAAAAGATTATGAAACAACTATTCTGAAAGAGGTACCTAGTATTGAGTCTATATCAGTATGGGGTGGTGAAGAAAATATACCAGTTGTATATGGTAAGATATTTTTATCGTTAAAACCGAAAGATAATTTCTTTGTATCAGAATCAGAAAAACAAAGAATCATAGATGACATAATTAAACCAAAAGCGATTATATCAGTAGAAACAGAAATTGTTGATCCAGAATTTACATTTATTTTGCCTACGACAAACATACTTTTTGACCGAAAGAAAACAACACTTTCTGATGAGGCATTTAAAACAGCTGTGAAAAATTCAATCATATCATATAGTTCTCTAAACTTAAATAAATTTGATAGTAAGTTTTCTTTATCTAAACTTTCTAAATTTATTGATGATACTGATACAAATGCCGTTGTTGGTTCTGAAACTTCAATTCGTCTACAAAAACGAATAACACCTACAATTGGCACAGATAACTACACAATAGACTTTGGTGAGAGATTAAAAAGAGGTACAACAAATGATAAACTTGTCTCTAGTCAATTTAGCGGATTTGACGAGGGTGGTAATGCTAGAACAGTACAGTTTGAAGAGGTGCCACAGTCATCAACTGGTGTATCAAGAATATCAGTTATAAATCCAGGTTTTGGTTTTACAGAGGCGCCAACTGTAACTATCACAGGTGATGGTACAGGTGCAAGTGCTGTTGCTGAAATTGATGGTGGTGAAATTACAAAAATTAGAATTACAAACAGAGGTACTGATTACACAAGAGCTGAAGTAATACTATCAGGTGGTAACGGGCAATCTGCTGAAGCAACAGCTCTCGTTGATTCAAGAAATGGTACAATCAGAAGTGTTTTCTTTGATACAGATGGTAATAGACAAATTATTAATGATAGTATTGGAGAAATAGACTATGAAGATGGTGTAATAACAATCAATGCGGTCAATATTTCAAGCATATCAACGTCTGATGAAAAATTAAGATTTACAATAGGGTCTGAAACTGGTGTTGTAGAATCTACAAGAAATAACATTGTTACAATTGATATAAATGATAGTGCATCTATAATAACAACACTTGAGGCGATAAATTAATGCCAAGTGAAAATGACGCTTCGTCTTTAAAAACCTCATTATTACTTAATCAACAGGTTCCTGAATTTGTCAGAGAAGAAAATCCTCTTTTCATTTCCTTTTTAGAAGCTTATTATGAGTTTCTTGAAAATGAACAGGGTGTTCAAAATAACGATCTTACAAAAACTGCAAAAGATTTAAGAAGTATCCAAGATGTTGATAATTCTATAGATCAATTTGAAAGTAATTTTTTAAACACATATGCAAATTTAGTACCTAAAGATTCTATAGCTGATAAAGCATTCCTAATTAAAAACATTTTACCAATATATTTGGCGAAAGGTAATAAAAAATCTTTCGACTTTTTGTTTAGACTTTTATACGGTGAAGAGGTAGATGTTAGATTTCCAAAAGATGAAATACTTAGAGCATCTGATGGTGAATATAATGTTGAAAAAGTTTTACGATTAAGAGATATTGTAGCAACTTTCTATACTGGTGATGGCACAACAAATATTTTTAAATTAGCTCAAGCAGTGTCAGAAGATGAAATATCCGTTTTTATAAATGGTAATAAACAATTCTCAACTGGTGATTCAGCCTCATTTCATACAAGAAAAGAAGAAAAGAAAATAATATTTACAAGCCCGCCATCTGTAAATGCGGATGTTAGGGTTGAATATAACGATTTTAAAGAATCAATATTAGTTAATCGAAAAATAGTTGGTGCAACATCAAACGCATCAGCAATCGTTGAGGCTTCTGTGCCACGATTATTAGAATCACAAAGATCAATAGAACTTTTTGTAAATCGTGATACACTCTTAGGTACTTTCACTCAAGGTGAACAAATATTAACTGACATTGTTGATGAAAATAATTTAATTAATATATCTTGTAACACGACATCATCACTACAGGTCATCAGAGTTTTAGAGGGTGGTACAGGCTATAATATTGGTGATCCTGTTACAATTACTGCTGGTGGTTTTGAACGAGAGGGAGCTGCTGAGGTATCAGTTGTAAAAAGTGGATTTACTGATAATGCAACTATTCAGTTTGGTGGTGCTGGTTTCAGAACTTCAGATTTGGTTGTTGGTACATCAGGTAATGCACAAACAACTTTTGCTGTTACAAGTGTGGGTACAGGTGTGATAAATCAACAAAACACATTTACATTATCAACAACAAGAATAGATGAAATAGACGTTACTCAACAACTTACAAGTTCTGATTATGGTTTTCTTGCAAACGTAATTGCGGGTAGTGGCACAACTGGATTATCTGGTATAGTGCTTGATTCAGTAAGTGGAAATACAGGTATAAACGCATACTCAGAGAGAATTGTATCTAACACTTCAAACCTACAACAATTCGCTAACTCAACAATAAGACCAGTTTTTCATTATGAAAGTGGTAACAGCTTTAGTGGTGATATACAATTAGATGAGATATATGTTGGCGATGGCCTAACAGGTAATGTTGCAAACTTTACTTTTGAATTTATACAAATTGGAACAAACGAAGCCATAAATGTTTCTGGTTGGCAGACTAGCACATCTAACGCAAACTCTTACGAAACCGTTTCGTTTACAGATATGACACAAGCACTTACATCTGTCCAAGGTAGGTGGAATTTATTTTCCGGCGTCACACCATCTGGTGCAACTCCAATCCTAGAAAACAAAACATCTGTGCCATTTGATGCAACTACTCCTATTGGCAATGGTAATTATATTTATGCTGAGACAAGTGGTTCAGGTACAGGATATCCTAACAAAAATTTTTGGTTTAGAGGGCCTTTTATTGCATTAGGTTCTGCGCCATTGTTTAGATACAAAGTTGCACAATTTGGTAGAAATATAGGCACACTAAGAGTTTATTTTGATGTAACGAGTAATGCACTCGGTGGTGGTGAAAATGTATCATCAAGATTAGTAGATTGTTTACAAGACGAAACACTTGAAGATTTAGGGCCTATTGATGATTTAGTGCTTCTCACATCCAATGCAACTGGTAATGTAATATCGTTTGACTCAGATGGACCTGGTATAGATTCTGGTGATAGAGTAATCAAAATAAAACCATTTAGATCATTAGGTAGATTTAAAATTAATAATGGTGGTACAGGTTATCAGCCAGCAGATGAAATCATATTTTCAAATACTGGTACAGGATTTGGCTCTGCAGCTGCTGTAAAATCAGTAGCAGCTAATGGTGCTATTACTGAAATAGAGTTTCAACCATCTAGGGTTGCTGGTAATGCAAGTGTAACAACAGTTTTAAATGAAGTTGTCGGAGTAGGTACATCTTTTAATACAGAGATTACTGTTGGTGACGAAATTATAATCAATAATGAATCAAGATTTGTAAATGTTGTAACAAATGCAACACATATTACTACAAACACAAATTTTGATAATAGTACATCAGTTGTTAGAAAAGTAGGTGCATTTAGAAGGCATATAATTGGCGGTCAAAATTATACAGAAAACGTATTTCCAACTTTAGGTGTTCATTCATATAGTGGTGGGGGTTCGAGTGCAAACATTGAAATCTCAGCAGCCATGGCAGATCAAGAACAAATAACTGCAACATCAAATGGTGTAACAGGTGTGGTAGAACAAATTAGAATTACAGAACCAGGTTTAGGATATCGAGCTGTACCATCCGTTGATTTAACTACAAGAGGTGATGGTTTAGCTACCGCTGAGGCAGAAATACAAACCTCTCTAAGAACTTTTCCAGGTAGATGGACTTCTTCAAGAGGTATCATTTCTGCATCAGAAAGAAAATTACAAGGTTTAGATTACTACCAAGAATACATATATGTAACAAACATACCTATAGAATTTCAAAAATACAAATCTATTTTAAAAGGCCTAGCGCACCCAGCAGGATTTAAGAATTACGCTGAGTTTGATTTAACTAGAAATGTTGATTTCGGTGTGGATACTGTGATGAACGTGTCAAATGTTTTAGCTGGTACTGTGAATGTAACATCAAATTCTGTTTACATAACTGGTTCAAATACTAAATTTGTTACAGTAACAAATACGGCTGGTAACTTAGTAAATGTTGGAACTAAAGTTGTGGTAAATAACGAAATTAGAACTGTAAGTACTGTTATTTCAAATACAAATGTAGAAGTAACAACTGTATTTACTTCAAATGCAAACACACAATCCATCATAATTATTGCATAAATAGGAAATTATGGCAACGAAATACACATCAAAATTACAATCACTCAAAAGTGCTCAACAATATATCGCTGGGTTTAATGGAGATACACCCGAAATACAATATATTTTTATAGGTAAAACTGATACTTATAATGATACTGATACACCAAATGACATAGCAGAGTCTATTGATGTAAACAATCGGACTTTTAGAGATATGATTGCTGCAAAAAGGGTAAAAGCAAGTGATATAAATTTAGTCATACCTAGAGTTGATTGGACTGCTAATCAAATATACAGACAATTTGATCCACAACAACTTTCAGTTGATTTAATTTCCAGTAATACAAGTCAAAATTTAAAGCCAATGTATGCGTTTACAACCAATAGAAATGTATATAAATGCTTATCAAACAACGCTGGTGCAATATCTACGGTTCAACCAACAGGTGATTATACAACGTCAAATGGTGTTGTAACAACTGCTGATGGTTATGTTTGGAAATATATGTATAATGTTCGTGCAGGAAATAAGTTTGTGAATGTTACTAACTTACCTATCCCAACTAGAAATAATGATTCAACTGAAACAGATACAGTTTTTAATTTGAATAATAGTGGTGTTGTCGAAGGTGAATTAACAACAATTGTAGTAAATGATGGTGGGTCTGCATATAGAAATTTTACAAATGTTCGTGTTGAACCATATGTAACAGGTAATACAATATTAACTGTTAATAGTGCATTTTTATTAACAAGTGTAAATACAGTTGATGGTGTTGCAGCTGCAAATATGTCTATATCTGGTGCAGGTATACCAGCTGACACAGTTGTATCGTCTATAGATGACATAAACAATAAGATAACAATAAGTAAACCTGCAACATCAGATGGTGGCGGGCCAAATATTGCAAATAACTTATCTGTAACAACTAGAGTTTTTGTTGATGGTGATGGCACAGGTGCTCTAGCAAATGCTACGGTTTCCACCACAGGTGTTGTTTCAAAAATAACAGTAGATACAATTGGTACCGGGTATGAGAAATGTAACGCATTAGTTTTTGGTACTGGTACAGGTGTAGATTCAAGAGTTATCATATCACCAAAGTTCGGTCACGGATTCAATTTAGCAAAAGATTTAGTTGCAAATAGTGTGATGGTAGTCGCAAAAATGGGCCAAATAGATTCAACTGAAAATGGTTTAATTGCAACTGGTATTCAGTTTAGACAAATAGGACTTTTTAGAAATCCACATAAACATGGGCAAAATACTGCTGTAACTAATGCAACAGCTAATGATATAGTAACACAGGTAACAACACTACAATTAGCTTCAGGAATATCTTATGTAACTGGTGAGAAGATTTTTCAAGGTTCGTCATCAACTGTAAACTTTGCACAGGCAGTTGTTCATAGAACTGTAACAGCTACTGAAATAGAAGTAACATCCATAGATGGTGCTTTTAGGCCAGGTGTTGTTTTAGAGGGTGTAACAAGCGGTGCATCCAGAATTATTACTGCTGTATCAAATCCAGAATTTGAAGCAGATGCTGCTGATATATTATACGTTGAAAATTCAAATACAATTACAAGAATAGATGGGCAAGCAGAAGATATAAGGCTTGTTTTACAATTTTAAGGGTAAAGAATGGCACTCGATTTTAATACAACACCGTACTATGATGATTTTGATGAAAATAAAAATTTTCATAGAATACTTTTTCGACCAGGTAGAGCAGTTCAAGCTCGTGAATTAACACAATCACAGACGCTTTTACAAGACCAAGTTAAAAAATTTGGAGACCACATATTCAAAGATGGTTCAAGAGTTACTGGTGCTGAACTTTTTTCAATTGGTGAGGGTCGAGTAAAAAATATTGATCTAACAAATCAACCAACAATAAGTCATATAAATGTCCAATCTACAACGACTGATACAGGTGCGTCCATTAATGTTGCAAGTTTTGTTGGTAAATACCTTACATCTAATACAGGTAGCACTTCTTTTGCAGCTAACACACTTGTAAGAAACATTTTCTTCATTCATCATGCTGATGCAGCCGAAGGTTCAGATCCAGATACTCTATATGTGTCGCATATAAGAACCGCTAACTTTACTCAAGGTAATACAGCAACTGCAAATACAATTATAACAGGTAATGTTGGTTTACAAATATTCAATACAGAGGATTTAGCTACAGCTAATTTATTCATTGATGTTAAATCGCAAGTTGGCACACCATTCGGTAAATCAAAACTTTTAGGTGTTTCAAATGGTGTATTCTTTACAAGTGGAGTTTTTGTTAAAAATTCAGAACAAGTTATAGCTGTTGACAAATATAGTGCAAATGCTAACGTATCACTTGGTTTTGATGTTACTGAAAGCATTGTAAAATCTGCTGATGATACAACACTTCTTGATCCTGCCCTAGATTCGTCAAACTATTTGGCGCCTGGTGGTGATAGATACAAAATAGAACTAAACTTATCAAGAAAAAATTTAGATACGTCTAATTCATCATTACCAAGTTTAACATCTACAAAATACATTGAGTTAGTTAGATATAAAAATGGTCAATTAGTAAAAGATACATCTCTCACAAGATATTCTGATTTAGGTAGGACTTTAGCTAGAAGAACATTTGATGAGTCTGGAGATTACATTGTAAGTGGGTTAGAACCAAGATTAAAACCAATTGGTAATTCCACAAGTTTTCTTTTAAACATTTCAAAAGGTAAGGCGTATGTAAAAGGTTATGAAATAGATCGAAATTTATCTGATGTAAAATTAAATGTAAAAAGAGCAAGAGATCAAGAATCCGTAACGGGTTATGATGTAGAGACACCATATGGTAACTTTTTCAATATTACAAACTCTAACAATGCTGTATTCAACTCAAACGTATCAGAAAGGGTTGAGTTACACTCATCAAACACAATTGTAGATGGCACAACCCTTATTGGTGAAGCATATGTAAGAAATCAAGAATATGTAAGTGGCGGTGCTAATACAGCTGTTCACAAGTTATTTTTATTTGATGTAAAAAAATTGGCAAATACTGGTGGTTCAAATTTACCTTTAAACTTGACTAAACATATTAAAGGTATGCAATCAGGTAATGCTAACTGTAACATACACTCCACATCAATTCAAACTTTTGAAACTACTGGTACAGTTGTAAATAATTCACAACATATAGTTGTTTCTAATCCATCAAGTATACGAATTGGTGATGAGATTTTTGGTCATAACGTATCTGAGGATAGATTTTCAACTTCAAGGCACGTTTTTGTTACTTCAAAAGTAGGCAGTAATATATCGTTAAGTAATACCGTAATTAGTAATTCAATTTCTAATACCTATACTTTTCAGAGAGCTATTTTAAGTGATACAAACCAAGACGTAGCAGTTTTTGAAGGGACGTATGATGTTGTATCATCTGTTAATACAATAAACTACAATACTAGAAGAGTATTTAAATCTGTTACATTCTCTGGTGGTACTGTAACAATCAATACAAATGATGGTACAGAGAGATTTAAAGATGCTGGCACATCAAGTCTCAAGAGACAATTTTATCAAATAATTATTAGAACTGCAAGTGGAGCACAAAACGCTAATGATGCTGTTGACTTATCACCTGGTGCTGTAACATTTAGTTCAACTGCTAGTCCTGGTAACCCAGATGCTTTGACAATTAACATAAATGATGGTAGTTTTAACGGTACAGCAGATATACTTACAACTATTGACATAACAGGTGCAGCTAGAAGATCTAAAGTATCAAATAGTCATTTTAAATTATTTACAGAAATAGGTAACACCTCACAAGGTATTATTGAAAGGTCTTTGGGAGTATCTGATGTTATAAATGTTAGTGCCATTTATATTTCAAACAATCCAGCTAGCACAGCAAATTCATCAAACGTAAATGTTGTAGATCAATTCTTTATTCGTACTGGCCAGAGAGATAGTTTTTATGATCATGCAACAATACAGTTAAAACAAAGTGCAGCAGGTCAGGTAAATACTGGACAAGTGAATGTGGTTTATAA
>Ga0181393_1001063_pt1 | contig 9947 bp, 9 predicted proteins | sample 16SPOviralmetaG_FD_130122 | JGI IMG/M metagenome (GOLD analysis project Ga0181393, IMG submission 130122) | Marine viral communities from the oligotrophic San Pedro Time Series (SPOT) site, San Pedro Channel, CA, USA - 16 SPOT_SRF_2010-10-21 | ecosystem: Environmental > Aquatic > Marine > Strait...
AGGTACTTGGGTGTTGTGACCTAGCTCTTGCTGCAATGCATGGTCAGACACTTTGACCACGATGCCGTCCGTTGGCCAACTGTCAAACAACTCCCAGCCAATCCACTTCTGGTGCAGTGATCTGACTTGCTCAGGCTCGGTGCAGACAAGCGTGTCCGGCACGTCAAAGCGAAGCTTGCGCAACTGGATCATTGTGCTGCACTCAGTGCCCGTCGAACCGACAAGGCGATAAGCACAAAACAGCAAGCCATCACCACTGGGTCGTGTGTTCAAAGACTTTGCAGCAACCTTCTGTGAGCCAGCGAAATCCGCGCCGTAAAGCTCACCATGGATTTCGACGACTCCCGAGGCCATGATGCTGCGCGGGATGCTCGGCACCAACATTGCAGCAGCCATGGCGCAACGACCTGATCGTGCCCAGGCAGCGGACAGGTGGCCATCGGTATAGCGAAGGGCAAGTGAGCAACCATCAATCTTTGGCTGCACGACCAAGGCTGAGCGTGGAGGCAAAGACGAATACCAATCTTCAAAAGGCTGCGTGCCAAGGCTGAGCAGTGCGACAGCATCGCTGTCCAGCTCAGGTGCATGTGGTGCGACTTCCCGCAACTGAGCCAAGAGCTGGTCGTAAGCCGCGTCACTCATTGTCGGCTCACCTTTGCGGTAAGCAACGTTGGCATCACGGACAGCTTTCCTTAAAGAAGCGACAGACATGAAAGGCAAGAGCAAAGATAAGGCGAAAGCGCCGAGAGGATCATACTGCTCAGCGCTGGTCATAGCAACCGTTTAGCGCAGGTTTTGAGCAAGCATCGGCCCAATCTTGAATTTGATGTTCTTCTCTACAAAACCAACGTAATCAAAAATTGTAGGAACTTCAGGTGTTTTACGAGAATATGCAAAAAGCATCTGCAAAGACTTTGTATCTCTACCTTTCACCCTGTAGATACCTTCCTTTAAGTCAAAAAAGCTGCCTTGACGACTTTTGATGTTTCTCCTATTGCGCAAATCAGGAATAGAAAAATACCGGAAACCAGCACCAGTCTTTCCGGCTCCAGTAGTTTTTCCCAATCCTGACCAAGTACTGGAGTAAATCCGCTTAGAAACATTTGGCAAGCGAATTGGATAGTAGTCCTTTGGAACGATCCCAGCTTTTCTTAAATATCGGGTGAATTTTGTTGCATATGCAGGCTTACTGCTTCCACTACCAGGCTCTCTTGCTACTGGATACAAGTACCTTGCAGGATCATTCCCTTTACCAACATCTTGTCGAAAAAAGATATCAACGCTGTAGGCAGAGGTGACTTTATACCTTGCACTTCTAAGGGTGAAGGACACGGGGTCCCTGAAAAGCGCCTTCATGTATTGGGGGAATGCAACGTTTGCAAGATCGTTGCCAAGCTGGTGCATTGTTGAACGAGCAGCGCGAGGGACGTCCGTCCGCTCAAATGTCGTGAGGCGATTAATAATTTTGTCGATGTTATGTGTGAGGGTGACTGTCATAAACCAAAAGCCCGCAGGTCTGCGTTAAATGTAGGCGGGGAGCGAGCCAAGGGCCGCGTTACGGTGTTACAGCGGCGTGACACGAACCGTGACACCCAAATCCCTTGCGGCGGAAAGGATGTCACACTGTTACACTTATTTCTATATATAAATATATATATGAGGATATATATGTGTGTATGTCTATAGGGGGATATATATATCTCTATAGGTGTTTCTCCGGAGATTTCGTAACACCTGTAGCATCCGTGTCATTCGTTGCAGCGCAAGGGGTTTGAACCGTGACAGCACTGTTGCAGTCTCACGCAAATCCGTAACAAGACTCTAAATGAGACCGTCTAACGGCACCAACGTCGCTCTGCTCGTCCCCATGGCGGGATAACGCAGCGGTGACGACTTCCGGGCGCCAGGCAGTCGCCCAAGCGATCTTTTGTACGCATTTCCGCTCCACGGCGTTTCTTTCAACAGCGACTGAAGGTTGCTGTTGTTGTTGGATACGGCAAGCATTCCTTCGTGGTACTTCAGGCCATAACGAGCGATAACTACATTCGGATCTTCAGATCCATCCCTTCCATGTGTAGATGTAATGGCACCACGTTGCGCCATACCGACTAACTCACGGAGGGTGATTCTGCGTCCATCAACAAGAATCATCGAGTCAACAATATGCAGCAAGCACTTGAATTCATCAGCTTCATCAGCCTCAGGCTTGTCCGCTTCCCACTTCATGGACTCCACCATGGCGACGGCAATCTCAAGGCTGACAAACTGACAGCCGGATGGGGTGAGCGAGAAGAAGCCAGCGAGCAGCGTGCCGTTCTGATCGCCGAAGCGTGCGCCAAACTTCCGGCCGAGTGCGGTTGAGAAAGTTTTTGCATTTTGGCGGATCACTGGGATGTTCTTGAGTGTCCTAGCGATCAAGCGGCGGCCGTTATCTTCAGTGCAAGCAGCAAGGATGTCCTGTTCAAAATTGCGCCAAAAGTCCTCTTCTTGGCTGTCATCACGCATCAAGCCGAGGACACAGAAGCGATCGATGTCAGCTTTCTGGATCAGGTTGACGTTGATGGAGGAGACGCAGAACATGCTGCGGATCTCGAAGCTATTAGCGCCACCGGAGGTTGTGCCCTTGTAGATCTTGCCGCCTTCGGATGAGGCGATGCGTGCAAGGGAAAGGACATTTTGGACGGTTTGCTTGTCGCGGGCCTCGTTCTGCTCAAACTCGTCAAACACCACGGGGATGGCGTCGGACTTGAGGGTGCCACGAAGTCCAGCTTCGGTGGTGCCGCCAGTTGCTGATTGGCAGAGGCCACCCAGCAATGGGCGCATGAAGTACTTAAGGATGGTGGTCTTGCCGGTGCCGGCGCCACCGGTCAGCCAGATGTGAGGCCGCCAATCAAGTGCGCCGCAAACTGGGGCGAGAACAATCCAGCCGAGCAGGAAAGCACTTGAGGCGTCGGTCTTTTCCCAGCTAAACTGGCGGGCGATAGCGACAAGTTCAGCGCAGACGGCATCTGAGAGGGGCTGATCAGATGGGCCGTTGATGGATTTGGCGTGCTCGTAGAAGTACCAAGACTGTGGTGGGTTATCGATGTCAAGGTGATGCGGGTTTTTGCCCTGCTCAACAACAGTGAGTCGATTGCCGCAGTGCATGATTACGCGAGATGAGTCGTACCAAGCACCGCGACCGCGGATGCGGTCTGGATCGAAGATGCCTTCGTCCTTGCAGTTTTTGATGAGGGTGTCAGCTGCTTCGTCCCAATCGACGGATGCACCTTTAGGAAACGATGATGCCCACCAGCCGAGGGGTGCGAGGTTTAGGAGACCAAGTTTGGTATGTCGAGAATCAGAAAGAGCAATAACCTGACCGCCATTACGAGGGAGGTAGTAATAAGATCCGCGGTCATGACCAAGGCATCGAAATGGTGCTGAGTTGTCGAGGGGGTTGTCGTCATCGGGTTCATCGTCGACGTGGACTTCGCCTGTTTCTGGGATGACTTCGGGTGTGGAGTACTCGTCATAGTTGTGCTTCAGATAATCGCGGGCCTCGTTTTCAGACCATTCAGCGTCGGCGAGGTCCCAGCCTTTAGGTACGCCTTCAGGTGGTCTAATGATCCGGACTGATTCAGCGCCTTGGCGCAGGAGCTTGTCGGCAACGGCTTGCATTGCCTTGAGGCCTTCCTCATCAGCGTCAGGCCATAAGGCGATTTTGCGGCCTTTTAGGGGTGAGAAGTCAGTTTTTGCGTGACCTTTGCAGCCACCAGACCATGTGGTGCAGGCAATAGAGGGAAAATATTTGGCAGCAGCGTCGCAGGCTTTTTCGCCTTCAGTAACTACGACTCCGCCAGTGGTTGCACGAATCTTGCCGAGGTTCAGCAGCGGCTTTGAGTTGGGGAGCTTGTAGTGATCAGGGAGCTTGGCCTGCCATTTGGTGCCGTTGAACCAGTACTGGCGGAAGGTCTTGCCACAATCGCGGTCCTTGAGCCTGGCGACGACGAAGTCATCGTTGTAATACCAGTGAGCTTCGGCGTTTTTGATTGGTGGCTCTGGACGTGACTTTGCGATGCCGAGATGACGCTCGACTTCTGATGCAGCGCGTTTGAAGTCCCAGTTGTTTTTGCGCATGAGCATGTCCATGCCGCTGCCGGCACCGCCGGACTGGGTTTTGCCACCGCACTTGTTGCAGAACCAAGAGCCGTTGCCGTCTTTGTCGTCAAAGCGGTAGCGGTCAGTGCCAGCGCAGAGTGGGCAGGGTTGATGCTTGTCGTTGAGTTGCTGCTGGGAGAGTCCAGCGAGGGCACCAAGAATTGAAGGCCAGTGGCCCTTGGCTGCTTCGTTTATGTCTTGCATCAGGACTGAGCCAACATTGCGCGAGTGATCATCATCCGGACGAAGGCTGATCTAGAGATGGTGAGGCTGTTGGCCTGCTTGTCGAGCCAATCGACAAGATGCTGAGGCATGTCGATTGTGATGACGTTGCGTTTAGCCGGAGGCTGCATTAGGCTTGCGAAGCGCTAGCGATCCGCAGGCTAGCAATCTATCCCTTGCTCGTCTACCCGTTGGCCGCAAACTCACGCCCTGACTTCAGCCAAGCAAATCCGCAGCAAGCACTTGCGGTACGGCAGATCAGCGAATCAATCATCTCTTGTTCACTTAAAGGGGGAAGCCTTCAAGGCCCTGCTGGATCTGGCAAGACAACAGTTTTGGGCTGGATAGCAGATCGTGTGTATGCCGAGTGTGGTCCTAACAGGATTTTGTTTGCTGCCCCTACTCACAAGGCAAAAAGAGTTCTTGGGCATGGATTGAACCTTGGCCTCAAAACCAAAGTTGTAACTGTTGCAAGCCTCATCGGAGTCAAGACAAGCATGGACTTTGATAAGGAAAACTTTGACTCACCTGAGTACAAAGAAGTCATCAAGAAGGCTGAAAGCTTTAGGAAGTCGAATCGTTCCGTCAGAGCTATTTTTATCGACGAATCCTCGATGATTGCGCAAAACGTTGCTGACAAACTTGAGCTTTTTGCTGCTGAGTGCCTTTCAAGTATATGGTTTTGCGGAGACGCTTATCAGCTGCCTCCAGTTGACAATGACGAAGAGAGTGATGAAGAACTTTTTGGTCAGCAAGAAGATTTACTGTTCGGTAACATGTGTGGTCAGTTTGTCAGCTCTCAAGGCGATCGCTACGCTTTGATTTCCGTCGCTAGGCATTCAGGGCCTATACTTGATTTTGCGTCAAACATGAGAGCTAATTGGCGTAATCACTTGGATTTTCCGGTTAAAGATGTCAGCTCTAAAAACTCATATATTGAAGTTTTTGGCTCAGAAAATCATTGGATTGAATGCTTGTGTTCTTTGATAAGAAAGTATCGCACAAGGGCTAGAGCTGTTTGCTATAGAAACGACACAGTTGACAGGGTTGGCGCAAGGGTAAGGGAAAGTCTTTATGGCGAAGAGTCCTTGCGTGGCTGGCTTCCCGGCGAACTTGTCTTGATACCTAAGTATATAAAACCAGTCCATTACGACCCAAAATCCAACTCCTTGCGGTATTCCAGAGAGCCTGGGGAGGACAGAGCAAGAGCGTTGTATGCATGCACTGAATGCGAAATTCAAGATGTAGAGTTTTTTGAGATTGACTTGAAGATTGATTTTTATTCAACTCTGACGGCTAGATCAGGTATTCAGAATTTCCCTGTTGAGCTGCGTGGCAGATATCAGCAGCTAACAGTGGTTCCTTTAGACGCCGAAAACATGCAGCCATTTAAGATGCTGGTTCCTGCGATGGATTGCAATATTGCGGCTGAAAACTATAAAACAGTCAAAGCTACAAGAAAACGGTTTGTTTCTAATAAGTGGATCAACACTAAGAAAGAGAAAGGCTTCGGGATGTCTTTGAAAAAATTTAATGACTGTCATCCTTTGATTAGACCAATCAATGTGATGACTGTTCATTCATCACAAGGCAGCACGTTTGACTATGTTTTTGCGCATAATGACATGAGAAATGCTCCTAAAGACGTTAGAAAACCGCTTATTTATGTTTCAGCGACTAGGGCTAAGAAAGGAGCTTACTTTTACAATCGAGACCTTGCTCAACTATCTCAACAGCATCCTCAGTCGAGCGAGCAATACCAGCAATCCCACCAGCCTTCTCAACGCAATCCATCCAGGCTTGCTGATGCTGGGTTGCCCGACCTTTCGTGGTTTTCACTTCAATAGAGGTGAACACCGCGATTTCCTTCCCGACCATGTCTGGTGTGATGGTGACCTTCTTCCAGCCAACCAGATCAGCTGACCCCTTAGCGAGGCCAAACTGAACAGGGCGACCAGTGCGGGGATCAGGCAGCTGACCGACTTGATTTCTAAATAAGCGCACATCATCACGAGTGCCAAGACCCAGTCGAATCTCTTGCTGGATCTTGGTCTCGACGTTTGCCATGCGCCAAGGTTAATACCTCCGCCCATAAAAGATTTTGTACGCCCAGCCGCGCTTGTAACCCTTGCGATCGGCTAAGGCAAGCAGTTCAGGCAGGGTTCGCGCCCTGCCTTGTTCTTTGCGTTTTTCGCGGCGTTCGATTGCGTCCTCACGACGCAGCTCCCGGAGCCTGCCTTGTTCTTCTGTGATTGGACGTTTTGGCTTGACCTTGAACTCATGTCCGCACATAGGACAAACAGGCTGCGGCTTGAAAGCAGCAAAGCATTTGGGGCACTGCCTCACCGATGGTGCTGGTTCGTCTGAACGCTTTCTTTTCTTGGCGTTTAAATCCCATATGCGGCGATCATCAACAAAGCCATGTTTGACAGTGTTGCCAACGTGATCCAGAACAATTGCGATCTTTCCAGGTTGAGGGCGAAGGATGCGTCCAACTTGCTGGAGGTAGAGAGCTTCTGATTGGGTTGGTCTGAGAAGGATTGCTGCGGAGACTGCTGGAACATCGGTGCCTTCAGAGACAACATCAACAGAGCAGAGAACTTGAGTGCGACCATCGGCTAGGCCAGAGATTGCATCATCACGTTCATCCATCGGCATGCTGCCGGTGACAAGCTTTGCGCGATAGCCAACTGCTGTGAAAGCAGAACAGACTGAGGTGGCGTGAGCTATGGAGCAGCAGAAAGCAATAGCAGGTAAACCGTCAGCCAGACGACGGTAATGATCAACGGCATCACCAGTAATTGAGGGGCGATCCATCGCCTTAGAAAGCTGATCATTTGCGTAGTCCCCTGCGCGAGTTTTGACTGATGTGAGATCGACCTTTATTGGAGGTGCGAACACCTTGTGTTGTGACAAATAGCCAGAGTCGACGAGCTGTACGACGTAAGGCCCTTGCACGAGGGTTGAGAAATGGCTTCCAAGGCCGCGCCCGTCCAAACGGCTGGGAGTCGCGGTGACGCCGACGATCCTTGCGTCTTGGAAGTGCTGGATGACTTTTTCCCATGAGCCAGCAACGGCGTGGTGGGCTTCATCAATAATGACGAGGTCTGGTGCAGTGGTAACTGTGCTGAGTCTGCGTACGAGTGTTTGAACTGAGCAGACCTGCACAGAGTGTGTTGAACGATCAAATCCAGCGGCAATGATGCCGTGCTTTACACCAGCCTTTGTGAGCTTGTCAGAAGCTTGATTGATCAGTTCACGGCGATGAACAAGGACAAAGACTGTTTTATTTTTCTCGGTGGCTAAGCGTGCAATTTCAGTAAAGACAACGGTTTTGCCTGCTCCGGTGGGCATGACCAAGAGTGCAGAGTCAGCTGTACGAAGAGCATCACGAAGGCCCGATACCGCTTGCGCCTGGTAGGGGCGAAGTTCCATCAAGGGGTTGCAGGGTTCGTCAACACGCTATACGATGCGTCAACACGCAGCAAGACGCTTATGGGTTTTGGGATTCAAATGAGCAACGCGGAGTACCACGCGCATGAAGCCATGTCGAAAAGCAGGCTTGACGCAGCTCGCAAAAGCGGTCGTCATTTTTACGACATGCTTCATGGTCCTCCACGCGAGTCAACTGCAGCCCTTGATTTAGGCACTGTCTTTCACGCAGCTGGACTGCCTGGTGAAAATGTTGATGAGGTTGCAGTACGCATGCCCGAAGGCATGAAGAAAACGACAAAGGAGGGTAAAGCGTTTGTTGCTGAGAACAAAGGCAAGATTATTCTTAGCCCTTCTGATAGTTATTTAATTGATCAGATGATGCTGTCCTTAACTGAGCATCCTTTCACGAGAAGTCTTGTTTTGGGAGATTTAAGAGGAAAAGCGGAGCAAAGTTTTTTTTGCACTGATGATGCTACTGGCCTCGAACTACGAGCAAGACCGGACTTTATCCTTGACGACTTATCTTTGATTATTGACCTTAAAACTACTGTTGACGCATCACCAAAAGGCTTTCAGCGCAGTGTCGCGAATTATCGGTACTACGTTCAGGCTTCTCACTATCTAGACGTCGTTGAGGGCGCTACTGGAACAAGGCCACAAGCATTCTTGTTTGCAGCAGTTGAAAAGTCTCGACCGTTTAGTGCTGCTGTCTACATGGCTGATCAAGCAATGATTGACCTTGGCAAGCAGCATGCACGAGAAGATCTAGACAACATTGCTAAGTGGATGGCTGAGGATCATTATCCGGGTTATTCCGAGCGTGTTGAAGAGATCTCTCTGCCTAGATGGATGCTGCCCAAAGAAGAGGGCACATCTTCTGACTACCAACCTATTGAGCTTTACTGATGTCTACTCATTCACTTGCCGGACAAGTTTGTTTTGACGACGAAACAGGCTTAGCACACAGTTTTATTGAGTTGAGCGACAACTATTCAACTCAGCTCGAAATGTTCGATCAAGAAGAATTTGTTAAGTATCACGCTGGAGAAGATTCAAAGATCACTGATGACCAATCGCTTCCAATCCCAGCGCACGCAAATTCTTTTGATCATGTAACTCTTGCCTTCACGAAGGAGACTTGGTCGTACAAGGTTATCTCGAGGGAGATGTGGGAAATCATTTGTCAAAGAGAAATGCATTGGGAAAACGCCTCTGACGACGGCGCTATAGAAGACGTTGCAGAAATGCTTCGTGGCTTTAGAGCCACAGCGACCCCTTGCGATCCTCTCTTTGATAGTCAAGAACGCATGTGCGTTTTTAGTGGAAATGTTTCGTCAAATATCAGTGACTGTCTGCAACATTCACTGCATGTACGTTTTCTTGGAGCATGGCATGAAGTTGTAGCCACTTGCGACTGCTTGCCAGAAAAAATGATCGATTGATGAATGCCCAGCCCTAACTGGACAACACGCCCACAAGACGTCATTGATGCAGCAAAAGCCCGCGCTAAGGCTGCACTAAGGGAGAAAAATCCCAAACTTACTGAACTAGAGAGGGCTTTTTACGACATCTACAGACGATACGGGGGATAACAGTGCGGCGTGCCCATGTTCGGGCCAGGCGTGTCAACCCCCAACTCATTACTGGGCATCCTTGTTATCCCCCAGCAAGGTGTAAGGCCCAGCCTCTACTCACTTTATTTTGAAACATTATGTCTCGTCCTGCTGGTACTAAAAATCGCGCAAAGGTTGAAGTGATTTTGTCACCTTGGTATGCAGAAAAACTGCGTGAATTGCGCGTTGATTCTGGCTTTGAATCAGATCAAGCTTTTTCACGCTGGCTGCTGACTAACACAATTCAAGTTCTCACCGGAGAACGTGAGCCTGGCAACAAAAAGCTAGGTGATCTTCGTGTTCGTATGGAAGAAGCTCTGTCTTCTTGTGACGAGCCAGGATTAACTCATGAGTGATCAGTCTGCAATCACAACGACTTCTTATAAGTCGGTTTATAGCAGCATTCAGTCATTCGAATCGGCGCAGCGTATTGCTGCGTCGTTGGCTGATTCTGCGTTGGTGCCTAATCAGTATCGAGGGCAAGCAGGTCTCCCGAACTGCATCGTGGCGATTGAAATCGCTAATCGGATGGGCATG
>Ga0181393_1001065_pt1 | contig 9940 bp, 16 predicted proteins | sample 16SPOviralmetaG_FD_130122 | JGI IMG/M metagenome (GOLD analysis project Ga0181393, IMG submission 130122) | Marine viral communities from the oligotrophic San Pedro Time Series (SPOT) site, San Pedro Channel, CA, USA - 16 SPOT_SRF_2010-10-21 | ecosystem: Environmental > Aquatic > Marine > Strait...
ATAGTGGTGTAATTGTTATCTTTTTCAACTCTAATTAACTTCATATCCTAATTCCAGCTTTACTTTGTTTTGTAATTTAGTTTGACGGTTAATGTAGTTTTGACCTCTTAACTCTTTGTTTTGCTCTTGTAGTTGCCTTCTAACCCTTGTAATGGTTTCGGTGTTAGTTAGCTTGGATTTACTCATTAAATCTAACAAACCAAAAGCAGTTAATGTGTTTGGGTCTTTTCCCATTGCTTTAATCTCATAAAACCAAAAGTTAGCTATTAATTTATTATCGCTATCTCTATTGGATGGATTTTCTTGTAGTAGTTTTAAAACTTTGTCTTTAGCTTTTATCATAATTAGTTATTTATATGTTCTTTAATCATTTCTACTTTTAATGCTCTTTCTTTTTTTATTCTAATTAGTTCATCAATAATTTCACATTCTTCAACATAACCAATTTTTGACTTGATAAGCATTATGATAGCACCATATCTTTCACTATAAACACTATCAAAATCAATTAAGCAATTGTGCTTTTTTAAGTGGTGTATTATAGTAGCATGATTCTTTTTAAAGTATCTACTTATAGCAGAGCACCCAATTCCTAGAATATCATTGCAACAAGCGTAAACCATGCTCCTAGCATCCATCAAATGTCTTTCTCTGCTTTTTGTTTTAAAGTCCTTTTCTTTAACTTTTAGAACCATGCAAACCGTTTCAACTATTGCTTTAATGGTTTCTCTTTCTTTTATTAATTTCTCTATTTTGTGCATTTTTAATCAAATTCTTCTATTATATACTCACTTTTAAACTCAAAACCTTGCTTTCTTAATTTGTTCATGTAGATAGAAAGCTCTTTATTAGTTCCCTTAAACATATCATATTGTTTAGCTCCAACATCAGTAAACGAAACATTTAAATCTCCATCATAAGCCATTACTGGCAAAGTTGAATTGGTCTTGTATTCTAACTTCCAAAGTCTAACTTTAGGGTCTGCTTGATATTCTTTAACCCTTTCATCAAAATTAAAAAGAGTCCATTTGCCATTTATCATTTCAGCAGCAAAACCCTCTGGTTTTTCAGTTCCATAATAAGAACCATCCGCATTATAATACTTATCCTCTATCATAATTAAAAAGGTAAATCATTAGACTTTTCTACTTTGCCAGGTTTTTCATCATTTAAAACCCATTTAGAGAACACTTCAGCAGTTTCTATTATCTTATTTAGGTCAGAAGCATCTCCAATAATGTTACAAGCGTTTGTTAGCGCATTTTGTTTCACTATTAGTCTTTGGGTATCAAAACCCCCAGAAGATGCGTTAGATGGCTTAAAATTGCCCTTTTCAAAAGTTTGAGCTGGTTTTATCTTTGGATATTGACCGCCAGTAAATTCATATTCTACTTCTTCTCCTTTAATAAATTTAGTTTGATTGTCGCTTTTGCTCATGTATTGACCACTATCTTCATTGATAGTAACCTCATATAGATATAAAAGACCATATTTACCTTCCCAGGTTCCATTGGATTGAACACTTTTTACGATTCCTTTCTTTGTCATTAGATTAAATTTATTAGACCTATCTGGTCCATTGTTAATATTATTGTTGTTAGAATGGTTGTTATCGCCACCAAATAAGCGTTTTCTTTTCCTTTAGACATCTTTACTTTCATTTAGTTTCACTAATTTTAATAATATCATTGCAAGAGAATCGGCTCGACCTTGATGGTAGTTAGCCATATCTTTATTTCCATTAGCTTCTTCTTGCCTTGATTTGTTAACCTCTAAACTTCTCATTGTAGAGTATTCTTGAATAATATCTTTTAGCTTTTCCATTATTTATAAGATTCTGTTTTGTTAAAACTTATTTCATTAATTGGCTCTTGAGATTTCTTAATTATAACTCTTCTAATTTTAGCTATGTATTTATGAGCTATCTCTTGTAAGTCCTCTCTATCGGTTTCTTTATATGCTTTTAATCTACCTTCATAATAGATTAGCATAAATTGTAAACTTTGTAGAATGATGTGCTTGTCAGTAATTTGTTCTCTTTTCATATTGTTGGTTTTATACTACCAAAACCCCCTATTTCTTTCAGTAGGGGGCGGTGGTTTAGTGGTTGTAATTCTATTGTATTGCTTCCTTATATTCTTTGCAGTTTTCAAGAAAGTATGACATCTCATTTATTAACTGATTTTGTTTTGCTACAAATTGCGCTATTAGTTCAAAATCATTATCATTAAAGCCATATTCTGTTCTTAATGGATTTGCACTATTTAGTAAAACTTGTAAAGCATCATGAGTTAATTCAGTCTTTTTAGCATCATATTTAAATTCATTAAATGCGTTTAAAGTATAGTTAGAGTTTACATTAATAGTAATTGAATTTCTATTGAATTTCTTTTTTGATGTACTATCTTTCATAATAAGTTGTTTTAGTTAATAATTATATGGCAAATATACACGCTTTTTATTAAATGTCAACACTTTTTAACAAAATTACTTAAAATAATTTAGTTTACTAGATTAAAAAAATGTTAAAATAATTTCACTTATTGTAAAAAAAGGCAAAAAAAAGAGGGTTTTTAAGCCCTCTAATTAACTAAAACTAAATCAACAAATGTTAAAACTACCAAGTAAACAAGTGTTTGGATGATTGCAAATATATTAAAAAATATGAGTTAAATGAGCTATTTGCCCAAATTCATTATGAAGAAAGCCCTCAACTGCTTTAATGCTAACATATCCTTTCTGATAGTGCCATGAATCCGTACCGCTAGGACTTCTTAAAAATTCTACTGTAACCCCTACATTATCATAAGAACTCAAAAACTTATATCTTTGCTTATGGTGTAAATGGTGTAGATACCAGTATCGATACTTTGTCTTTGCCCAAAGCATTGGCTTTTCTTGAGCCATGTGGAGCGGTAAATTAGGGAGCTTTGCTCCGTCCCCATGTGTTAATCCTATTAAGCTATTTTTGTAAATGTAGTATTTTCTATGCATTGGTTCAGCATCTACTTTAACCGCTTCGGTGTTTCGATACCATGCTTTAAGAGCATGAGCTAAATGGAATCCACTCATGTAGTCGTGATTACTCATTGAATGAACACAATCAACTGGAGCTATTTTCATAAGCATCTCAACTATCTCAACATATAACTCTAAAGCTTGTGTGAAGTGCCTATGCCATTTACCATCAGTATCTTGAGGAGTTCCTTTAGTAGTAGTGCCATGAGTATTATCGGTGTGAAGTATGTCGTTGCCAATGCAAAATAAAATCCTATCTATGTTATATCCTTCAGCATTTCTTAAAATACCCTTTACACCCTCTCTAACTCTTTCTTTTGCTATTTCTATATTATATTCATTCCCAGTTTCTTTAGCATCAGCATATTTACCAATGTGAACATCTGCTGGGTTAATTATAAGTAAATGGCCATCTTTCTTTTCAGGATAATCTATATCAGGATATTTAGGAGCGTAATTAACTATTAAGTCCTCAATAGATTTTAAAAATTCATCTTTTGTAAATTCATTGGCTTTAGCAAAAATTGAGAACTTTTTACTCTTATACCAATAATGAGATACGGTATTAATGTCAACTCCTATTTCATTACATTCAGCTTCTAGTAATGATTTGCTTTTTTTATCTGCTCTATATTCGTCAATTAATTCCCATTCATCTTTTCGTAAACGGTATCTTTTTTCCATTTATTTTCGTTTGATTTTCTCTAAACCCCTAGAGCCGAAATATGCTCCAATGCAAGTTATTAGAACTATCTGAAGTAAATCAACCCATTTATCTTCTACAATAAAGTTAATAGCTCCAGCATCAATAAAGATTAGTATAGTAGTGCTGACCACCAGCCAAGCCAAAACAAGGGGTCTAATGTTACGTGGTAGCCATGAGCTTTGATTATTATCGCTTTGCCATCTTTTAGTAACTTCTTGCTCAATAATCGCTTCTTGCTCATTTATTATTTTTTGGAGTTCGTTCTTTAATGTCATTGCTTCCTCTTGAGAAGTAATAACTTCATCTACTATCTTATCAGCTTTGCCTAAAAGATTTCCTAGAATGTTTCCTAATATAGCCATACTGCATCAGGTTTATTAATATCTAAATCTACGTGGATAAAGGAGTTAGCTATTCCTAATCTTGTAAAGCCAACCGTTATTAAAGCATTTACTATTATTTGTCTACTTACTGAATCTCTACATGAGATATCACAAGCGACACCAATTAAATGAGAGCTTTTAGATGCTCCTTTTGCTTTTAGGTTTTGCGCTTTCGTTCTAAATCCACTATTTATTTTAAAAGGTATTCCAGCTAACTCTCTTGCTTCATCAAGTTTTACTAGAAAGTCTTTTTTCATATTCTTTCCTGACCCTTTTAAATCAGGACTATCAAACTCTTCTAACTTAAAATACTTCATCTCTTATGATGTTTGCAATTTTTATAGGTTGCTATCTCTTTTTCTATCTCTATTATCTTATCCTCACATTCATTGAGGAGCTTAATCTTTTTATCTAATCGCTTTTCTACTATAACAATATGTTCTTCTAAATGCGAAATTTGACTATAAGCAGTCCCCATTGTGAAGATAATACCCACTATCCAAATTATATTACCAATGCTTAAAGTAAAGTCTTTATTCATTTGGTTTATTGTTGTATCTAATTTTTTGAACTGTATAAATTATAGATAAAATCAATAGGAATATCTTTAACCCACTTTCAATAGCAGTAAAGCTTATGCTTATCGTAGTTATGTTTAAAATTAAAACATCTGAAACATCTTTGAGTATTGTTTTCATTATCTTGGGTCGTATTCTATTAATAATTCTATATCTCCGTAAACCTTTGTAGAGCTTACTTTAGTACCCTCTTTTTTAATGGATGGGATAATAACATCATGTTCGGTCAAAGCTCCTAAACTTGCGCTTGGAGTTACCGTAGATTGAAACACATAACTAGCATTATTTTGACTAGTTATTGTATAACTATCAATCAAAGTTAATGCAGTTGCAGTTGTACCATTTGGAGTTATTGGTTTTTTCCATAAACTAAAGACAAAGTTTTCTCCAGCTCCAGCGTTTGTTGTGAAGATATAATCTATCTTTTTAATTTGTGCGCCATTATGAGGAGCATTAAAGAAGCCATACCTTGCGCCCCAGTTATTGTTTTTACTATCCCCATCCGCTAGTATTGCGCCACTGTTTACATTAAAATTATATTGAGTAAAGTTCATAAGTAAATCATTGCCATGTGTATTCCCTTGTTGATATAAATGCAAATGGCTTAAAGTAGATTCTTTGAAAAAATACTCCCATTTTTTAGCTCTTCTATGTAGTAGAACGCTATTGATTCCAATGTACTCATTAATAGTAATTGAGCTAAATGAAGCTCTAGTTGATGTGCTTGTAATATCAGCAGTCAATGTTAAGTTATAACCAAATCCATTAATTGAATTTATTAAAGTTAATTCATCTCCACTTTTAGCAGTTGTAAAGCCAGGTGCAACAATATCTAAATTAGTTATTGAACCGCTTTGAACTGGTATAGAAACCACTCCAACTGCATCTTGATAAATACTTGCTGCTATTCCGTTTATTAATGCCATATCTTTTAATTATGCGCCCAGCCAGTTACTTTTGGCGGCTTTGGGTCTTTGCCTTTATCTTCTTGTATTTCATCATCCCTATTTATATTTGTGCTATCTCTTGACGATTCATACCATTCTCCGCTCCATGTATCTCTTTCTCCGTTAAAAGTACATTGATGCGGTACATAATAAATAGAGTCAACTTCTACTCCATTCCAATACTCAAAAGAGTTTGTACTTGTATTTTTTATTGAGCCGTTGAAAATCTGCGCCCCTTTAACTTGACCTTCAAGAATTTCTCCAACTAATAAAGAACCCATTGCTAGGTTCGTAGTGTTAGCGTAAGACCTCCACTTGCTCCCAGCACTTATGAAATTAGTACCATCAAAAACTTTCATGTCTGCAATACTGTTTTCATCTCCAGCAGTTCCAGCAAATATAGTTCCTACATCATATTCAGTTCCGTTTGTTATTGTAGTTCCATCAGGTTGGTTTAATGCTTCATAAACTTGAAGTAAAGTATTTGCCCCATCTATTTGAGTAAATATACCATCTTCAACAGTATCTTCTGGAGGACTAAAGATTAAAATTTCATCCTTTTCAACATTAGTAGTTGCTTCAGTAATTTCAGTTAGTTCAGAGTCATCATAATCATTAGCTATCCATAAAATATATCCTTGATAGCACCTAGAGTAAAGTTCTAAATGTAGTGTCCCATTTTCAGGAAGTTGCGATGTAATAAACTCAATGTTTACGGCGGTTAAATCCATTTGAAATCCAGAACTATTAGCTGGAGCAGAATTAAAAGCATGTATTATATCGGTAGGAGCACCAAATTGGGTGTTATCTGTACTCCATTCGCTAATTGTGTTAAGACCTAAAAAGGGTGCGTAATGGGTGTTTGAAGTGCCAACTATTTTAAATCTAATGTAAATTCTAGCTAGTATTTGCTGAACATAATCAGGGTCTGCAACCCCTCCAGTTGTAAACTGAATAGGACCGTCTGAATTAGTCATGTAGAAAGTCCTTTTAAATTTAAGATTTGAACCAGTTGGAGCAAATACATCACCTAAATTAACCGTCATCATGTCGGTATTAGATTCATTATTTATACCCCCATAAATTGCAGAAGTATTTACACCAACCGAGCTAACCAATCCATTCCATGCTACGATTTCATTAACATAATTTGGAGGATTTGTAGCTCCTAATCCATTTGTAATACTAACCCAGTCAAAATCAAATCCGCTCTGGTGGTCATAAGTTGCTATTGCATTTCTTAAAATTGGGAGATAATCAAAGGTCGCACCGTTCAATCTATGTAAATAACTTAAAGAGTCTTGAGATAAATTTAAGCTAGTCAAAGTTCCACTAGCATCTGGTTCTAAAGAGTCTTTATAGTAATCTCTAAAAAATGGTGCGGTTGTCTGTGCAAAGTCATAATTATTGACCTGAATAAATTGAAACTTACCATCAGATAAAAACCCCCTCATTCCCCAAATCTTGCAAATGTTGTCTAAAACTGTAAAGCCATCTTCATATTTAAATTCGTTGGTATCTTCATCAAACTCTCTAAACACCATTATGTTAAATTTAGATTGCTCTAAAGGGTCTCGATTTTCTGCCCTAGTCATATCCGAAGTTGTCCAATCTACTGAAGTTCTAATGAAGGTATTAGTAGCACCCCAAGCAAAATGAGTCCCAATGTCATTTATTAAAGCATTTCTAATTATCTGAATGTTTTTATATTGAGCGAAATTATATGGAGTATTATCATTGAAAGGTATCTCTGAAAGTTGAGCTAAACCACATGAAGCTGTTAATGTAACCATTGTAGGTCTTGAGTCATCTTTTTCTGGATTTATGTCATTTAGGACATTACCAGCCCACCATGTTACATAAGAAGCTCTATCAACTCCTCTTTCTACAAGAACCTGAAACTTCTTATATGGAGCTTGTCTTATTTGTGAAATCTTTGCAGTTAACAAAGCTTCATTAACATCAGATTCTATAAAAATATCCCATTGTAATTCAGAAGGAATTAAACCAGTAAACCGATTCTTATCATCAGTTTTATAAGTTAAATCAAAACCCCTAGCACTTAATTTAACATCTGAAATAGTATAATCAGAAGTTGCATCATTTTCTCTGATAGTTATTTTATAAAATAAATTGCTATCGCTTTTAAATTCGCTTATTATTGTTCCAGTTGGCATTAGTATCCTCTTGTTCTTGTTCTATTATTTTTCGCTCTATCACTACTTAAAAGTATATCAGCCCCACTTATTGAACCAAATACTTCAACTGCACCGCTAGACCCCCCTATCATATTTTGTAATTTATCTAATGGAGCGATAACTTCTGGATTGGTTCGTGCGCCTGGATATTCTCCAATAAGTCCCATTGTTGGTCCGCTTACGATACTCCCATCAGCAAAAGCTGGTAAAGGAGCTGATGCAATAGCACCGATTTGAGCTGCTCCAAGAGCTCCTACTGCAATAGAAAGCGGTATGTTCGGAAGTGCTTCAACTATTGCTGCTGCGGTATTTACAACTGCGTTTAACATTGCCATTTCTTTTTCTCTTTGTGCTTGTTTATAATCTAATGCTCTCTTCTTTTTAGCAAATTTTTCCTCTAGCTTTTCTTTTGCTTTTTCTTTTTCCTCGTCAGATAATTTGCTATTTTCAATGTTTTGCATTTCAAAATGATGCTCATTTTCTAAACTTTGCATTCTGTTTTGGTGCAGTTGATTAAACAAACTTGAAATTTGAGAAGTTACCGCAGATATAGCTTGAAAAGTATTTTGCAAAGACTCTTTAAATTTTTCAGGAAGGTCATGAAATGCTTCTTCAAAAGTTTCTAAATCACTATCTAAACTTTTTGGAAGCTCCACTTTTTGCATTGTATTAACAACATCTTTAGCTGTTACATTTAAAGCTTTTAAAGAGTCAACTTGCTTTATAGTGCTTTTTTCAAATGTTTCCAGTTTTGGTTTTGGAGTGGTCAGTGCTTTACCAGTAACGGGATTCTTAATACTACCTGAAGTCATACCAGCTAGGATTGCGCTAGGGTCTGCTCCTTGATTTTGGACTCCAAAGTTTAATCCCTCTTGCTCTTTTTTAACTCCAAAAATTGCCTCTTTAAGTCTATTAAATACTCCTACTACTTTGTCATATTGTGTAGTTAATAAAGTCGCAGCAGATAAAGCTAAACCAACAGCTCTTCCCATGGGCGTTAAAAGCATAAATGCGTTTTTTACCATATTTAATACTGGTATCAAACTCTTAAAAAAGAATAATCTTAACTTGCTAAATGCAGTTATTAATCTTCCTAAAACACTTAAAGCTAGAGCAGCAGCAGAAACATAACTAGATGTTGCTATGGCTGCTTGTTTTTGTTCGCTTGTAAATGAACCAAGAAATTTAGTAAAATCTCTAAATGTAGTTACAAGTTGTCTAGCTACTGGTAAAAGTTCTACTCCTAATTCAGCTCCGACATCTTGCAATTCTCCTTTTAGTTGTCTTAATTGGTTAGCTAATGTTTTTGAAGTTCTGGCGTGGTCGCCTAAAGCGTTTTGACTTTGTTTTATCGCTAATTGATAGGTAAGTGTAGCTTTTTCAACCCTAGTTAATTCTTTAAATATTAAACCCTGTTCTTCTGCAAAACTCTTTAAATCAGCTTCATTTATTACTATTCCCAGTTGCTTGATGCTTTCTCTTTCTCCAAGAAGTGCTTTAGTCAAAGCTTGAGATGCTTGTTCTGCGCCTCCAGTTAAATTGTTAAATGATGCTAAATCGACTGCTAACTCATTAACTTCTTTTGATAGTTTTAAAGCTTCCTCTTGCGTAAATCCAAAACCAGTCAACAAATCCCCAGTATCAGATAATAGCTGCAAGGATGCTTTTGAACTCAATCCAAAATTGTCTGATAAGTTTTTAGCGGTTAAATCCGCATCACTTCTAATGTCTTTAAATACTGTATTGAACTTGCTTTGTGTTTCTTCAAAGTCGGATGCTAGTTTCACCGCAGTAACTCCTAAACCTAAAAGCGGTGCAGTAAACCCTTTGAGAACCGTATCGCCCGTCCTCTTCATATTATCTCCAAACTTTTTAAGCGACCTTGTGGACTTTCTTAAATTGCTTTGAAACTGTTTGTCATTAAGACTTAATTTGACCGATAGATTCTTCTGTGCCATCTTCTATTTTATATTTTTTTAAAGCGTAATCTGCTCTCTTTTTTCTTTCTTCTTTATCTATCTTCTCAACCTTTTTCTCCCATTCAAACCTCACTAATTTTTGAGGAGTTAGATTGCTATTCTTTTTTGTATGCGGTTGCAATAATACACAC